>Ga0187803_10000033_pt1 | contig 59240 bp, 51 predicted proteins | sample NC_wetland_sal_i_2_FD_132425 | JGI IMG/M metagenome (GOLD analysis project Ga0187803, IMG submission 132425) | Wetland sediment microbial communities from Neuse River Estuary, North Carolina, USA - Control_3 | ecosystem: Environmental > Aquatic > Freshwater > Wetlands > Sediment | place: USA...
GCGCGGACCACAGCCTGCGCGCCCGAAGCCTGTTCTTCGACGGCGGAGTTGATTTCCTGAGTGATCTCCGTCAGGCGGTTGGTGGCTTTGGCAATCTGCGACGAGCCAACCGATTGCTCGTTCGTGGCCGCGCCGATCTCCTGGGAGAATTTGTAGACTTCCGTCACTACGTCGGAAATCTTGTGAAGTGCGGAACCCAGGTCATTGCCCAAGCTCAGCCCTTCTTCCACGATTCGAGTGCTGTGTTCCATGTTTTCGACGGCCTGCCGCGCTTCCCGCTGGATGCTCTGGATCAGGTCGGCGATTTCCTTGGTGGACTGCGTCGACTTCTCCGCAAGTTTGCGGACCTCGTCGGCCACCACCGCGAAACCGAGGCCATGCTCACCGGCGCGGGCCGCTTCAATGGCGGCATTTAGCGCCAATAGGTTCGTCTGTTCGGCTAGGTCGTCGATAACTTCGATAATCTTTCCGATATCGTCGGCGCGATGCCCCAGAATGTTGATGATTTCTGCGGAGGACTGAATCGCACGGTTCGTGCGGTTCAACCCGTCGGTCGTCTTTTCCATCGTCTGGATGCCGGTCATTACTTCTTCGCGGGAACGGTTGGCAATGTCCAGCAGCACCTTGGCAGTATCTGCCACGCGCTGGATGGAGGTGACCATCTGGTCGATGGAAGCGGAGGTTTCCGCGACGCTGGAAGCCTGCACCTGGGTATTCTTGACCACGTTCTGCACGTTAATGCTCATTTCGTGCATCGTGCTGGTAACTTCTTCGATCGCCGAAGAAGCCTGAACGCTGACCTTGGCGGATTCATCTGCGGCTCCCGCCACCTGGTTGGAGCCTGCCGAAACCTGGGACGCGCCATCGCGAGTGGAGCGGACGATCTCCTGTAAACCTTGAGACATGCGCCGGAAGGCATTGCCGAGGGTGTCGCGCTTGGAGCGTGGCGTCACTTCAACGGTGAGGTCACCTTCTGCAACGGCCATGGAAACCGCTGCCATTTCCTTCAGGTAAGCGACCATGTTGTTAAACGTTGTCGCGAGTGCGCCGATTTCGTCGTTGCGATGGATGTCAATGTTCTGATCGAGGTCGCCGGAATCTCCGATTTCCTGGGCCACGGTAATTAAGTGCTGCAAGGGTTCCGTGATGGACTGGGCAGTTTTATATGCGCTGAAGACGCCAAATGCGATGGCAAACAACGTTCCACAAATGATGAAAACTCCACTGAAAGTGCTCCAGCGAGCGGCAGTAGTTTGTGAATCTGCCAGCGCTTTGTTGATATCGTCGTTGGCTTGATTCAGGACCGCAGATGACTTCGCTAGCCACGATGCAGGATCCTTCTGGAGGTAGAAAATCTGCAAGTCAGAGACGGTGGCGTCGCCGGAATCCACCTGATGCCGCTTGGCAAGCAGGGGCTTGGCAAAATTGTCCGCCCAACTGGCCTCCGTGCTCTCCACCTGAATCAGCGCGGTGCGCAGGAAGTCGTTGTTGGCTTGCGACTGGCCGCGCTTGATCACGTCGGTCAGTTCCGTGAAGCCCCGGTTGACTTTGTCCTCGTCCCGCGGATCCCCGCTCAACAGAAAATTATTGAGGTTCAAGCGGTTTTCCATGATCTTGTTGCGAACTGCCTCTGCCGTCCTCACACTTTCCAGCGTGGCTGCGGCCTCGTTGCTCGATGACTTCGCCTTCCAAAGTGCGCCCAGGTCCACAAACAGGAGCAGGGCAAGAATGGCTAGAACTATCCCGAAACCTCTGTAGAGTTGCTTTCCGATTGTCATTGCGTCACTTCCTCCGCTCCCCGTTACAGCCGCAACGTCTTTGCGGTACTTCCCGCATGCTGCGGTGGCCGGTTTCCCTATTGCTTAAATTCGAACTCGATGATTTGCGTGGTCTCTTCCGGGCCCGCCTCAAATTTCCAATCCTTGACGGCGTCAAGGCAGGACTGCACCAGCACAGGATGACCGCCGATCGCGCGCGCGTTCTTTACGCGGCCATCGGGAGCAATCACTAACTCAATCTTCACTTTGCCGGAAATATTCATTCGGTGAGCGAGTTCGGAATAAACCGGATTGGTTTTAGACTTGATCTTGCGCTTGCCTTCATCCCCTGCAAACTGTTGCGCTGACGCCATTCCTGCAGTCAGGACGGTCGTCGCCGCAAAGGCAAAGAATCGTTTACCCCATGTGATTCGCATGGACAGAACATCCTCCTCAGACGAGAAGCTTCCGCAGAGGAAGAAGGCAAGTGGAGTGCCACAGCGTAGAAACCGTTTGATAGTCCCGTCTCTCACCATTTTTCAAAAATAAGCTACTTATTATCATCGCAATACGAACAGGAGCGAATGTCAGACTGTCTTTCGGTGCAACCCAGCTTTGTCTCAACGCAACAGCGCGGAGCCGCGTGAGGTCTCACCCTGAGACGTGGAGACGGAACTGGCAATTGGGACAGGTAACGAATGTGTGCCGCATTCTGGAACTGCAATTGACTCACATTGAGATTGCTCGGTAGCGTGGATGAGCGTAGCTTCTTAATTTGAGACATACTTGGCACCCCTAGCCCACAATGCATGAACCCAAGCGCAACCCTAAACGCCACCCTGTGAGCAATCGCAGCCGAAACTCACTCAACCGCATCCCAATTGATGTTTCCCACGAATTTATGAATCTCGCGGTCGAAGCGGCGCACTGCCGCGAACTGCCTACCTTTCTTGCCGGACTTGCATCGCGTGCCGCCGATATGCTGAAAGCCGAGTGGGGAGGATTGGGCGAGATTCTTGGCAACCGCGTGGAGTTGCACCGGTTGAAGGCCGCCATCCCCGCCAATGAAGAAGAACGAAACTGGGTCAAGGAACAAGTGACCCAGCGGCGCGCTGGCCTGGAAGTTTTGCCTTGGCAAGGCAGAGCTTCCTACTGCGCTCTTCATCCGATTTATGCCAGCGACCACGAACTAATGGGAACGCTCTGCTTGATGCGGAGCACGGCCGATTTCCTCGCAGAGGAAGAGAGAATGTTGGCCGCTCTGAGCAGCTACGCCGCACTGGTGATGGAAAAGGTGCGGCGATTTTCGCAATTGGAGCGGTCGAAAAAGCAGTGGGTCGAAGATATTGACGCCATCAGCGATTACATCGTCGTTCATGATCAGGCTTGGAAGATTGTGCGCACCAATCGATCCTTGGCAACCCACCTGGGCATACCACCCGTGGCCCTTGTTGGCGAACCCATCAGCAGCCTGCGACACATCGCAGAAACCGGAAGCGCGCTTCCCTGCCCCTTCTGCCAAAACACCCATGAATCTCGCGAAGAATATATTGCCACCAGCGAAGGCCGCACCTTTCTTGTCTCCACCTCACGGGCGCGGGGAGCCTCGGACGAGGAGGGGCGCACGATTCACGTCCTGAAAGACATCAGCGACCGCCGCGAAGCGGAACGGCGCTATCGGGAATTGTTTGACAACATTCAGGAGGGACTCTTCTTCGCCACGCCGGAGGGACAGTTTCTCGACGTGAATGACGCCATGGTTCGTATGCTGGGCTACGAGTCGCGGGATGAACTCCTGCGCGCAGATGTCAGCGCTCACCTCTATCCCACGCGCGCGGCCAAGGAACGTCTGGTGCGGGCCATTGCCCAGCGCGGGGCGCTGCGGAATTACGAAGAAACCCTGCGGCGCAAGGATGGAAGCCTGCTGCACACCCTGCAGAACATCAACGCCGTGCGCGACGCTCAGGGCCGAGTGCTCCAGATTCGCGGACTTATGTTGGATGTGACGGAACAGAAGATGTTCCAGTCTCAACTACAGCGCGAACGCGACTTCAACCAGAAGATCCTGAATACCACCCGCAGCATGATCCTGGTGCTCGATACTGCGGGCCTGATTAGCTATGCGAATCGTCGCTGCTTTGAAGCGGGTTACCGCGAAGAGGAATTAATCGGTCGTCCGCTGGTGCGCTGGGTCGAGAGTTCCCACCGGGACGATTTTGAAGCGGCACTGCAGACCACCGCCAACGGACAGCAAGTCGAAAACCTCGAATTGCGCATGAAACGCAGCGACGGCTCCATGGGTCACTTCTCCGTAAGCTTAAGCCCAAGCAGGGATGAGTCGAATCAAGTCAACAGCGTGGTCGTGGTCATGACGGATATCACCGACGCCGTGTTGCTGCAGGCCAAGCTGGCGCATGCGGAAAAAATGGCCACCATAGGCCGCCTTGTTTCCGGCGTGGCCCATGAGGTCAACAACCCGCTGGCCGCAATTCTTGGGTTCACAGACCTGCTGCTGGAAGACCCCAAGGTGCCTGCATCGGCCCGGGAAGATTTGCAAATCATTCTGCGCGAAACCCAAAGAACCAAGGAAATCGTGCAGGGTTTGCTGAGCTTTGCCCGGCAACGCCCGGCGCAACGCGAGCCCATGCAGGTGAACGCCATCCTGCGGCAAACCATCAAGCTTCGCAGCTACGATTTATCCAGCCACGGCGTGGAGGTCAGCGAGGAGTTCGACGAAAACCTGGAGGCCGCCATGGGAGATCCCCAGCAGTTACAGCAAGTCTTCCTCAATATTCTGAATAACGCCTACGACGCCATTCAAGAGTCCGGCAATCGCGGCAAGATCCGCATCTGTACACGGCGCACCATGGACTCCATAGAAGTTGCGTTCATCGATAACGGCACGGGTGTAAGCGAACCGGAACGCATCTTCGATCCGTTTTTTACCACCAAGCCGGCCGGAAAAGGTACAGGCTTGGGCTTAAGCATCTGCTATGGAATCGTACGGGCGCATGGCGGAGAAATTCTCTGTTGGAACAATGAAGGAGAGAGTGGGAGCACATTCGTCGTGCGCCTCCCTATTGCCACCGAAACGGACCTCGCGGCAGCGGCGAACGAGGCAGGCCGATGAGCATCACGCGAGCCAATCCCACTCTAGCGCCCATTCTTCTCATTGAGGATGAGCCATCCGTGAGCGCCTTCGTCCGCACTGCACTGGAGCGCCGCGGCTACCGCGTGGTGCAGGCGGCCACCGGCGCCGAAGGACTCCGCGAACTTTCCACTGGAACTTACGCCGGGGTGATTTCCGATATTCGTATGCCGGGAGACATTAACGGCGCCGATGTTCACAAATGGATTAAGAATCATCGCCCCGAGCTTGGCGAGCGCATCATCTTAATCAGCGGAGATACCGCCAATAGCGAGACGCAAGCTCTCTTGTCGGGAAGCACCACCCCCTGCATCGAAAAACCGTTTCGTGTTCAGCAACTGATATCAACTGTGGAGACAACTTTCGGAAAACCATGAGCGACGATCTCAAGATTCGATTACTGGTAGTGGACGACGAACAGAGCATCCGGCGGCTCTGCATACGCATTGGAGACTCTTTAGGATTTGCGTGCACCGAGGCGGAGAGTGCGGAGGCCGCTGTGGCGCAACTCGAAGCAGCAGCGCCGGATCTGGTACTCACCGACCTGAAACTGCCGAATCAGTCCGGTGTCGAACTTCTCCGGCAACTCAAATCGCTGCTTCCCCGCACCGAAGTTTTGATCATGACCGGACATGGTTCGATCGAATCTGCTGTGGATGCGATGAAGCTGGGGGCTTACGACTACATCGAGAAGCCTTTCCGCGTGGAGAAGCTGGCTCTTCTGCTCCGCCGCATGGCGGAAAAGGTCCGCTTGGTTAACGAAAATGAGTTTCTGCGCGACCGCGTCAACACCGAAGAAAATCTCGATGGCATCATCGGCACCTCCGCGAACATCCAGGACGTCCTTCGCATGGTCTCGCGCCTTAAGGATACTCGTACGCCTGTGCTGATTTCCGGCGAAAGCGGTACCGGCAAGGAACTCGTCGCGCGCGCCATTCATTTCCACGGGGCCCTGGCCAAAACTCCTTTTGTCGCCGTGGATTGCGGTTCTCTCGTTCCGACATTGATGGAAAGTGAGTTGTTCGGCTACGAAAAGGGTGCTTTCACCGGTGCGACGAAATCTAAGGCTGGACTCTTCCAGGCAGCCAATGGAGGAACCATTTTCCTGGATGAAATCGGCGAACTGCCTCTCGAGATGCAGGCAAAACTCCTTCGCGTTTTACAAGAGAAGGAAGTTCGTCCGGTCGGCAGCAATGTAAAACAGGACGTCGATGTGCGCGTGATTGCGGCCACCAACCGCGACCTGGAGGCTGCCTACCGCGCAGGAACATTTCGCAAGGATCTCTATTTCCGCCTCAACGTAGTCACCGTACACCTCCCGCCGCTGCGGGAGCGGCGCTCTGACATTCCCATGCTCGTGCATCACTTCTTGAACCGCTACACCCCTGGAATGCACTTGCAGGTCACCGCCGCTGCCATGAAAAGCTTTCTACAATACGACTGGCCGGGGAATGTGCGAGAGTTGGAGAACTGCATCGCACGCGCGGTGACCCTCGGCGACCATCAGACCATCGATGTGCAGGACTTGCCGCCGACCATCCGCGCCGAACAGCCGGCAGGTCCGGAAATGTGGGCCCAAGACGCCGCCTCTCTTTCCACAACCGCTTTAGCCGAGATGGAACGCATGACCATTCTGCGCGTTTTCGAACAGGCCCATGGAGACAAAGCCCTCGCAGGCAAAATGCTGGGGATTAGCCGGGCAACTCTTTATCGCAAGTTAAAGAGGTACAACATCGGCTTGCGCGGAAGCACCGATAAGATAGATGAAAAGGAAGCGGACGCCCGCGCCGCGGGTGGTTGAGGCGTCTCAAAGAGAACAAGGTACAGCGCCAGGCGAGTTGAGACAAAATGTTTCAGCGTGAGACGTTGATTGATCATGACCTCAGGGTGAAAACTGTAACTCTTTTCCTTTCAACTCCTTCAAATCCTCGGAACTAGCTCTCCCTTTTGGCTTCCTGCGTGCATTTCCCCTCTCGGGACACTGCGCCCTCGGTCGCACCAGGTGTGTATGCACCCATGATACGGCCAGGACTCGCAACACGCGCACCCCAGAACGACAACGGGGCTACTCGGAAATGACTCTAACGGCGGACGCACGGGAATGCACTGATCAGCTTGCTCGGTTCTTCCCAAGACTTCCCGCAGTCCGTATTCCGGTGAAGGTCACTCCGCGCAGACCCGGCCAGGTCAGCGTTCAGGAAGCAACGGTGGTGGAGTACGGCACCAGAGAATACGCCATCTTCCTGTCGAAACTGGCGCTGGAGTTTGACGATCGTGTCCGGTTGGTTCGAGAGGGAGGAGGACATCCGGCAGAGGCCGCGGTTATCGCCTTGCAGTATCACGAAGGCCGCAAAGCGGTGGCGGTTCGATTTCTGGATGCCCCCTGCGAATGGATGATGCACCCGTGAACAAACTGATCACAACCTTGAATTTGCCTGCTCCGCCAAAGGCGGAGAGTTCGCGCCAAGCGCAGTGGGAGGAAACTCGCTCCGTTTTCCCCATCTACCTCGCGCTGGCCAAGCATCTGCAGTTCGATATCCCCATCCCGCAGAATAAGCGCGTTCTGCCGGAGAAGCCGACCCCTGACTTTTACGCCCAAGTGCACACTTGGCTGAACTCCCTGGATGGGCATGTGCAGGTTCACCAGCTGCGCCACCTGCTGCAAATGACCACGCTGAACGCCAGCGAAAGCGGCCTGCGTGCTCTAATCATGCGCCATTTGCGCAAACCCTCGAAAACCAACCAGGACCGCGACAAAATCGATTTCTTGCTCGTTCAGTATTTCGCTTTGTGCGCCCCGGCCAAGATCTATCACAAGCAAATTGAACTCGCCGACGTAGCCCTGGTCATGAAACCGGTGTTCGGCGAAGTGGACTCCACTCCCTTGAGTTGGTGCGAACCTCTCGAGAAAATGATCGTCACCCTGCGCACCTTTAAGAGCCTTCGCGAAATCCTCAAAACCAATTTCATCGAACAAGGACGTAAGGTCAAGGAAGGCGCCGGAGGCATGTTCTACGATCCCTCGGCGATGATTGCCTTCGTGCGATTCAATTTCCTCCTGCGGCGCACCCTGATCGAATTGATGCACGCCGACCTGATTTACATTCGCTCCGGTATTCACCATCTGGAAAGCGGCGGAGCCAAAACCGTCGATTGTCAAACGTTCGGGCTAAGTTCGGCCGAGCCGATCAACAAGATCCGGCGGCTTGCCGACGATTGGAAGCAGCCCTTTCAGAAAGAGTACAACGAACGCTCCGTAAATCAGGCCTTTGATAAGCTCCTGGCATTGCGCGCCGACGTGGAGCGAACCATCGAGCGCGTCCTTGGTAGTCCAGTGGAGAGCATTCCCGCGAAGGCTGCACCACAAGTGGCGTCAGCCAAGCGCGAGCCCGCGAAAGTGGCGCCGGCGGCCGCGAAGTCCGTGGAAAACGCCCCTGTTTCAACCGCGAATGCGGGCTTCGCCGAACCCGCTCTCGATTTCGAGAATTGCATGGAACAGGTCTGGGAACAGTTGATTGCCGCACCTCCTTCCCGCGGCCGCTCCATGACAACCGTGCGGATTGGCGGCGCTCGCTTGCTCATGTCCTCCTGGGAGGTCGCATCGTTTGTGACCGAAGACGGCCCCGCTGCGGAAGATTTGCGGCGCGCGGTCGTAGCAAGGGCATTGGTGACGGCAGCGCTCGAACAGGCAAAGGACTCCGGTAACGCCACTTGGCTCGATCGCGTCTTGCCGATCGCCCGTGTCGAAGTTTCTCGCTTGCAAGAACGCGTTGAAGTAGCCAAGCAAGCAAAGGACACTGAAGCTGCGGTCAACCTGGGCATTAGCACGAAGCGCCTGCTGTCGGCGCTGGATGAAGCCGAAAAACTTTAATTCCCTGTTGTGTGTTTGGGGCAGAAGTGGAAAGCAGTCAGGGAGTGGACTTCTTTTGCGAACCACGAGTGCATTGATCCTTACCGATGATGCGGAATTTGCCCGCTTGCTCACTGCCTGCTGGCAGATGGAGCGGCAACTTCCGGGCTTGTCCGTCGTTACCAGCGACCTCTGGAATGCTGGCGGCCCGGTCGCTTGCGATCTCATCGTGCTCGGCCCGGTCAAGGAAGGAAAGCTGGCCGAGGTCCTGAGCTCGATTGCGCCGAGCACCGCGGTCATTCTCTGTGCGCCTTCCGATGCCAAGGAACTGGGGCTGCTGCGGAAAAGATATCCGCGGCTGTTGCATGTCCCCTTGCGCGAAGACTGGGCGCAGGTAGTTCTCCTTGTGGCTGGAGAATCCTTGCGACGCACTGAGGCGCTTCGCCTTGCGAAGCAATCCGAACTTTACGCCGCGCAGAACGCCAATCACGCCATGCTGGGTCGCTACATGATGGACATGAAGCACAGCGTCAACAATGCCATGACTTCCCTGCTCGGCAACGCGGAACTGCTCCTGCTCGAACCAGGCCAGCTTTCTGCCGAGTCCTTGGCGCAAATCAAGACCATCCACACCATGGCGTTGCGCATCAATGAAATCATGCAGCGTTTCTCATCACTGGCTAGCGAAACGCGAGAGGATGAGACGTCTTCTCAATCTGAGACGGAAGAGGCCACCACAACCCTCTTTCCGCGTCGTTAGCTGTCCCATGGCCAAAGATATCTCCTGTGTTTTCAAAAGCTTAAAAAACTAGACACCAAGCAATAGGAAATCCTCAAGCTGGCCGCTGACGTGCTTTTTTCTGCATTGGAGAACTATGCGGAGTACATGCTCGTGCAGAAAAAAGTGCTCATCATCGATGATTCACCGGCCCAAGTGAAGCTGATTCAAGGGCTGCTCGAACCCGAAGGCTATTGGCCAGTCGGCTTGAACGATCCCAAGCGCGTGGAAGAAGCCATTGCGCTCGAGAAGCCTTGCGTGATTCTGCTGGACGTGGTGATGCCGGAGCGCAACGGCTTTCAGGTTTGCCGGGAACTCAAGGGCAACGTGAAATTCAATGCCATCCCCGTGATTCTCGTGACCTCGAAAGACACGGCCAGCGACCGTTATTGGGGCCAGCAGCAGGGCGCGGATGGCTACGTCACGAAACCGTTTACGCGCGAAGAACTTTTGCGGGCTGTTCGCCGCTTTGCATGAGGGAGTGAGAGGAAAACGCTGGAATGAGCGAAGACTTCCAACTGACACCGATTCCCGCCGACGCGGAAATGGGCGAATTGCTCGAAGCTCTCGGGCCAGTGGGCGACCGCCCGCCTGAATCGCAGTACTGCGTTTTCCGCAGCGGACGCGAGCGCTTCTGCCTCCCGGTTCTCGATGTGGAAGAGGTTCTGGAATGGCCGCTGGTGACCAAAATCCCGCTGTCTCCCGGTTATATGCTGGGAATTTTCAATTTGCGCGGGGCCATCGTGCCGCTGATTGATATTGCGTTGACGGAGGGCCGTCGGCCTGGGCTCCTGCCAAAACATGTGGTCGTAGCCTCACTGCGCGGCGACGGCCACCACGATGACGTTCGCCTCGGAATCGCCGCCGACGAAGTGGTGGGCACTTATTCCGTGAATGAAGAAGAGGATTTGTTGCAAGAGGCTCCAGAAAACGTGCCGCATTGTGTAGGCATGCTGCGGCATGAGGACCGGTTGGCGCTGGTCATTGATTTGCGCCGGCTGATGGAAGTGTACCCGGGACCGAGTATCTGAAGATTCTAGGATCGAGTTTGGGAGGAAGTAATGAAATCGCGACTCAGTAGCACAATCTGGACGCTGATCATCTTGAACGCCGTTGCGCTGTTCACCGTGCTCGCTCTGGCCTATAGCGCTGGGAAACAGGCCGGCACCGCGGGCGGCGGTTTTGACGCCAGCGGCCTTGTCATCCCCGCCATCCTGGCGCTGGGCATCACCATTGTGCTGGCGTGGAGGCTCGGAGGCACAATCCTTTCTCCCGTAAGCGAGCTCTCGGACTTTTCCGAGCGCCTCGCCGCCGGTGACGCCAAGGCTCGCGCCGATGTCTCCGCCACCAATGAGTTCGGGTATATCGCCGAGAACTTGAACCGCGCCGTGGCCAAGGTCTCTAAGGCTTCCTTCAATCAAGAAGCCAATGAATCGCTGCAGCGCAGCATCACCGACCTGCTCTCCGTGATCAACCAGGTCGCGCGTGGCGACTTGTCGCTCCGCGGCAAAGTCACCAACGATGCCCTCGGCAACGTCTCCGACTCCATCAACTATATGCTCGACAACTTCACTAAAGTTCTCGAGCGCGTCCGCAAGGCCGCTATGGAAGTCACTGCCTGCTCCAACAACATTCTTGTCGCCGCCGACGAGATGCAAGCCGGCGCTACTCAACAGGACCAGGAAATCACCAACACCTCCAGCGCCGTCGAAGAACTCACGGTCTCCATGAAACAAGTGTCCAACAACGCCGAAGCCAGCGCCGAAGCTGCCCGCCGCGCCTTGGATGCCGCAGAGCAGGGCAACCGCGCCGTCCGCGACACCCTCGACGGCATGCAGCGCATTCGCTCTTCCGTGCAGGCAACCGCCAAAAAGATTAAATCTCTCGGCGATCGTTCCCTGGAAATCTCGGAAATCATCAACGTGATCAACGACATCACCGAACAGACCAACCTCCTCGCATTGAACGCCGCCATCGAAGCGGCACGCGCCGGTGAAGCGGGCCGCGGGTTCGCGGTCGTCGCTGACGAAGTCCGCAAGCTGGCCGAACATTCCCGCAGCGCCACGAAAGACATCGCCGCCCTCATCAAGGCCATTCAGGCGGAGACGAACGAAGCCGTGGTGGTTATGGAAGACGGCACCAAGGAAGTAGAATCCGGCGCGCAGCTCGCCGATCAGGCCGGCCGCGCCCTTGACGCCATCTCCAGCGTGGTCCGTCAGTCTGCCGAGCTGGTGCAGGAAATTTCCTTGGCTTCCAAACAGCAGGTGCGCGGTACGGAAGGCATGGCGCACGCCATGCAGATCATCTCCAACATTACGCGGCAGACTTCACAGGGCACTCGCAGCACGGTGACCACGGTGAGCCAGCTCGTAAAACTCTCTGACCAGTTGAATGAAGCACTGGCACAATTCCGCGCCAACGCCAAGGGCGCAACTACAACCGAGGAGACCGAACATCGCATGGTCCCGGCAGGTGCCGTTCGATAGTAATGCAAATCTGCCCCGGCCATTCTCTGGGGCATGAGCGTGAAGACCATGAGCGAACGCCTCGGTACGGGACACGGTTTGAGCGAACACGAGCTGAGCGAGATCCGCATGCTGATCGAAGAGCGGACAGGCATTCATTTTGATGAATCGCGCGAGAGATTCTTCTCCACGCGAGTCCGCGAACATCTGCGCGAACACGGCTATGCCCGCGGAACCGATCTCTACCGCGCCATTCGTAAAACCAATGTCGAGTACGAAGCGCTCCTGGAAAAACTGCTGACCCAGGAGACGACCTTCTTCCGTTACCCGGCGGTCTACGAAGCCTTTGAAAAGCGCGTTTTGCCGGAATTGCATGTAAAGAAGTTTTGGAACAATCCCCGCACACTGAGGGTTTGGAGCGCCGGCTGCTCCACCGGTGAAGAACCTTATTCCATCGCCATTACCGTTTTAGATTCCCTCTCCTTCGCGGAAGCCTGGGACGTCGAGATTCTTGCCACGGACATTGGACGCCTATCCTTGAAGCACGCTGACCGCGGCGTCTATTCCGGGCGCAGCATTGCCAGCGTGAGCGAGAAGCAGCTTGCCGCTCATTTCTCTCCCGTCAAGGGTGGCCACCAGGTGAAGAGCCGCGTCCGCAAACTGGTGAACTTTACGCAAATGAATCTGGCATCACCGGTCTACGTCGGGCGAATGGACCTGATCTTCTGCATGAACGTGCTGATCTATTTTTCGGAGGAACGCCAGCGCGCGGTGGTACAGCGCTTTTACGATGCGCTCGAGCCGGGTGGCTACCTCTTTCTCGGCCATTCCGAATCCATCTCGAAAATGCCCGTGAAGTTCCAGGCCATTGTCCTCGGTGACTGCATCCTGTATCGCAAACCAACCGCCGAAGAGTTGCAGAAGCCGGAATTGGTTACGGAGGGACGCGCGTGAGTACTCCCGACCGCGAAGCCGTCGAGCTTTTCCTCCAGGAAGCCTCGGAGCACCTGCAGTATCTGCGGGAGTACGTTGGCGTGTTGCAGGAGGTTGCGCCGCGCCACGAGGATATGGAGCGGCTGTATATCGCGGCGCACACCCTCAAAGGCACCTCGGCAAGCTATGGCTTCCCGCGCTTTTCGGAAATTGCCGGAAAGCTGGCCCATGTTTTTCAATACGCTCTGAACGCCCCACTGGGAGACGATCTCCACGGGCCGCTCACGGAATTTCTTTCCGATGGTATTTCCCTGCTGGAAACGAGCCTGCTCGAAATCAGCGACTCGGGCCAGGAAAATGTCGAGGACGTTCGTGCGTTCAAGGAACGTTACCGCTTTGCTTTCCCACCGGAACCTCCTCCGCTCAATCTGGGCATGCCGGAACCGCCTCCAGTAACTCAGGAATCGCAAGCTTTGGAAAGCGAGCCTTTGGAGCCGGCTTCTGCGCAGACCGGCCTGACGGGCTCCTATTTCGACGCGCTCCCCTCGGACGACGAAGTGCCCGACGAAATTCTGGAATTCTTCCAGCCGGAGGCTGAGGAACACCTGCAAGTGGTCGGCGACTGCCTGCTCTCATTGGAAGGCAATAACAATCCGGAAGAGATCAACCGCCTGTTCCGTGCCATCCATACCGTAAAAGGATCCGCTGCTCAGGTCGGCTTGCGGCGGCTGGGCTCGATTGCCCACCGTGTCGAAGATTTGATCGGCAAGTTGCGTGACGGTGAGATTGAGCCGTCGCCGGCGCTCGTTGATCTTTGTCTGGAATCCGTCGATGTTCTGAAGAAGACCCTGCGCCGCGAATGGCCCAGCGAACTCGAAATGCGCTCCGGCGTCGATTCCCTTCTCGGACGCATTGCGGAATTCGCCCCGCTCGAGGTCGAGGAAGTAGAGCAAACGGCAGAACCCGTGGTGGCACAGAAAACCGAAGCGCCACGAACTTCGATCGAAAAAACCCCCGCGAAGCCAGCTACGGTCCGGACTCAGAAACAGATTGCTGCGGCCAAATCCGTTCGCATCGCTCTCGGCCGCCTGGATCGCATGATGAATACCGTCGGCGAACTCGTGATCAGCCGCACCAAAATGGTCGGCCGCGTCGCCGAACTCGAAAAACTCATTGATACCCTCAGCTTTTCCAAGGAGCGCTTGCAAGGCAAGGTCAACGAGTTCCAGGAAAAGTACGAGTTTAACCGCGTTCGCTCGCAAATTGGCACGCCCTGGGCCAATACCCAGCGGCACAAAATGCTGGCCAGTGCCGCCGCCGGTGAAGCCGGCTTCCTCGACGAGTTCAGCGAACTCGAAATGGACCGCTACGACGATTTCAACATTCTTTCTCGCTCGATGACTGAGATCTCTGCCGACGTCAACGAAGTCCTCACGCAGTTGGACGGGCATATCGGCCGCGTCGAAGGCGATATCGACGAGTTCACCAAACTCGCTCACCACCTCCAGGATGAAATCACCGCCGCCCGAATGGTGCCGATTGGAACGCTGTATTCCTTGCTCTCCCGCGCCGTGCGCGACGCCGCCAAGTCTTCCAAAAAGAAGGTCGAGCTGGATTTTTCCGGCAGCGAAACCGAGCTGGACAACAACATCATCCAACAGATTTCTGACCCGCTCGTACACCTGGTGCGAAATTCTGTCGCCCATGGTATCGAAAAGCCTGAAGATCGCGTCGCCAACGGAAAGCCCGATCAGGGCAGGGTCATGCTGCGCGCCTATCATCGCGGAAATCATATCTATATCGAAGTCGAAGACGATGGCCGTGGCATCGACTACGCCCGCGTCCGCCAGAGTGCCATCGAATGTGGCCTGGTCTCCAACGAGACCGCCGATCGCCTGACCGAGCGCGACCTCCGCGAAATGCTCTTCCACCCGGGATTTTCCACCGCTGTGGTGAAGACCGAGTTGGCGGGGCGCGGCGTCGGACTCGACGTCGTTCGTTCCAACCTGAACGCCCTGAATGGCGAAATCGAAATCCAGAGCGAGGCCGGCCGCGGCACGAAATTCACGCTGAAGGTTCCCTTAACCCTGATTATTTCCCCGGCGCTCTTCGTACGCTGCGGTGCTACTCACTTTGCTCTGCCGCTTGCCGTCGTGGAAGAGATCCGCAGGCTTCGCGCGGATGAGATTGAAGATGTCGGCGGGAAACTCTTGACCAAGGTTCGCGACGTCGTCACCGAAGTGGTGCGACTCGATTCGTATCTCGGACTGCCGCCACTCGAACCCATCAACGGATATTTCCGCATGGTGGTGGCCAATGCAGGCAATCGCCAGGTCGGTCTGGTCGTCGAGGATGTCCTCGGCAAGGACGAAATCGTCATCAAGAACCTGGGCGAATATCTCCGCCGCGTCAAACTCTTTCCCGGAACAACCATTGCGCCCGATGGCAGTTTGATCCTGCTCATCGATCTGAATCGCATGGTTGCATCGGAGCCCAGTGAACGGCGCGCCATACAGGCAAGCGCCAGCACCTCACGCGTCTTTGCCCCCGGATCGGCCGCCGTTGCTCGGGGCACGATTCCCACCGAGGCCATCGATCGCGTCGAGCAGGAGCGTGTCATTGTCGTGGCGGACGACTCCATCAGCGTGCGCAAGTTCGTCGGGCGCATGCTCGAGAAGAACGGTTACCGCGCCAAGTTGGCCGCCGATGGTCTGGAGGCCGCCGAACTTGTTTCCCAGCATGGGTGCCACCTGGTGATCACCGACCTCGAAATGCCGCGCATGACCGGCTACGAGTTGATGGCGCAACTGCGGCAGAGCCCGACGACAAAACGAATTCCGGTGATGGTAGTGACTTCCCGTGCGGGCGCGAAGCATCGCGACCGCGCCTTGAAGGAAGGCGCTTCCGCATTCCTCACGAAGCCGGTGCAGGAAGATCAACTGCTGGCTGCCGTGGAACAACTTATTGGAACGGAGGCGGCACGCCCGGTCGTGCCGGTTGGATAGAAAAGCCATGGTGAGCCCTGCCCCCAAAAAGTTTCGCGTGCTCGTCGTGGACGACTCCGCATTCATGCGCAAAGTCCTGGAAACGATCTTTAATACCGACGAGAATCTCCAGGTCATTGGCCACGCCAAGGACGGGCGCGAGGCCATTGCGCTGTCCGAGTCCCTGAAACCGGATGTGATTACCATGGACCTGAACATGCCCCACATGGATGGGCTTCAGGCCACCGCCCACATCATGACCAATAGCCCGCGGCCCATCGTCATCGTCAGTTCGGAGAGCAAAGAAGGCGCGGCCAGCACGTTGAAGGCTTTGGAACTGGGCGCGATTGACTTTGTCACCAAGCCCAACAGCGCCATTGATCTCGACATGCAGAGCGTGAAAGACGACCTCTTGCGCAAAGTCCGTGTCGCCGCCAAAGTCCGCGTGGTGCGCACCGCCTCACGCCTTGCGAATGCGGTGCAGGCTCCGCCCAAGCACACTCATGCCTCCTCTCTTGGCGCACAACCCGCTCGGCCGGCGTCATCGGCTCCGAGTGACCTTCGCTTCCCTGTTGTCGTGCTCGCTGCGTCCACGGGTGGGCCGGCCACGGTTATGCGCATGGCGCCTGGTTTCACGCGCGACTTTCCCGCAGCTGTAATTTTGGTGCAGCACATGCCCGCCGCCTTCACCACTCAATACGCGCTGCAATTGGCGGAATTTACCGGCATCCGGGTGAAAGAAGCCGAAGCAAACGAGCCGTTGCAGCCCGGGACACTTTATATCTGCCCTGGTGGACAGCACCTCCGCGTCACTCCGACCGGTCGCATCGAGCTGGATGGAACTGCGGGAAGAATCGACGGCTATCTTCCGAACATTGACGTGGCTATGGAATCCGTTGCCACCTACGCCGGTGCTATGGGCATCGGGGTCGTTCTGACGGGAATGGGAAGCGACGGCGCTCGCGGCGCCCGCGCTATCAAGGCTGCGGGTGGTCTCGTCCTGGCGCAAGACGAAGCCACGTCCGTGATTTTCGGGATGCCCGCCGAAGCCATCAAGACCGGCGTGGTCGACCAGGTCCTCGGCATGGAAGATATCTACCCTGCCATCGAAAAGCGGGTTCTGGGGTTGAGCCGGCTTCTGCCCGTGGGAGCACGTTAATGCGCTTGGCAGCGGTTCACAAATCGTCACCGGTGCGCACCGAGCAAATCATTCTATTCCGCGCCAGCAACCAGCTTTTCGCCATTTCTTCCGCCTCGGTGCAGGAAGTCCGCAGCGTGGACAGCCTTGCCGGTGCTGCCGTGGAAATCAGCGAGCCCAGTTTGGATAAGGTGCGCCACGCCATCCGCAGGGGTGAGCGCAATCTCTATGTTGTCAACGCGCCGCTTCACTTTGGATTGCAGGCCACTCCCGCCGCCTTGGTCTTCTTGCTTCGCAAGGTACGCGTCGCCCTGCTCGTCGATGGCATTGAGAAAATGACAACGATGACCCGTCTTCAGGCGCTCCCGGGAACGTTCTGCCACGAGGAGCGCACCTGGTATCGCGGTCTGACCGTGCTCGACCAAAATGTTATTCCCGTCGTCAATCCGGCGGGTTTCCTGACCGCCGAGGAACTTTCCATGCTCGATGCGGTCACAGCGCCGCCATCCATGCCGGAATCAACCGGCGCTGCGGGAGCGGAACTGAGTCTATGACTTGGATGGAACAATCCGATACTTGCTCTTGCGTTCTGCTTCGCCTCGGCGAACGGCGTTTTGCCCTGGCCGCGGATCAGGTGGCGGAGCTTGCCGCTGCCACCAGAATCTTTCGCTTTGCGCAAAATACCCCTGAGATTGATGGCGTAATCCTGCGAAGAGGGCGCGTGGTCCCGGTCTGTGATATCTCGGAGAAACTCACCGGCAAGAAACTAGGCAAGCGCCGCTTCTATCTGATTGCCACTCGCCGGCACGGGAAGGCGCTCGATTGGATTGCTCTGCCCGTCAGCGGCGATTGCGAATTGATTCGCGCAGACTTGACCCCGGCGGGACCTTCGGACTCCCCACACGTTGCTGCGTGGCTCTCCCACGACGGTGAAGTCATTGAGGTTCTCAATCTCAACGCCCTCGCGCCCGGCGCAGACTTTGCCCAACCCGAACATTCTTCTGCCCGCAGCCCGGAGGCCCACCCATGATGGTCCCCGGCAAACCCGCGCGAATTCTGCTCATCGATAGCAACGTCTTATTTGCTAAGCGCCTTGGTGACGCTTTGAAGCGCGAAGGTTTCGAAGTTACCTCGACGACGCAGCCCACTTTCGCTCTGACTACTTTGGAATACGACACTCCCGCCGCCGTTGTTTGCGCCACCAATATGCGAGAAATGGGTGCGAACGAAATTGCGCAGATCATCCATGCCGACCCAAAGAACGCGAGCCTGCCGATCATCGCTACCGGCGATGGAAGCCAACGGGCTCTCATGGAAGCCTTCCAGGCCGGGTGCGATGATTACATCGACCGCCACCTGCCCGTAACGAACATCGCCAGCCACGTCAAAAGCATCCTTGTCAGTAAAGTCGAGGGATTTCAGCCCACCCAGATGCTGGGGCAGGCGGACACCAGTCTCAGCGGGAACCTTACCCATCACGATCTGACCGGTGTCATGCAAATGCTCGGGCAAGCCCGCCAAACCGGCGCGTTGACGATCAATGCTGGGGATACCGACGCCGTGCTCTTTTTCGACGCGGGCGAAATCGTTCATGCCGAGTGCGGTTCGCTGTTCGGCGATGAAGCCGTCCTGGACATTCTCACGAGTTGCGTTCGCTGTGGTTCCGGCGTCTACAAATTTGTTTACGGTGTGACCACCACCCAGCGAACCGTATTGCGCTCCGCAACCGACCTCATGTTGGATGCCATGCGCGAATACGACGAAGCCAATCAAGAACACACCGACCTGCTAGCAGATAAGGAGGCCCAATGAGCGAGACGATTGCTATGCCGCCGCTCGACGCCGCGGAGCCGAATCACACTCCGACGGTCTATTTCATCGACGACAGCGCCACTATGCGCGAAGTCATCAAGATCGCGTTTCGCCGCGAGAACATGAACATCATCGCCTGCGCGGATGCCTCCTCCGCCCTAGCACAATTTGAACAGCACGCACCGGATGTCGTCATCACCGATGTGATCATGCCCGATCAGGATGGCTACTCGGTCTGTAGCCAGATCAAGCAGAACCCGCAATTCGCCAAAACGCCCGTGATTCTGATGTCCGGCGTGGTGAACAAGTCCGTGGCTGATCGCGCCGTGGCCGTTCAAGCCGATGAACTTGTGCGCAAGCCCTTTCAGCCGCAGGAATTGATTGGCCGCGTCAAAAACTTGCTGAACGCCGCAAAGCCCATGGAAACCGAGCAGGCGGAACAATCTGCCACTCCCGCGGCTCTTGACAGCCTCTTTGCCCCGGCGCCGGTCTCCCCTCGAGTTTCGCCCCTATCCGCCGTGCCGCCGCCAAATTCAATTCCTGCTTCCGTGCCGGCAGAAACGAGGTCTGCCGATTCCGTGTGGCCACGCGCCCTAGCGGATGCTTTCCTGCAACAATCGGCCGCACCGCCCGCGCACGCTCCGTCCGCGGCTGCCCCGCCTGCGCCGCGGGCCGCCGCTTCCTCCGTGGATATTCACAAATTGCGTGCCGAAATTTCGCACCTGGAACTGCTCATCAAAAAATTGCAAACTGAACTCCAGATTGAGCGCCAATATAATCAGGCCCTCGAACAACAGGTCAGAGCCTTGACCCAACTCGAATAGCAGCCGATTCTCTACATCGACCATTTAGTCCTGGACCCATCTATCTGAGCGTTGAAGAAAGTTCCCCTTCACGTACTCGTGGAACAGTGTCGCGTCAAAGCGTCCCGCTGGGCAATCATTGATCTGCGGGTGAAATTTCTGGGAATTCAGTTGTATGCACGATACGGGCTATTGTTGCAACAGGAAATAGCCAATGGTCAGTTCCACGCCGTCGGTCTCGACGAGAGCGATACGAGTATTGTCTATTTGGTAGTAGCGGAAATTGCAGACGGTCGATGGAGCCGACAAATACAGTCCTACGGATTGCCCGGAGAATATGCCATTTGTATTTGTGGCGACGAGGCCGCCAAGAGAAACGTCGTTCTGTTCCTGCGGGATGCCACCGTCAATATTGTTCAGATTGAAATCGGCGAATCCCACGAAGTCGCCAGCCCCGTCGGCAAGGATCGGACCGACCGCATTTTGTGTGGAATAACCCGCGCTTTTTGTAATCTGCAATACGTTCATGGCGTAAGGACCACTGAGCGGGTTTAGGTTCAGAGAGCTGGGATCTGCCTGTCGAAAGGCAAGCCCACCGATTGCTTCGCTTGGGTTCATGGATATCAGGACGCCATGTCCGTCGCCGGTCAAATAGAGCTGCAGATTGTAGTTGAAAGGCGAGTTCGTGGAAGTGCCCGTGAGGCCCGTGAAGGTTACCCTGCCAGTCGGGTCGATCGCGTAGCTACCTGCGGTAAGCGTTTGTGGTGAGACATCGCCGACGGAGAATGTTGCGGAGACGATCTCACCGATGGGGCTGCCGTTGGACTGAGGGCTGAGTAGACCGGCAACCTGCAGCGGTCCCACACCGCGAATCAATCCCGTCGCCGTGAATACATAGTTTGATCCAGAGATCGAGCCGGCGCTGAAATTTCCAGTGTTCCCACTTTGCGTGAGAGCGGTGCCGCCGGTTACACCGCCATACGCGTCAGTCGTTTCGACGAGTTGAATGGCGGCGCCGTCCACGAGGTAACCCACGAGATTCAATTGCGGAATAGCCGATCCCGAACTGGGAACCAAATTGAACACAACGCGTCCCAACGAATCTGGGGACGAAACGCTGCTTGCCGCGAAAGTCTGGTTTGGCGAAGGGGCGAGCAGGCTGGCGTCACTGACATCGAAAACGCTACCGTTACCGGAGATCGTGCCATAGCCGTCGATGTTGACCACACCGCCGATCGCGGCGGGGAGATTCTGGGAGTTCGCTCCAGCGGTGAAAAATGCGTAGCCGCCTGATGGCATGGTTTTGTTGGTTTGCTGATCCAAAGTGCCACTGGCTGACCCTGAGGTGTCGTACTCGATGAGGAGGGCGTGCGAACTGGAAACCAGTGTGACACTGAGAGTCTCGACACCGTTGACGCCGATGGCGGTATCGGAAGTATTGAGTGTAATCCACAGATTGCCATCGTCGGTTGCGTAGAAGCTGCCGGCGGTAATGGTATCCGTTCTAGTCCTGGCGGGATCGCGGAAGTCTTGTTCACCACCGGTAATCGTGCCGTTCGTGACTTCAAAAGCCCCTGCAACATAGTAAGAGCCCTTAGAGTCAGTACCCGCGAGCGAGAAAACGTAAGTACCGGCCGCAAGCGTGGTGGGTTCGGCGGAAATGAAAAGCGACAGGGAACAATAATCGCCGGGGTCCGTAACAGAAGCGGCGGTAATGGTTACCGTTTGATGCGTAGGAATGGCACCGGGCGCGACATAAGTTGTGGAGGCACCGCTGGGAGTCGCGGCAGCAGTAAACGAACCGCACGATGAGATGGGCGTACACGACCAAGTGACACCCTGATTGAGGTTATCGCCAGTGACGACCGCAGCTAACGGAATGGATATGCCGGTCTGAAGGGCGTTGGGAAGCGGGGTAGTTTGGCTGAACGCGACTGAAATGTTGGGCGCAGTGATTGCGATCGTAACAGAAACCGATTTCGTTGAATCGGCTACCAAAGTCGCAGTCACGGTCACGGTTGCGGTACCGGACACATTGACGCTCAGGGGCGCTCTGTATGTCGTCGAGGAGTTGCTTTGTGTGGCGGTCGAACTAAAAGAACCGCATTTATTTGAGTTGGCGAGATTGCAGGTTACCGACCAAATTACGCCCTTCGCAGAAAAGTCATTGCTAATGATCACAGCGAATGATTGCGTACTGCCGACCATCATAGAAGTGGGCGGGACACCACCAAATTCCACGGAAATGGGTGGAGGCGGGGTATTCTCGCCGCAGCCAACCAGCGCAGATGACGTTGCAACGACGAGGAGGAGCGCAACACCTAGCGGGGACCTAAAGCAAGGAACAAACCAGAACGCAGCTTTCACGACGAGTCTCCCGTCCAATCCGCGACTGGTCTGTCTACGCGGCTTACAAAGGTGGAGTTATTAGAGTAATTTGTAACGCAAATAGCAGCTTATCATAATGTTAAGAGAGATGATTGAGCGCCTGTCGCCAAGGGTATAGCTAGTTGGTTCTGATTAACGCCGTAACCGGGCAGGCGGGTTTCAGTACCAGATCGCACAGGCACATTTCCATTGCACCAAAATAGTTCAAAGATGCCAGTTTTGCTCCCTCCCATCTCCTATCCCATCGTCCAGTTGACGGACCTCTTCCGATTGGTTAGCCTCGCCTTACATGCCCAATCAGTTGATGAACTCTCTCGAGACCACACCATGAACAAGAAAAGTGGCCGTTTGCTTTCTCGCAGACAATTCGCGCAGCGGGCCGCCATGCTTTCGGCTACCGCTTCTTTTGTCCCCGCCGAAGTCATTCTGCCGGAAGCATCCGCGGCCTCTCCCGCGCAGGACACCCAGAACTCCCCAAAACTCTCACCCGAAGGCCAGCTTGAAGCGGAATCCCGCTATCAACAGATTCTTAGTCTCTATGGCAATCGGTTCGATGAAGAGCAAAAATCGAATCTGAGGCGAATGTGCGCCGAACTTCAGCCTTCTCTGGAGAATATCCGCAACTTCAAATTGGAAAATGGCGATGTTCCCGCCCTCTATCTGAAACCCCTGGTCGAGCGCGAAAAAAAACCGCAACCCAGCGCGAATTCGCAGCCCGCCCCCGGTTCGAAGAAGCCGTGATAGGAGCACACGAGTGCTGAAAGAATCCGTTCTTTATGCATCCGTCGGCGACTTGGCCAAGCGGATCCAGTCAAAGCAGCTTTCTCCCGTGGAACTTACGGAAAGCTACCTGGCGCGCAGCGAAAAACTGGGGCCAAAACTGAACGCGTATGCCCGGCTGACCCCCACGTTGGCCCTCGAACAAGCCCAAATCGCCGAAAAAGAAATTCGCAAGGGGCATTACCGCGGTCCGCTTCATGGAATTCCTTACGCCGCAAAGGATCTTCTGGCCGTCAAGGGTATCCCCACAACCTGGGGCGCTAAACCGTTTGCGGATCAGGTCTTCGATTACAACGCCGCGGTGATCGACCACCTGAAAAATGTCGGCGCCATACTGCTCGGAAAATCCGCCATGATCGAACTGGCCGGCGGCTTGGGCTACATGTACGCTTCCGCTTCCTTGCAGGGCGAAGCACGGAATCCGTGGAATACAGGTTGTTGGACCTGTGGTTCCTCATCCGGTTCAGGAGCTATTGTGTCCGCGGGATTGGCTGCGTTTGCCATCGGGACGGAAACCTGGGGCTCGATTGTCTGTCCTTCTGCGTTTTGTGGCGTCAGCGGCTTCCGGCCCACCTATGGACGCGCCAGCCGTTACGGTGCGATGGCTCTGGCCTACTCCATGGATAAGATCGGGCCGATGGCCCGCAGCGCCGAGGATTGCGCCCGAATTTTTGCCGCCATTGCAGGACATGATGTTCGCGACCGCGGCACCTTGCCTGTCGACCGAGCCGCCTTCACCCTTTCTCCGGCCGGCGACCTTAAGCCAAGAGCGCTCCGCATCGGCTGGCTCAAAAACGCTTGGAAAGAAAGAGACTACGACCCGGCGGTCACCAAGGTGATCGAAGCCGCGCACAAGACACTGCTGCGTCATTTCCCTGCCGTGAAAACCGCGACGCTTCCCGAAGGCCCGTGGGAGGATGCGGCAAATGTGATCCTTTCCTGCGAAGCGGGCTCCTCCTTCTCACAAATGATTCGGTCGGGCAAGGTCAGCGAATTGACGGATCCTCAGGCCCGCATCGGTGGATATGTTAACCTCACGATTTCCGGCGCCGATTACAACTCCGCTTTGCGCATAAGGGAAATTCTGCAGCAGAAAATGGTCGAACTCTTTGACGATTACGATTTGCTCGTCACGGCGACACAACCTGTCCCCGCGACTCCGTTGAATTTGGATCTGTCCAAGGGACTCGCGTTCGCAGACCCTCTAGGCGGGATTGGCAATCTGTGCGGTCTGCCGGCGCTCTCCGTCCCCTGCGGTTTCACGGATAAAAAGCTCCCCGTTGGGTTGCAGTTTGTCGCCCGTGCGGGAGACGACTCAGCCGTCTTGCAGGCTGGCCGCACCTATCAGCAGTTCACCGACTGGCATCGAAAACATCCAAGTTTGAATTGATCCAAGAACAATCGCGCGAGGGTATTAGGCTGGTGGCGTGCCGTGGAGAATCTCGCCTACGGCCCGTAAAATCGTCGCGCGGCTGAATGGCTTGGTTAGCAACCGCACCGTGGGATCCGCATTCGCCAATTCCATGGCCGCGTTCTCGCTGTAACCGGACATAAAAATCACGCACAGCCCAGGGTGTTCCGAGCGCAAGCGCACTGCCAACTCTTGTCCCGTCATCCCCGGCATCACCATGTCCGTGACCAGAAGCTGAATCCTCCCATCATTCTGTGCGGCTATCTGGACTGCCTCAGCCCCATCCTTTGCCTCGATTACGCGGTAGCCGCCCGACTCCAGAAATTCTCGCGCAATCTCCCGCACGTCCTGTTCATCCTCTGTGAGCAGCACCGTCTCCGTCCCCTTTGGAATCTCCCCCGTAACGTGCGGCGCTCCGGTGTGCTCCGCGGCTTGCTGTACGCGCGGCAGGTAGATCTTGAACGAGGTTCCTTTTCCAACTTCGCTATAAACCCAAATAAAGCCGCCGCTCTGCTTTACGATTCCGTACACGGTCGCAAGTCCCAGGCCTGTGCCCTTGCCCTTCTCCTTCGTGGTGAAAAAGGGTTCGAAGATGTGCGTCTGCGTCTCGGCATCCATCCCGGTACCGCTGTCGGTCACTACAAGTTGAACGTATGGCCCGGCCTTCATCAGTGGGTGGGTTTGCATGTAACCATGATCGAGATCAGCATTCCGCGTTTCAATCACCAGCTTGCCGCCACTTGGCATGGCATCACGCGCATTGATGGCCAGATTCATAATCACCTGTTCCATCTGGCTGGCGTCGGCCCGGATGGAGCCCAAATTCTCGTCCGTGCGAATTACCAGCTCAATGTCTTCCCCGATCAAGCGCGGCAGGAGGTTCCCCATTTCTTCGATGATGGAGTTTACATTGATGATCTGGGGCTGAAGGACCTGCATGCGGCTGAAGGCCAGCAATTGGCGGGTCAATGCTGTGGCGCGGTCGGCCGAGCGGTCTATCTGCTCGATCTTTCTCGTAATCTGCTCGGACGGATCCAGCGCATTCAGCAGCAGCTCCGTATGACCTTTGATGACCGTCAGCAGGTTATTGAAATCATGCGCAACCCCGCCGGCCAGCCGGCCGACCGCTTCCATTTTCTGGGCCTGGCGCAGCTGTCCTTCCAGTTGTCTCCGCTCGCTGATGTCCTGCGCCACAACCAGCCGTACGCGTTTTCCCGCGTACTTGAGCTCATGTGAGATGATCTCCACCTCGAACGTCCGGCCGTCCTTCGCCTGGTGCAGCCAGAATTCGTGTTCCTCTGTGTCTACTTCCAATTCCTTGACGTAGCTGGTGACCTTTTCTCTCTGCGATTCGGGGCGAATTTCCAAAATCGTCATTTTTTCAAACTCTGCTGCGGAGTATCCATAGAGATGTACCGCCGCCTGGTTGACGCGCAGAAACTTGAGCATATCGATTTCATACAGCCAGGTCGGCAGGGGGTTGTATTCAAAAAGCAAACGCAGCATCGATTCGTTTTTTCGAAGTTCTTCTTCAGCGCGCCGCCGTTCGATGGCCAAGGCGATGTGCCCACCCACCGATTCCAGGAACTCCAGGTCCCGCTGGTCGTAGGCATTTTCATTCTGGTAGTGCTGAACGACGAGCACGCCGATCGTCGCGGTCGGTGTTTTCAGCGGTGCCCCCAGCCACGCCGGTGAAGGCGAACCCACGAGTTCCACTTCCCCGATTGCCGCTAACCGGTCAAATTCCGTTTGTGGGATCAGCCTTGCCTCGCCGGTGCGGAAGACGTACGCGGTGCAACTCCTGCCCACTTTTTGTGGCGGCGGAGCGGTATCGTACTCGTCCGCGAAAAACGGAAACTGAAACGTGTCGTTATCCGGATCATGAAGGGCCACAAAGCAGTTTTGGGCCGGCAGGATTCTTTTCAATGCCGCATGAATACGCGTTAAAAGCTGGTCCAGGTTCGAAGTTTCGTTCAGGGCATGGACGACTTCGGAGTTGACCTGCCGTTCCGATTCCATTCGATGGAGATCGGTCACATCATTCGCGTGGAATAGGATTCCTTCGAAGCCCGGCTCGTCAAGTCGATTCCGGCAGGTAAACTGAATCCACCGCCAGGATCCGTCTCGGCAGCGGAATCGGCAACGCTCCGAAACGGTGGATCCCGAAGCCGCGGCCACTTCCTTCAGCCTTTCGCGGAGTCCCTCCAAATCCTGAGCATGCACGATGGCATGAATGCTACGGCCGAGAACTTCTTCCAGACGGTACCCCAGCACACTTTGAAAGGTCGCGTTCGCAAACTGCACTGTTCCGTCAGACCCAAGAATGGCAATCAGTTCCTGGGTGGAATCGAGCAAGATCGCAAGCTGTTGAGCCCCTAGGGCGATCCCAGGCTCGGAGACGTTTCGTTGTGTCATGAAGTTTCTGCTTCGCTCCGGGCGGGCGAGCGTATCTCCGCCAGAATGACGTTCGGAAGCCTCCCGAGGCAGACGAGGAAGAGGTCACGCCTGCATGTTAGACGGACGATCTCTGCTCCAAGAATAGGGGAAATGGACTGACACGTAAATCGAGACTGCCCTCGAAGTTCCCAAAATATGACTGTCCCACCGGACAGGTTGCAACCCTCCTGCTTGTTTGGCCACCTCTCTCCTCGTGCTACCCTCTCTAAACGCAAGCGGGCGTTGCCCTTGGACAGATTACGCCTAGCGGCCTTTGCGGAGGTTCCTGCGTCATGCACGATATGTGGAAAGACATGTTTGTAATCTCTCTGCCGATTCTGGAGAAGATTCTCCGGCCGGTTTTCGTCTACTTCTTTCTTGTAGTAGTCCTGCGCCTCTCGGGGAAACGCGAACTGGTTCAGCTCAATCCCTTCGATTTGGTTGTCTTGCTCACCCTGTCCAACACCGTCCAGAACGCCATCATCGGTGATGACAATTCCGTCTCTGGCGGACTGTTGGGCGCCGCTTCCCTTTTGGCGACGAACTACCTTGTGGTCCGCTTTCTCTACGATCACAGGAAACTCGATCAACTCGTCGAGGGACGGGCCGATGCGTTAATCGAAAATGGCAAAATTCGCATGAACCACCTCAAGAAAGAGTTAATCACCGTGACGCAATTGGAAGCCGCAGCCCGAAAACAGGGGTTTGCCTCCCTTGCCGAAGTGGATCAATGCATCTTGGAGCCCGGAGGCACACTCTCTTTTATCGGCAAAAAGCCCGATGTCGAAGATGTGCGCCACCGCGAGTTGCTGTCTAACCTGGAAAAATTAAGGGAAGAAATTACCCTTCTGCGAAGCACGCGTCCGCCTTCATCTCAGATTGTGTAGCGGCCGCCCTCTTGCGTTTGTAGTGGCCGACCTTCAGGTCGGTTCTTGGGTCTTCCTTGATACTCTCTTCTGGGGGGACTGTAGCGCAGGGCGAGCCTGCCCGCCGCAGCGAAGTGAAGGAAGGTCTCCGAGCCATGCGGCTTTTCTCTTGCTTCGCTTGGGTCTACTTTTCTCTTATTTCTAATCCCAATCCCGCAGGCCCCAGTGCTAGTGCAGCAAAAACCCGCTCGCCGTAACGCAGAAACCCACCACGCCCAATCCGATTCCCGAAAACCAGAAAATCTTCTTCTGGGTCAATAGGGTCAACGAACAGATAATCAGCGCAATTTCCAGAATCACTTCACCGGCGTCAAATCGGTCTTCCTGCCGGTCCGTCACATCCCGCTCCTTTTCGAGTTCTTTGGCTTGCTCGCTGATTTCGTCCTTGTCATTCTCGTACCGCTCGGTCTCTTTCAGGTACTTTTCGCGCAACGCCTCGGCTTTTGCCTTGTCGATGGGCGTGAACGTTCCCAGCATGTCAGCCACGCTTTGCATCTCGCGCAATCGAATATTTTTCGCCTGATAGTAGGCCCAGTGGTCCGTGGCCTTCGTCTGCAGGATCACCTTCTCCGTGCTCGCGCGATGGCCAAACAGCGTGGCGATGGCCACAAGCACTGCCAGAATAGAGATTGTCACCGCCACGGGAATTGTCAAAGGGCCTTCTCCGTGCCCCTCTTGGGCTTCCATGACTTCGTGCATCGATTCTTCCCCTTTGCTGAATATTAGACTGACGGCTGCAGGGAAATTGTCTTCAAGACCTCGCTCGCTGCGCTGATGGTGCGGTCAATATCCGCCGCTGTATGCGCCGAGGACACAAACGCCGCCTCAAATTGTGATGGCGCCAGGAAGATCCCCCGGTTCAACATCTCCCGGAAGAACCGCTCATACAGCTTCGTGTCCGACCGCTTTGCATCTGTGTAATTGGCCACAGCCTGCGGCGCAAAGAAGAGTGTGGACAGTGACCCGATACTGTTCACCTGCGCCACGATTCCTGCATCGGCAAGCGCCTTACGCAATCCCGCAACCAACTTCTTGGCTAATTCTTCGATCCCCGTGTACAGTCCCGGTTTGCGCAATTCCTTCAACGTCGCGATTCCCGCTCGCATCGCGAGTGGATTTCCAGCCAGCGTACCCGCCTGGTACACCGGCCCCAGTGGCGCAACGTGGTTCATCAGCTCGGCGCGTCCCGCATAGGCTGCGACCGGCACGCCCCCACCGATGATCTTCCCCATGGTGGTCAGGTCACCTTCCACGCCGAAGATCTGCTGCGCCGAACCGTTGTGCAGCCGGAATCCCGTAATCACCTCGTCGATAATGAGCAGCGCCCCGTTCTTGCGTGTGAGTTCGCGCAGTCCCTTCAGGAATCCATCTTTCGGCAGCACCACCCCCATGTTTGCAGCAACCGGCTCAACAATCACGGCTGCAATCTTGTCCTTGTGTTCCGCGAGGAGCCGTTCCACCGCAGGGAGATCGTTATAGGGCACATTCAAAGTTAACGCAGCCAATGCCTGTGGCACTCCCGGACACTCGGCAATGCCCAGGGTCGCCAGGCCCGAACCAGCCTGCGAAAGAAAGCTATCCGCGTGACCGTGGTAGCCGCCTTCAAACTTAATGATGAAATCACGCTTGGTCACTCCGCGCGCCAGCCGCACCGCGCTCATGGTGGCCTCCGTGCCGCTGGAAACAAACCGAACCTTTTCCAGGAACGGAATCGCCTCGGTAATGAGGCTCGCGAGCTCCACTTCAAGTTCGGTGGTCACTCCAAAACTCGTTCCACGCTGGGCCTGGTCGGCAATCGCCGCGCTCACCGCGGGATGTGCGTGCCCAAGTAGCATCGCTCCCCACGAACACACATAGTCGAGCAAGACGTTTCCATCCGCGTCGTAGAGATGCTGGCCGCTTCCCCTCTCGATGATCAGCGGCTCCCCACCCACGGATCGGAAAGCGCGCACCGGGCTATTCACGCCCCCGACCAGCACTTTTTCCGCTCGCTCGAAAATTTCCCGCGAGCGGCGCCGCTCTGGGTTCGCCACTGCTTTCGTTACGCTCATTTGGCCACCTTGTTGTCAGGTCTTCAGCCAGCGCGCCACGTCCTTCGCGTGGTATGTCAAAACGATTTCTGCGCCGGCCCGCTGAATTCCCGTGAGGATCTCCAAAACCACGCGCTTTTCGTCAATCCAGTTGTTTTGCGCCGCGGCCTTCACCATCGAGTATTCGCCGCTCACATTGTAGGCTGCCACCGGAACGTCAAATCGGTCGCGCACCATCCGGATAATGTCCAGGTAAGGCAGCGCCGGCTTAACCATCACGATGTCCGCGCCTTCTTCCAGATCCAGCGCCACCTCTCTCATCGCTTCGCGCGCGTTCGCTGGGTCCATTTGGTAACTGCGCCGGTCTCCGAATTGTGGCGCCGATTGCGCAGCTTCGCGGAATGGACCATAAAAACCGGAGCAGTACTTCGCGGAGTACGCCATGATCGGCACGTTTTCGAATTTGTGCTTGTCCAGCTTCGTTCGGATCGCTCCCACGCGGCCGTCCATCATATCCGACGGCGCAACCATGTCCGCTCCCGCGCGCGCATGGGAAAGCGCTTGCTCGCTCAAAATTTCCAGCGTCGCGTCGTTCACAATCTCGCTGCCCGCCAGCACGCCGCAATGGCCGTGGTCGGTGTACTCACACAAACAAACATCCGTGATCACCAGCAAATCGAGCTTGGCCTTCTTGATCCCTTCGATGGCACGCTGCACCACGCCATCCGCCGCCAGCGAACTCTTCCCCTGGGCATCTTTCGATTCCGGCAATCCAAACAAAATCACCCCGGGGATTCCGAGCGATTCCACTTCCCGGCATTCTTCCAGGATCTGGTCCCCCGACTGCTGATAGATCCCGGGCATGGAGCTGACTTCCTTCCGTATTTTCGTCCCCGGGCAGACAAACATTGGGTATATGTATCCGGCCGTGCTCAGCCAGTGTTCACGAACGAGGCTGCGCAATTTCTCAGTACGGCGCAATCGTCTTGGGCGGTTCACTGGAAAACTCATCCTGGTTTCACTCCTGCCGGTAATCTTTTACCCGGCTGCGAGAAAAAATCCGTCAACGCGGCAACTACCCCGGCAACCGTCGTATCCTTCGCCAGCACCACTCGTTCGACCTTCGCTTTTCGCAGTGTTTCTTCCGTGACCGGTCCGATAGCCGTAAACACGCTTCGCCTCGAGAACTCCTGAAATTTCTCATTTCCCAAAAGTTCTTGCAAATGATGGACCGCTGAAGGGCTGAAAAACAACACCGCGTCGGCTCCCTCCCGCACCATTTCCTCCGCCCTGCTCACATCCTGATGTTCCGGGCGGATGGTTTTGTACGCGACGATTTCCTTCACCTGCGCACCCAATCGTCCTAATTTCTCGACGAGTTCCGGATTGGCCCGGTCGCTTCGCGGCAAAAGTACGCGCCTGCCCCTGATTTTCTCGGCCAGCTCTTCGGCCAGCGACACTCCCTGATGCTTCGTGGCCACATACGCAACCTTCAATCCCGCATTCTCCGCCGCCTCCGCAGTCGCCTGTCCCACAGCTGCAACTCGCACCCCGGCTACAGCCTGCGCAAAGCTAACCTTCAGTACCTGGCAGCGCTCCAGCAATGCCCGCACAGCATTCTGGCTGGTCAGAAAGATCCAGTCATAGCTCTGCAATTCACGAATCGCTTCATCAATCAAGGACGGATCGTCCGGGAGCCCGAAGGCCACCATCGGCACAAGCACCGGCACCACGCCCTTCTCTCGCAAAGCCGCCACAAGATGCTCGCTCTGCTCTGCCGCGCGCGTCACTACCACGCGCTTCCCCTTCAGGCACGTTGCAGCGTCCTCACCCACGGGAGTGCTTCACCTCATCCAAAATGTTCCGCGCGCCGCCCTCGATCAGCAAATGCGCCATGTGCTCGCCAAGTTGCGCGGCCTGCTCGGGTGGCGCGCTGGCCTTCTGTCGCACATATTGAACTCCATCCACCGAACACACCACCGCCTCCATCACCAACTCTCCGCGCTCCATGCGCGCCCAGGCGCCCAGCGGCACCTGGCAGCCTCCCTGCAACTTTGCCAGCAGTGCCCGTTCCGCGATGATCACGGTCCGCGTTTCCGCATCGTCCAACTTCTCCAAAATCTCCGCGGCCTCCGTATCCTTCACGCGCGACTCAATCGCAATCGCGCCCTGCCCCACTGCCGGCAGTGAAATATCCGTGGACAGCGCCTCCGTAATCTTTTGGCTCCATCCCAGCCGGTCCAGTCCGGCCTTCGACAGCACAATCGCGTCGTACTCGCCCCGCTCCACTTTCCGCAGCCGTGTGTCCACATTTCCGCGCAGTTCGCGGATATCCAGATCGGGCCGGTAGTGCCGCAATTGCGCCTGTCGCCGCAGGCTGCTCGTGCCCACGCGCGCTCCTTGCTTCAGGTTCGCCAGCAGCGTGCCGTTGTTCGAAACCAGGCAATCCCTCACATCGTCGCGCCGGCACACCGCCGGAAAATGCAATCGGCCCGGCGTATCCGTCGGAATGTCCTTGACGCTGTGCACCGCCAAATCGACGCTCTCCTCCAATAGCGCTTCTTCCAGTTCCTTGATGAAAATGCCCTTGCCGCCAATCTGCGTCAACGGCGCTTGCTGCATTTTGTCTCCGGAAGTCTTAATGATGATGATCTCGGCTTCCACGCCGGAAATTTGGAAGAGTTGCTTGCGCACGAACTCCGCCTGCCAGCGCGCAAGGATACTTCCACGGCTGCCGATGCGAAGGGGCCTCACGGTTTCTCCCTGTCGGATAGGTACAAGTCCCGAATTGCTTCCAGACTCTGAATTTTCTTTCGCAATTCCTTTTCCATGCGCAGCCGCTCCGCCGGCACAATCAGCAGCCGCTCGATCAACTCGTCCATCCACGCGCCCAGGTGCTCGCGGTCCTGCGGGCTGAAGTGATTCATCCCCGCCAGCTTTTCCTGGAGGAACGCAGCACGGCGCTCCTTCAAGCTGCCTCGCAAGGTGTCCAGCACGCCGATCAATTCCACGCTCGCTTGCCAAGAGATAAATTTCCCCACGTGTTCTTCCACCAGCGCTTCCGCCTTCGGCACCTCGCTTTGACGAGCGCTCCGATTCTGCTCCACGATCTCCGTCAAATCGTCCATGGTGTACAGATACGTGTTATAGAGCTTACCGACCGCCGAATCGACGTTCCGTGGCAATCCCAAGTCCATCAGGAACAATGCCCGGTTCCCTCGCGCTGCCATGGCCTTCTCAATCAGTGGCTTGGTCAGCAGCGCGTCCTGCACTCCCACCGCGGACACGATCACATCGGGCAACTTCAAGGCACTATCCCACTCGCCCCACTCAATGACTTTGCCGTTATACTGCCGCGCAAACTCTTCAGCTTTCTCCCGCGAGCGGTTCGTCACGTACAGATGCCCGATATTGCGGTCGCGCAACTGGGACACCACTTGCTCGCTGATCGTTCCTGCGCCGAGCACCAGCGCGCTGCGGTCGTTCAGCTTTCCGAAAATTCGTTCCGCCAGCTTCATTCCGGCGGACGCCACTCCCATCGGCCGTGTGCCCAATTCCGTTTCCGCGCGCACCCTTTTCCCGATTTCCAGCGCCGCCTGAAACAAACGATTCAGCACGGGTCCGGTGACGTGGTCCTCATGCGCGCGGAGATACGCCTCGCGCACTTGGCCCAGGATTTCCGCCTCTCCCAAAAGCATGGAGTCCAGCCCTGCCGCCACGCGAAACAGGTGCCTTACCACGTCATGATCGTAGTGGTGATAGAGCGAGGGATTGAGGACGTCCGGTTGCACTTCATGAAATTTGCTCAGGTATGAAGAAAGCGCCGCAGCCGATTCGCGATTGGCATTGGAGTTCACGCCGTAGACTTCGCTGCGATTGCACGTCGAAAGCACCAGCGTTTCTTCCAGGATTCCTTTGGAGCGCAATTCCCCCGCCGCGCGCAGCGCCTGCTCGTGGGAAAAAGACACCTTTTCCCGCACCTCCACAGGTGCAGTGCGAAAATTCAGCCCGACGAGAACAATCTCCATACGGCGAGTCGCGCGCTCCTAGAAATACCGATGGTGTTGCGAGAAGTAGAGGTTGATCACCGCGAAATTCACCACGACCAGTACGAAATTAAAAACGCACAGTTTGGAAGCCCGGGCCCCTCGCCAGGCTGCCGTCCGTGCCAGGCGGAAATAAACGGCGTAGAGCGCCAGCACGAACAAAGTAAAGACATATTTCGGATCGAAGTAGGAATAATGCTCGGTGACCTGCCGGTCCACCGCCAAAAACCCAAGTGAAGTTCCTACGACAATCGTGATGAGTCCCAGCAGCACGCTGGTATGGCTCATGCGTTCCAGTAATTCCAGGGAAGGCAGGCGCCAGACCACGTCGCCAAGCCGGCGTATTCGCAGAACGCGCTCTTCGGCCAGGTACATCACACTCAGCACACAGGAGAGTGCAAACGCAGCGTACGCCAGGATGCTGAGCGTCACATGCAGCGCAAAAACCACGCCGTGAACTGTGGTTGGGGCGTTGGCATGTTGCGGCATCAGGTAGGCGGCAAAGAAAAACGCTAGGATGACCGGCAAGACGAACCCACCCACCGTCCTCTGCCGGTGATAGATCTCCAGGCACAGGTAGGTAACCGCCAGCAGCCACCCGAACAGCGACATCGACCCTTGCAGGTCATGATAGGGCACCGTATGGGTACCCCGGGCGCGCATCAATAGCGACAGGTAATGCGCCACTAACCCTAGGAACATCAATGTGGTAGCCAGCCGCCCAGTCACTTCCTTCCCGCTAAAAAGGAAGCGCAGATACAGGCTCATGCTCGAAAGATAGGCCAGCACCGTGATGACAACGAATGTATGATTCATCGGCTATTTCCACGCCGATCTGGGTGCAAACGAGAGCGCGCCATCACCCAGCTTCCGCGTGATTCGCAATTTCGCAAGTATAGCGCACTCTCCTCTCATCTCGCAGTGAGCATCCGTACAGACAATCTTCCCGCCGATTTGCTATCCTGAAATATACGCTTATGACCCTGCAGGCCCCCACCATGACCCGCAAAGAACTCTTCCTGCGAGCCTGCCGCTGCGAGCCTGTGCCGCGCCTGCCCGTGTGGATGATGCGCCAGGCGGGCCGCTACCTCCCCGAGTACCGCGAAATCCGCGCCAAGCACTCCTTTCTGGAGGTTTGTAAGACTCCCGACCTAGCCCTGGAGGTCTCCGTCCAGCCCTTTCGCCGCCTCGGCGTGGACGCCATCATCATCTTTTCGGACATCTTGATCCCCGCGGAAGCCATGGGCCTGCCCCTCGAACTCGAAGACCAGGGTCCGAACCTCCCTCAGCCGGTCCGCACCGAAGCGGATGTAAAGAAACTCCGCATCTTCGATCCCGAAGTGGAAACCGGCTTCCTGATGGAAGCTCTTCGCCGAACGGTGAAGTATGCCGGACCCGACGTGCCCGTTCTCGGTTTTGCCGCTTCTCCCTGGACCCTGGCCTGCTACATGGTGGAAGGCCGCACCAAAGAGGGTTTCGCCACGGTGAAGAATTTCCTTTATCGCGAACCCAAAGTGTTCCGCGAATTGCTCCATCGCATCGCCCAAGCCACCATTCTCTACCTCAAAGGCCAGATTCAGGCCGGCGTAACAGCCGTTCAGCTCTTCGATACCTGGTGTGGTGAACTCAACCTGCACGATTACACCGAGTTCGTTCTCCCGGCCGTTCAAGAAGTCATCTCCGGCTTGGGCAACGCGGTTCCGGTGATCTACTACACCAAGGCCTCGCACCACTTGCTGCCCTCCGTGGTAAAAGCTGGCGCCGATGTGCTGAGCGTGGACTGGCGCGTTTCCCTTAGTGAAGTCCGCGAACTGGCGGGCCCGCGCGTCGCGTTGCAGGGTAATCTCGATCCTGCCATTCTCTTTGGCCCGCAGGAGAGAATTCGCCAGGCCACGCTGGACATCGCCACCGAACTGGGCGGCCACGGACACATTTTGAATTTAGGTCATGGGATTTTGCAGCACACGCCCGTGGAGAATGCTCAACTCTTCATCCTCACGGGCCAGCAAGCCAGCCTGTCACGACAGGCCGCGCCCCACGACGCCACGCCGGCGGTGCAAGCGCGCCGCTGAGCGCCAAAGGAGGTATTTCTCGTGCCCATCATGAATCCCACGCTGCGCGAAATGCAGCAGGAATTGTCGGTCGGCGAGGAATTTGTCGACCGCTACAACCGCCCCGGTCCGCGCTACACCAGCTATCCTACTGCGCCCTTCTGGACTGACTCGTTTGGCCCGGCGGAATATGAAGCCGCCATCGAAGACGCCGACCGCAAGGGATCTCCCGTTTCCCTCTACATGCATCTTCCCTTTTGCGAAAGCCTTTGCCTCTTCTGCGCCTGCAACGTAATTATTCAGAAGGACAAGCGCGTTGCTCCTCCCTATCTCGCGGTTTTGAAAAAGGAAATCGACCGCATCGCCCGCGGCGTTTCGCGCAGCCGCCAGGTCACGCAATTCCATTGGGGCGGTGGCACGCCCACTTATCTCTCTCCCGAACAGATCGAAGACCTCTTCACCTACACGCGGGGACGCTTCACATTTGCCCCCGACGCGGAAATCGGCATTGAAGTCGATCCCCGCGTCACCTCAACGGCACACCTCGAAACGGTCCGCCGCATGGGTTTCAACCGCCTCAGCATGGGCATTCAGGATTTCAAGGAAGACGTGCAAAAGGCCGTTCACCGCATTCAGCCCTACGAAATCACGCGCGACCTCATCGCCACCGCGCGCCAACTCGGTTTTGACAGCATCAACGTCGACCTGATCTATGGCCTGCCCTACCAGACCGGCGAAAGTTTCTCTCACACCGTCGAGCAGATCGTCGGCCTCTCCCCCGATCGCATCGCCATGTTCAGCTACGCCCACGTCCCCTGGCTGAAAAAGCAGCAAGGCTCCTTTGTTGCGCATCTTCCCGAGGGCATGAAGAAGTTCGATATCTTCCGCAACGGCCTGCTGAAATTCCTGGAGTCCGGCTACCTCTATATTGGCATGGACCATTTTGCAAAAGAGAATGACGAACTCGCTGTCTCCCAGCGCAATCGCACGCTTCACCGCAATTTTCAGGGCTACACCACCAAGGCCGGCGCGGATCTCTATGGCATGGGCATCACCGCCATCAGCGGCATCCAGGAGATTTACGCGCAGAATTTCCGCGACCTCCAAAGCTGGGAAAAAGCCGTGAACGAGCGCGGTATCGCCACCATGCGCGGGTACCACCTCTCTCACGACGATGTCATCCGCCGCGAGGTTATCAGTCGCTTGCTTTGCCACACCGTCATCGTGAAGGACGAAATCTCCCGCAAATTCGGCATCAACTTCGACGAATACTTCGCCCCGGAACTGGAACACCTCAAAATGCCTCAGGAAGACGGCTTGGTTGTCATCAACGACAAGGAAATCCGCACCGCCTGGCTGGGCCGCATTTTTATCCGCAACCTGGCCATGGTGTTCGATCCTTATCTCGAAAAACAGCAATTGGCCTCGCGACCTCTGTTTTCCAAGACTTTGTAGCAGCGGGTTCATTCTGCCGCGGCAGCGGCCTAAAGCCGCTGCTACACTGAGGGACACTACTCATGTCTACCCAGGTCCAGGCACTCGTTGTCGGCGCGGGCATTTCCGGCCTGACCACCGCGTTCGCATTGCAAAAAGCGGGCATTTCAACGCTCATCGTCGAGACCACTTCTCAGCCCGGCGGGGCCATCCAATCCGTCCAGCGCGACGGCTACCTCCTCGAATACGGCCCGCAGAGCTTCAGCGGCAATGCCAGCATCAGCGCCATCTGCCGCGACCTGGACTTGCTGGACCAGCGCGTCCTCGCCGATCCTAAAGCCCCTCGCTTCGTTTGGATCGACGGCAAGCTGCAAAACGTCCCCATGGGTCCCGGCTTGCTCTTCTCCTCCTTCATGGGCGGTGGAACACGCGCCGCGATTCTTCGCGACCTCTTAGGTAGAAGCCGTGCCCCCGAACCCGATGAATCGATCGCCGATTTCATTCGTCGAAAATTTTCCGCCACACTTCTTGACCGCTTGGTAGGCCCATTCGTCTCCGGAATCTATGCCGGCGATCCTGAAAAATTAAGCTTGCGCGCGGCGTTCCCCTTTCTCTACGAAGCGGAAACTGCCTCGGGCAGCATACTTCGTGGCGCCATCCCCGTCTTGAAACAAAGAAAGGCGAAAAGAGGCGACGCTCCGCGCGAAAAGCCCACTCTGCAAACCTTCCGCCTTGGCAATGACACCCTGGTCCGCGCGTTGAGCAACAAATTGGGAGAGCAACTGATCTGCGACGTCGAATTAACTTCCATCGAGCCGCTCGACCCCGGCCACGACGCCAAGGCTCCCCGCTTCCTCGTTACCCTGCGCACTCCTCGCGGCGAGGAAAAACTGGAAGCGGAGCGCCTCATCCTGGCAACTTCTCCAAACGTGGCCGGTAAGCTGCTTTCGCGGCTCAATTCCGGATTCGACATTCTGTTGGGTACCGTGGAATTTGCCCCGATCGGCGTAGTGTCCTTGGGCTATCGAAAGGAAGATGTCGGCAATAGCTTGGCGGGCTTCGGGTTTCTCGTGCCGCGTTCGTCGGGCCTGAGCGTTCTGGGCACCGTGTGGAACTCTTCGCTCTTCCCTGGCCGCGCGCCCGAAGGCCACGCCCTCCTGACCAGCTTCGTTGGTGGCGCCACAAACACGGCCATTGTTCAAAAGTCGCCGCAGGAACTGGTTTCCCTGGTTCACCGCGAAATCACGCCCCTGCTGGCCATCCGCAAAGAACCTGTGTTTTCCAATGTGACCGTCTGGCCCCGCGCACTTCCTCAATACAACCTCGGCCACAAAGCTCGCCTGGAAGCTCTCGAAAAGCTCCGTACCGGCTTCCCTGGCCTGCACTTCGCCGGGAACTATCTGAACGGTCCCGCCATCGGCACTTGCGTCGAGCACGCCCTCAAAGTCGCCGACGAAGTCCGCGTCAGCTTCGCCGACTAATCTTTCTTTCGACACGCTAAATGTCAAAGTGAGGCACCCCCTCCCCTCCCCCCTGTTTTTCTGCAGTACGGCGTGGAAGCGATTGAAAGAACAAGGGATAGGGAAAACAGCGTACGGAAATTGTAGGGAATTTGTACGGACTCGACCGTTGAGAGTCGACAGTCCACGGAAAGAAGGATACTCACCGCAGAGACGCAGAGAGCGCAGAGACACGCAAAGATCGGAACTAGACGGACAACTGAGTTTTGGCCGAGGCATGTGAAGGCGCGCTCTCGAAGCGTGCAGGACAAGGATAACTGAATGTGCAAGTACCGTATACGGTACGAAGGGGCAAAAGAGGGACAGTCCTAGAACTGGCGTTGGGATTCACCTTTTGAGAGTGAGGTGAGGTTTACAGTCGACAGAACACAGTTGACATTTGGGAGGGGTAGCGGAGAAGCAGGAAGAAAAGCAAAAAAACCGCATCCTTGAAAGTCACCCAGGTGCGGCACCCGGCGTTAGTTGGCGTCTGTTGCAGTAAATGGATATGGAAGAAGAATAAGACCTTCTGGAGGAATGTTTCGTGCATCGCCGACTTTCAGAAAGAACAGCTGTGGGTCAGCAGAGCGCAGTGCGAAGGTTCTTACGGTGTGGTGTGGTTCATCATTAAACGTAGTGCGATAAACGACGCAGACCATGATAGTTGGGGCGATAAGACCTCTTGACTTAATCATATTGTCCAATTCGGCCTTCTCGATCTGCAAGACGTAATCGCCTCTTGGAATATCGCTAGGGACCTTGCTTTCTTGGAAGAGCGTACCTGTAATCGTTGGGTCAATGAGTGCATTCGCGCACACTTTTTGTCTTTCGATCGCTGCATCTCGATTGCTGAGGGTGTGAGGATAAAATCTAGTCCAAATTGCCAACCTAATCGCGGGGGAGTGACCGACATTTTGCAAAGTAAGTTTAGTCCGCACGTTCGCGCCGTTAGTATCGATAGTAAATGGCCCACTAATCCCTACGTCGAGAGTAACCCATGGTCGCTCGGACGCCTCAAGTTGTTTTTCCGCAGTCTTCCATTGGTGGTAACTTACGCAGGTATAAGTGACCACTACGCCAAAGGCAGCGATTTCCAGCCAAGTCTTGGCCTCGCGGATTTTAATTTTAAAGTCTTTCCAGAGTGCATGACGAAAATCATTAAACCACTGAAAGTGCTTTTCGCTTCCTTCTTGGGTATTATCTTCTTTCTTTTCGGTCTCGTTTTCATTCATTCCCAAGTACCTCGTGCCAAGCATACTCTTCCGGCGATTGCCTTCGGCTGGGACCGCAATTTCCTAACCCTTTTCGATTCCGCACTTACGCAAATTCGCCTTTTTCTCTTCCACCCGCCAACGCCCCACCTAAAAGGCTACCCTCACTACTGCTTCTCCCTTTCCCGGTGGGCCAAACGAATCTCCCGGCGCTTCGCCGCTTCGCGCCACCGGCGGCGCTCCTCCGCCGTCCGCAAAATCAGGGGCGGCACGGGTTTGGGCTTCCGCGTATGCTCATCGATCGCCACAAACGTTACATAAGCCGATGTTGTGTGCTTCCGTTCGCCCGTAAGAATGTTTTCGGAGTACACTTCGACGCCAATCTCCAGTGAGGTGTGAAAGACGCGGTTCACGTGCGACTTCAGCAGCACGATCTCCCCCAAATTCACGGGGTTCCGGAAATCGATGTAGTCCACCGAAGCCGTCACCATGTAACTGTTCGCATGGCGGCTCGCCGCCATCGCGGCCACGATGTCCACCATGTGCATCACGTGGCCGCCCAGCAATTTTCCCAGGGCGTTGGTCTGCGCCGGCAACACCACTTCCGCCATCTCTGAAGCCGACGCGCTCACTGGCTTGCCTGCCGCGGCAGGCTTACCTTTCATCGGCTCTTCTCCGAATTGCGTTCTGCTCGATTTGCGTAAACGTGCCATATTTTTCCTTTTCCGCCTGACGGCGCCCCGGACCGGGCCGGGATGAACACCAGGTGAAGCCACTAAAACCTGGAAAACCCAAGAACCGGTCTGAAGACCGGCCACTACAAACCCAAGAAAAGGCGCCCGCCCCGTAACCCCATTCGGGACGCAGAAAACGCGCCGCAAAGGGCGGCGCTACACAAACGAGAACGATTATTGGGTGTACCCGTCCTCACACGTATAATACGGGACGCCGCCATGACCGAACAAAAAAATCTCCGCCGCCAAAAGCTGGAAGAATTCCTTACGAAAAATCCCAGCGATGCGTTCACTCGCTATGGCCTGGCCCTCGAATGTATAAGGGACGGCGATCTCCCCGCTGCCGAATCGCAATTCCGTACACTCCTGGAAACTAACCCCGATTATGTCCCTGGCTATCAGATGTACGCGCAAACGCTGGCGCAAAACGAACGCGCCGAAGAGGCCAAGGCCATTCTCGCGCGGGGAATTCAAGCCGCCATTCGACAGAACAACCAACATGCCCGCTCTGAAATGGAAGCGCTTCTGGCTGACTTGGGTTAGCAATGGGTCCAAGCCTCTTGACCAAACTGGCTGAATTTTTCTTATTATTCTTCGCCGGAGGGAATAGATGACCGACGCTGCCGTTCTAAAGGAAGAGCAGACACTCGCTGCCGAAAAACGCCTGGCCTGGGCGATCGGCGCGGCCGGGTTTCTCCTTCAGATGGCGTTCAACGGCCGCTACGGCTATTTCCGCGATGAACTCTACTACCTCGCCTGCAGCAAGCATCTCGCCTTCGGCTACGTGGACATGGCTCCGCTTGCTCCCTGGCTCGCGCGGATTTTCGGCGCGGTCTTTGGTTATTCCTTGCACGCGATTCGCCTCCTGCCTGCGTTGGCCTTTGGCGCCGAAGTCGCTCTCACCGGGTTCATCACCCGCGAACTGGGCGGCAAGCGCTGGGCAATTTTTCTAGCGTGCATTTCCGTTCTGCTCGCCCCCGTCATTTTGGGAAATGGCACGCGCCTGGCCATGAATCCCATCGAGCCGCTCTTCTGGATAGGCTGCATCTACGTCCTCCTACTGGCTCTGAATCGGGAGCAACCCCGGCTTTTGCTCTGGTGCGGCGTGCTGCTCGGCTTTGGCCTGCTCAACAAGCACTCCACCGTTTTTTTCATCGCCGCGCTCATGGTTGGTTTGCTGACCTCTCCCGAGCGGCGCATTTTCGCCACCCAGTGGTTCTGGATCGCCGCGGGCATCGCATTTCTAATTGCTTTTCCAAACGTCATCTGGCAGTACGTGCATCACTTCCCCACGCTGGAAGACCTTCGTAATGTCAAAGCCACGCACAAGAATATCGAACTGCCCCCGCTGCCATTCTTCCAGCAGCAGATCATGATGCTGAATCCACTGAGCGCGCTGGTTTGGCTGCCGGGGCTTGGCTGTTTGCTCTTTCATCCCAAGTCGAGGCCGTTTCGCTTTCTCGGATTAACCTACGTGGTTTTTCTCGCCGTCATGATGGCCCTTCACGGGAAGGACTATTACCTCGCTCCCATCTACCCCATGCTGTTCGCGGCCGGCGCGGTTTTCTGGGAATCTGTGAGCGAATTGCGCCCCAGGCTTCGCTGGTTGCGCGTCGCGTTGCCCACGCTGGCGATTTTATTTGGCCTGATCTCCGCTCCTCTCGCGCTCCCCATACTGCCTCCCGGGATGATTGGCCCATACACGCAAGCCCTGGGAATAGAACTGCCTCGTACCGAAACTGGCATGAAGAGTTTTCTCCCGCAGCATTTCGCCGATGAATTTGGTTGGCCGGAAATGGTCGCCAAAGTTGCCGCCGTCTACAATTCACTTCCGCCGGAGCAGCGCGCTAAAACCGCTATTTACGCGAGCAATTACGGCGGAGCGGGCGCCATCGACTTTTTCGGCTCACGCTACGGTTTGCCGAAAGCCATCAGCGCGCACCAGAATTATTATTATTGGGGACCGCGCGATTACACCGGCGAGAGCATGATTCTGCTGGAATCGAATTTAGAGGATGCGCAGCATTGGTGCGGTAGCGTGGATGTCGGTCCGAGAAAGGATCCGTACAAGGGAATGAGCTGGGAGCACTACAACATTCTGGTGTGCCACAATCTCAAGATGCCGCTCTCGCAAGCCTGGCCAAAACTGAAAACTTGGAATTGAAGGCGCGGCGGTCGTTGCTGGTTAAGCGCTCACTCACGCCAAAGCTTTGATCTTTGAGTTGGAGAGCGGTCTAATGTGGCGCACCTACGGCGCTCGACGTTCTTGCGCCCGCGCACCCAGGGCTCGCGCCCTGGGCTAACTTGTGCCGTGCCTCCGGCGTTTGCCGTGCGCATGAATCAACCACACCTGTGATTTTGTGGGGATCGCAAACGCGCCATGAGCGGTAGGAAATTCAGGTTGGTGCGGGAGAGAGGACTTGAACCTCCACGACCTTTCGGCCACAAGATCCTAAGTCTTGCGCGTCTGCCAATTCCGCCACTCCCGCACCGGCAATCTTCATGATACTTAGGTTGCCTCCTCTTTTGCCACACCCAGGGAGATAATTCGTTCTGCTGGAAAGAACCCGCCCCGAAGCGGATAATGTGGAATACGCCCTAAAGGGCGCACGACGAAAGGGCCATCCGTGATTCTTCAGCAGGACGACCCCATCACCGTCATCCGCCAGACGGACCACGCCTTTCTCTCCGGCTTCTTTGCCCGCGAGTTGGGGAATGACACCTTTTCGCGCCCGGAGCCGTTTTCCTCGTTCTGCCTGGCCGCAGCGGAGCACGACAACGGCTGGCAGGAATGGGAATTGGAACCCGGCGTCGACCCCAAGACATTCACGCCGTACAGTTTCATGACCGTGCCCACGGGAGAGCACATCGCCCTCTACCAGCGCGGCATCGATCGCATCGTCAAAGTCGATCTTTACGCGGGCTTGTTGGTCGCCTCTCACTGCATGGCCCTCTACGATCGCTCGCGCGCGACCATTCCCGGCTACTCCGCCAAATATGTGAAGTCTCAGGAACAGCATCTCGCCAATGATTTTCTTCAGCGACTGCGCTTGCAGCAGCTTCGCCTCAAAGTCGACCTACGCAACGATCCCGCCACCAAACCCTTCACCGACGAAAAATCGATCAAGGCCAACTCGCAACGCCTAGAGGCCCTCGACCGCCTCTCTCTCTATTTCTGCCTGGGCAATGCCGAAGACGCCTCCATCGAGGGGGTGCCCGTGGACGGCGACGGCAAGGAAGTGGATTGGGAGGTTCGCCCAGCCGGGCAAAACCAGTTCACCATCCACCCGTATCCTTTTCGACGCGACCCTCTGGACTTCGCCATCCTGGCGCGACGCATCCCCAAGCGCCGTTATACCGATGATGCCGATCTTCAGACCGTTCTCGCCGCCACCCCTTTCTTCAATATCCGGTACACGCTGAAATCTTGCTCCGCGGCAAGCAATTCCCTCGCGCGGAGCGCGTAGCCCTTTTCCCCGCGCTTACCTGCTCGCGCCGCCAACACCCCCAACATTCCTGCCAAGCCTCTGGTATGATGGCGTCTGGGACCCATGCGGCCGGAACGCATTCCGCTTTTCCCTCTCAACGTCGTACTTTTCCCCGGCGAACAACTTCCCTTGCACATTTTCGAGCCCCGTTATCGGCAAATGGTACGAGACTGTCTGGAGGCGAAATCGCCATTTGGCATGCTCCTCGCCCTTCCCGACGGCGTGGTCCGCGTCGGTTGCACCGCGGAAATCCTCAGTGTCGCCAAACGATATGCCGATGGCCGCTCGGATATTCTTACCGTCGGCCGCCATCCCTTCCGAATCGTGGAGCTGTTCACGGAGAATCCTCTGCTGGAAGGCACGGTCGATTATCTTGAGGATGAAGATTCCCTTCTCGATCCCGGGAAGCACAAAGAACTGACTGAACTTTACGAAACCTGCTACACGTTGCTTTCCTCCGGTATGCCGGCAAATCTGCAGCAAGCCCGGCCGGAACTGCTCTCCTTTGCGATCGCGGGAGCGCTCCCCATGGACCTTTTGTGCAAACAGCAAATTCTGGAGTTGCGCTCGGAAGCCGAACGCCAGGACCGCTTGTTGAGGTATCTCCGCGAGTGGGCGCTGCATCTACAGAAGTTAGAGACCCTGCGCCATCGCGGGGCGGCCAGTGGACACGGTTTGAACTAGTACCGTTCCAACTTGGCTTGGCGAGATCCTGGAAGTGGCTGACATAGGAGCGGGACGCGGTTGTTCCCTATGTGTTAGCCGGAATAAGTTGGAACGGCACTAGTTTTTGGCGGACCACCGGAAAAGGTCCGTGGATAGGGGCCCCATGACAGCAAGTACTTCACTGCATCCGGCAGGTCATCCCAAGCCGCGCATTATCGGCGAATGGAAACGTATCCCGGATTTCGACGCGCGTACCGGCTCGATTTCCGTAAAGAACGAAATTCGCCGCAACCTGCTCCGCAGCATCGAGCGCGGTGAGCCTTTGTTTTCCGGCGTGCATGGCTACGAGGACAGTGTCATCCCGCAGATTGTCAATGCCCTGCTCTCCCGCCACAATTTCATTTTGCTGGGATTGCGCGGCCAGGCCAAAAGCCGCATCCTCCGCGGTTTGATCGAGCTGCTTGACGCAGAGATTCCCGTCATTGCCGGATGCGAGATCAATGACAACCCGCTTCGGCCCATCTGCCGCTCCTGCCGGGAACGCATCGCCGCGGATGGCGACGATACGCCCATCGCCTGGCTACCCCGCGACCAACGCTACGTGGAAAAACTCGCCACTCCCGATGTCACCATCGCCGACATCATTGGCGACGTGGACCCCATTCGCGCAGCACGTGGTGGGCGCGATCTCTCTGATGAACTTACCATCCATTACGGCCTGCTCCCGCGCGCCAATCGCGGCATTTTTGCCGTCAACGAACTTCCCGACCTCGCCGGAAAGATCCAGGTGGGTCTCTTCAACATCATGCAGGAGGGCGACATTCAGATTAAGGGCTACCCGCTGCGGCTGCCGCTGGACGTGCTGCTCGTCTTCACCGCGAATCCGGAGGACTACACCGCGCGCGGCAAGATCATTACCCCGCTGAAGGATCGCATTGGCGCCGAAATTCGCACTCACTATCCCACCACGGTCCAGGAAGGCATGACCATCACCAGCCAGGAAGCCTGGGTGAAGCGCGACTCCGGAATCAAGGTGGATGTCCCCGAGTATTTGCGCGAAGTCATTGAGGAAATCGCGTTTCAGGCGCGGGAAGACAAGCGTGTTGACCGGCGTTCCGGTGTAAGCCAGCGGCTTCCCATTACCACGCTGGAAAGTGTCATCAGCAGCACCGAACAGCACGCCGCTCGGGCCGGTGAAACGCATGCTGTCGCGCGCGTGGCCGACGTGTACGCCGCGCTTCCGGCCATCACCGGCAAACTCGAGCTCGAATATGAAGGTGAGCTCAAGGGCGCGGAAACCATTTCCCGCGAACTCATTCGCGCCGCCGTTGGCCGCGTCTTCAGCAAGCATTTTGCCGACGTGAATTTTCAGCCGGTCATCCAGTGGTTTGAGGTGGGAGGCGAACTGAAGATTCCGGACACAATCTCCACGAACCAGCGTTTCCAGCAGCTCAGCCAGATTCAGAACCTTCTCGAGCACATCGGAAAATTGGGCGTCACGGATCGCAAGGACAAGGCTGCCGCTGCCTCCGCTGCCGAAATGATTTTGGAAGGATTGTGGGCTCACCGGCGCATCGGGCGCAGCGAAGAGCGCGGCTTCTTTGCCGAAAAACCGCAGCGCGTTTCAGAATCGCGCGAACGGGAGAATCCGAACCGGCCCCGCCGGACTTACAACTAAAACGAAGTGCTCCGTACTACGCTAGGATCTGAGATCGCGAAATGAAAGTCGTCAAATATCAGAAGTACACCGGAGAGCCTGCCGACGCCATCGATATCGACGAACTGATGAAGCGTCTCGGCGATTTCTTCCTACAAAGCGGCTTTGAATCGCAGTACTACGGCCTCTCCGAGTTTGACGCCGCCCAGTCCATGGAGGCGCTCCGCGATGCCATCCTGCGCGCGTTGCAGGAGGGCGAACTTATTCCCGAAGACCTCCTAAGCGATGAACTGCGCGAATTGATGCAGGATCCCGGAGCCCTGAACGATCAGAGAGTGCGCGACCTGATTGAAAAGATCATTGAACGACTCACGCAGGAGGGCTTCATCAATCCCCAGCAGCCTCCTCAGGTGACGCCGCCGCCAGAACTCACGCCCGGCGGCCGGCTTGGCCAGGCTTCCCAGCGCAACACCGAGGCCCGCTTTGAGATCACCGACAAGGCCATCGATTTCCTGGGCTTCAAAACCCTTCAGGACCTTCTGGGTTCGCTCGGCCGCAGCAGCTTTGGCCGCCATGATACTCGCGACCTTTCGACCGGCATCGAGTCCGGTGGCGCCTCGCGGCCGTATGAATTTGGGGATGTGTTGAACCTCGACATCAGCCAAACCTTGTCGAACGCCATTCGCCGCGAAGGCGCTAAGGTGCCCATCGACTTGCAGTACCGAGATTTGATGGTCCATCAGTGCGAATACCAAAGTTCCTGCGCCACCGTCGTCCTATTGGACTGCAGCCACAGCATGATTCTCTATGGCGAGGATCGCTTTACCCCTGCCAAGCGCGTGGCCATGGCTCTGTCCCACCTCATTCGCACGCAATATCCCGGCGATACTTTGAGCCTGGTCTTATTTCACGACTCGGCCGAGGAGGTTCCTCTCGGCCAGTTGGCGCGCGTGCAGGTCGGTCCCTACTACACCAACACGCGCGAAGGCCTGCGCATGGCCCAGCGCATTCTGCTCCGCCAGCGCAAGGACATGCGCCAAATCGTCATGATTACCGACGGCAAACCTTCCGCGCTCACCCTCGAGGATGGGCGCATCTATAAAAACGCCTTTGGACTCGACCCCTTCGTCGTGAGCGAAACCCTTGAAGAAGTGAACAAGTGCAAGCGTGCCGGCATCATGATCAACACCTTCATGCTCGCCACGGACTACAGCCTGGTGCAATTCGTGCAGAAAATCACCCAGATGTGCAAAGGGAAGGCCTATTTCACCACGCCCTACACGCTGGGGCAGTATCTTCTGATGGATTACATGCAGCGCAAAACCAGAACCATCCACTGACCGGTGGGGAGATGCGCGGTAAAATCGTTATATGGCTTGGCGAAAGAAATTCGCTCGCATGCTTGGCTTGGAGGCGCCTTTGACAAACGTTGTAGCCGGCAATACAGCTCCTGGTTTTTCACTGAAGGCAGTCGATGGAAAAGACTATGTGCTCGCTTCTCTTCTCGAGCGCGGCCCAGTCGTGGTGGCGTTTTTCAAAATTTCCTGCCCCGTCTGCCAGTTTACTTTTCCCTTTTTGCAGCGCATCTCAGAACGATTTGCAGGAAAGAGCGCCTCTGTCGTTGGGATTTCCCAAGACGATGCACGCGACACCAAGGACTTCAATGATGAATACGGCATTACCTTCCCCACGTTGGTCGACGACGCCGGCTATCCGGCTTCCAACGCGTACGGTCTCACTAATGTTCCCAGTGTCTTCCTGATTGCCCCGGACGGCACGGTGGAGGTGAGTTGCACGGGCTTCGACAAGGCGGCCTTGGAAAAAATCGCGTCCGAACTCGCCCAGCACCAGAAGATTTCATCCACGCCCCTGTTCCGCCCCGACGAGATTGTCCCCGCTCTCAAACCGGGTTGAGGCTCGAAAAACTAGGTCCGGTCAGGACCTTTCCGACAATCAAATCTCCCGCATTTCGCCAAGCAAATCCGTCTTGTGCTTTGGCGGCTTTTTTCGTTTGTCCGGAATCACTCGTGTCGCTGCCGGAGCCAAGCCAGACTTCCGCGCCACGCGGCGTGCTTCCGTGCCTTTATCCAGACTCTTTTTTCGGCGCTTCATTTCAGGCCTTTTTCACCGCAATTTCCTGCACGGCGCGATATCCCTGGTCGATGGCTTCATTCGTATACGCAAACGCGCCCGCATCGGAATTCGCGATGTGAATATTGCCAAACGGTTTCCTGCCAATTTCGTGCGGCGCCTGTCCCGCGGGCCACACCGGATCGTAAAGTGAGTTGTACTCGTAGGCATAGCCGTGGGGCCAGCGGTTCACCGTAATTGCTTCAATATCGTTCGCGGCATCGAAACCGCCGTTTCCCAGAATTCGCGTCAACTGGTCACGGATATTTCTCTCAAACGTTTGGAAACTCGTGGACAGCAATTGCATGCGTCCGGTTTTCTGCTTTTCCCGCGCCGTCGCCCCCGGTCCCACGGGAACATATTGCAGGTGGAGCACGCAGGACTCCTCGGACTTTTGCGTGAACTGATAGCCGCCCATGCTCACTGGAAAATCCATTTCCACTTCCGAGAAAAAGGACTCCGGACAACGCACTGAGTTTATCTTCAGTTTCTCGAAGGCGCGCCAGTTCTTCAATTGCACGTTGGTGTAAGCCAGCGGGACTTTCACGTTGTACGCCAGCGCTTCCTTCTGCCCCTCCGGCAATTCGGGACACAGGTACGGTACGACCATATTCCAACAAGCGAGAATGCAGCTCGCGCCTGTAACGACTCGTGCTTGCCCTCCGCGAACGTAGGTCACTGCCACGCCGTCGTGGCCCGAGGCGCCTTTCGTGTTTGCCACGTAGACCACGGTCGAATTCAGCCGCACACGCACCGGAGAGTTTTCGTCATCGAGCTTGGCATAGTTGAACTTCGCCAGAACTACGTCCTCCATCGTGTGCCCCGGCGCAACCCCAGGAATCAGCGAACGCACCAGCAGCCGCGGCACCGACCCGATCCCGTCCGGAAAGTGATAGATATACGGTTCGCGATCCTGCCGGGTTACCTCCAAGCCCATTCCCGGGCCGTCGGTGTCCTTGAATCCCAATCCGGCGAACCCGGGGAGATATCCGAGCCCCGCCATGTCGCCCGCCGGAACCGCATCGATTCCCACGCCATAGAGGCCATACATCGAGGTAAAGAAGAATGGAATGGCTTCCGGCACGAGCTTCGCATTTTTCAGCAGGTAGTCTTGATAACTCGTTTTCGCCAGGTAGTTCTTCTTTTCCTCCAGGCTCATGCCCGCAAGATAATCGACTTCCTCGGAGAAGAGCCGCACCAGATCCTTTTGCGCCGCGGGAGAAAGCGGCGTCTTGGCGAGAAACTCGGGCCAAGGCGTCTTGTAGGCGCCCGCCACCAACTTGTCCTCGCCGAAGGTTTCCTTGTCAAAAAAGATTCCCTGCCCCATGCCGCGGGATTCATAGAATTTCTGGTCGAAGTAGGTTTCAAATTTCTTTACTTCGATGCCGAGATCCTTGAACAACTGTTTTGCCTGCGGGCTATAGAGGTTCGGACCCGTAATCGTCTGTGTCCCGCCATAGCCGATGATCAACCGGTTGCCGCTATGAAATTCATTCCGTTTGGCGTGCCCGCCAAAATCATCGTGGTTATCCAGGACCAGAATCCTTGCCTTCGCCCCGGCTTTCTGTCGGTAGATGAACGCGGCAGCCAATCCGCTGATTCCTCCACCCACCACGATTAGGTCATAGGTCTCAGCGTCGTGGACCGGATTGTCCCAGCGCTTTCCATCTCTCATCGCGTGGGCCACTTCCCAGGAACCGTCGTGGCTCCCGCGCATCCCGGTTTTTGCGGGCGGATAGTATCCGGGATCCTTCTCCGGCGCGTACGGCTTCTCCGTATCCGCCAGGACGCCGGCCCAAAAAGTTCCCGGCTCCACAAGTGACGCCCCAATTGCCACGCTCATTCCGTTCAGGAAGTCGCGCCGCCGGATCGGCCGGTCCATCCCCAATTCGTGATCTCGCTTTTCTTCAGTCACTTGAATTTCCCATTCTGAGCAATCTGAAATTCAATTTCTTGACCCTCATGCAGGTGCCAAAAGATTCACTCGCAAGAGCTTAGCCCACTTTGCTTGGATTCGGAAGGTTGTAGGACTGTTGCCAAAGTGCTCTATACGTACTGTGAATGAGCATTCGACAATTTTTAGCCCGGAAGTAACAGTCCAGCAACATCCCTAGCCGAAAGTATCTCGGGTCGTGCCACAACCCAATTGACGGGCGGCCGACCCACTCCTACAGCACGAGAAAGGTTCAACTACATGCTTAAGAAAGCAGCACTTTTGGGGCTGTTCGCTGCAGCCCTGGCAAGCGCGGGATTCGCCCAGGAAGGCCCTGTTCCCAAGGGCATTCCCCATCTCGATCACGTGTTCGTCATCATGATGGAGAATCACGGCTATCAGCAGGTCCTCAACAATCCGAACGAGCCGTATCTGAATGGCCTGATTGCAGGAAAGAAAGTCAATTTCGCGACCAACTATTTTGCCGTTGGGCATCCTAGTCTCACGAACTACCTGGAGATCGTCGGCGGCTCGAATTTCGGAATCCGCAGCGACAATCCGCCGGACTGGGGAAACATGGCGTGCTCACCCAATCTTGTGACTGGAATTGTGAACGCCGATAACAACGGTGGCAATGCGCCCGTTCCAGTTGACACCGGTCATATCTGTCCGATCGCCGGGTTTGGCGCAGACGCTGAGACCCCCGCCGTCGACAACTGGAACGAAGTCACCCTGCCGCAGTTCCCGTACCTCGCCGATATCGACGGCGTGAGGTGGGTTCCGGCGGCGAAAACTGTAGGCAAGTCGATCGGCGACCAACTCGCGCATGGCGGCCTAAGTTGGAAGAGTTACCAGGAGAGTCTCCCGCTCGGTGCGGTCTACGGTGTCAACTACAGCAACGGTACGGCTAGCAACCTGACCGACTTCACTACACTCGCGCCTCTGACCTCCGGCAGCGTCGTGCAGGCGTATGCCGTGAAGCATAATCCTTTTGCATACTTCAAGAGCGTCCAAGAGGGATGGTCCCGGAACAACAGTCTCAATAACGTGGTCGGGTTCGACGGTCCGCGTGGTCTGTATGCTGACCTGGCAACCGGCGATGTCCCGTCCTTGGCGTTCATCGCACCGAACCAATGCGATGACCAGCATGGTCGAGGCAACGGCGACGCGTTCTGTGGTTACGACCCAGGACCCCCGGCCGGAGGTGGTGTCACCTACGGCACGCAGGTCGGCCTAAATCCCGGTTTGATCCTGCAAGGCGACGTCAGTATCGAGCGGCTGGTCGAGAGCATTAAGGCCTCGCCATTATGGCACGAAGGCCACAACGCGATCGTGATCGTGTGGGATGAGAACGATTATAGCGGCATCAGCACGACGCCGAACGGGTTGTTTCCAGCGCAGAACCAGAACCAGGTCGTCCTCACGGTAGAGACGAACCATCATGAAGGCCCAGGTGTGCAAAGCGGGAACTACTACAACAGCTTTTCGCTGTTGAAATCGCTCGAGGCGGGCTTTGGGCTTCCCTGCATCAACCATGCGTGCGATGCGGGCACGCACGTGATGTCTGACCTGTTCGGAAGAGACGAAGACTAATTCATCATGCAACAAGGGGCCTTCTGGCTTTATGCTGGAGGCCCTATTATTTTTCAGGTGATTGTTTCCCGGCGGTCCCGGTCGCGGAGTGTCACTTCAAGCCCGCCTGGGCCAACATTTCCAGGAACTGGCGCTTGGTGCGCATATCAATCGACTGGGCTACCAGCTTCCCCTCCCGGTCGTACACAAAACTCTTCGGAATTCCTTCAATGTTGAACGCTTCATTCACCTTGCGCCCTGGATCGAGCAGGATGGGATAGCTGTAGTGATACTGGTCGATGTAGGGTTTCACCTTGCTCACTTCTTCATCGGAAATGGCCAGCACGACGAAGCCTTGTTCGCTGAACTGTTTGTAAAGTGCATCCAGATCCGGCATTTCACTTCGGCAGGGCGGGCACCAGGTCGCCCAGAAATTCACCAGCACGACTTTCCCCCGAAGATCCTTCAGCGTCCACGTTCTTCCTTGCAAATCGTTGAGTGAAAAATTGGCCTGTTGGTGGCGCACATCGTCGGAGTCGAGCCTGACAACGGCGGCGGCGTATTGGGGATCGTCCAAGCTCCCTTCCATGCGCTCATAGCGGACAAGTTCTGCGAGCTCGATATACGGCATGGGCGGGCCCTTCGGCGATGCCGGCAGAGGATGCTCGTGCAATGCGCCCGCCAGTGACGTCGTGACCTCTTGCAACGTGTCGCGCCCGAAGTCGCCTTCCGTCGCAAGGCTCGCCAGGTCGGTTGCCAGGATTACTTTGTTCATGCCGGCCGGAAGCTGCCGGATTCGCAGCGCCAACTCCTTGGTCGTCTGGGCTCTTTCTTGGTCGGACAATTTACGAAGCGTGTGGATCTTTTCAAGGATCGGTTTTTCCTGGTCGCTCCAAACGATCTGCTGCTTTTGCGGTTGAGCGACGGAAGCGTGGCCAAATAGAAATGCGGCCAAGCAAAGAGAGATTGTCGGTATAAAGATGGTCACGCGAAAAGTGGAAAATCGAGAGTGACGGTGTTTCATGCTTCCAAATTACCGCACCTGCGGGGTGCTTGTCAGCGACTACCCTATGGCGCCTTCAGAAGATGAATGTCACCTGTAGGTCGAGGCGGCGATTCGAGCTGGGATCGCTGTACGGCCGTCCCACCAAGCCATTCGACTCTCCAAAGAGGGGTGATGCAAGATTACCAATAGGAGTGAGGACGTTAACGTTGTTGAACACATTTCTGGCCATGACGCTAAAGGTCAAGCCATAGCGCCGATTCGTGGCCCCGGCATCCCATCCCCCGCGTCCGCCTCCACGGCTTGGCCGGCCAAACGTACCGGCGCCCGGTCCGCCGGGACCGGCATTCGCTGCCCCCTCTTTCACCGGACCAAACCCGAAGGTCTTGCTCAGGCGGAGCATCAGGGCAAAGCGTCCAGGTCCCTCCCCGTAGTTCATCGGGATTGGCGTGTAACCGGCGGGTGGAGTGGCATCTAAGCAGCCGAATTTCGTCTGATTCGCGGCTGTGCACGTGGTAAAAGCCGGCCGCACGTTGTAAATCGAATCCAGGTAGGGATCCGTTCCTGTGGTGATGTTGAAAGGAAGGCCGGAGCTGGCAATCATGAAAGGGCTCAGGCGGAAAGCGTAGGGAAGCCCCACGGTCCCGCCGAGAAAGACGCGGTTCCGAATGTCGTAACTCGACCGCCCGTAATCAATCGTGGGATCGCCCGGTGTTGACGGAAAACTCGACGCCCCGGAGGCATCGCTATTGGCATAGTTCAGCGTGTAGTAGCCAAACAGCGAAAGCTTTGCGCCCATCCGGATACTGCCGTTCACGATGAGTTGATTTTGCTTAAATATGCCTTCCGATTGATATTGAAAGGTTGGAGTCGGAGGAGTAGGGGGCGGGCTAACCAGGTCAAGAGGCGTGATGTTGTCGGTGTAAAACTGATGGACGCCGCGAGAATTCAAATAGGTCACCGCAATGTTCGCCACTTTGGTGAGTTGGCGTTCCAGCGTCACGCCTGTCTGGATGGTATACGGCGCGTGCAGGTTCAGATTGGTCCGATAATCGATGGCGCCAGGAGTGGACGAAGATCCCGCACAAGCTTCCAGCTGCACTAGGGTAAACGGTGGCACGCAGGCTGGGTTTGCGGTGGCCGAAAGGAAAAAATCGGGGTTCTGGATCAGGTATTGTCGCTGCGCCGGGCCAGACTCGTTGAACCGCTCCTGAGTCAGGAGCAAATTATCGCTAAAGCGGTCATAGAACATGCCAAAACCGGCGCGCAGCACGGTCTTGGGCGGATTTTTGGCGCTTCCACCAATTCCCCATGCGATCCCAAGGCGCGGGGCAAAGTCTGCCTTGTCGCTGAAATTATTCTGCGTTTCAAAGCGCAATCCGTAGCTGAGGGACACATTCGGACGAAGCTTCCAGTCGTCCTGGAAGAAGAGTCCCGCGTCGACCAGGGTCACCGCTGTGGCGGCCGTGCCAAAAGTTTGCGAATAATAACTGGGACCGCCGCCATTTGCCACGATCTGAGCAAAAGTCAATCCCTGGGATAGTCCCTGCTCAGTGATCGTATACGCATCGATGGCCGTGATGACGCATTCGTTGTTACTCGCTGTTGGGGTGCAACCCGGCTGCAGGCGCGAGCCGAATGTGAACCCCCCGGTGAAATTCGCCGCGGTGCCATTGGTGTCTGCCGTGGAGCGGAGACGCCCGCCAATTTTCATGGCGTGCTTGGCAAAATTCTTGTACACGATGTCCTGAACCTCGTAGCGGTTCTGAAGATCGGAAATGTTGCCGCCGCCGCTGCCGACTCCGTTGAAGGCGCCACCCACATTGACGTTTAGGCCCGTGCTGAGGGGAGTCGTGAGTATATTTTCGCGAACATACTGGAACCGGACTTCGTTGATGGTGCTCGTGTTGATGGTCTGGGTGTCGGTGAGCTGCAGGGTATGTTCTGTGTCCAGCTCATTGTTTGCGATCTCCGAAAGGTCGAATTGCCCGACATTGTTGTTGGTTTCCGAATTGCGCCAGAACTGATAGCGAGCCGTCAGAGTATTGTTCGGCGTCAATTGATAGTCGATTCGCGGGCTCAAATTCGTGCGCGTCTGCGGGTTCGTGACCGCCTCACTGTACGAAATTTGGCTGAATTGGGTTTGACCGGAGGGGCAAGATATTTGAAGGTACGGATCGCCACAGATGACCTTGGCGCTGATGATGTTCAATGCCCCGATGTCGCGCTGTTCAATATTGAAGAAAAACGACGCTTTCGTGTTGATGGCCCCGCCGATGTTCCCGCTGTACTGCTCGGAATGGTAGCTGGGCGACGAAATCCCCGCCGGCAAGATCTCAAAGGGATTGCGCGCATTGAAAGCCGAATCGTTCCCGCTGATCATGAACTGGCCATGGAGCTTATCGGTACCCGGCTTGGTGAAAATCTCCACACGGCCATAGCCCAGCTTGTCGTATTCGGATGAAAAAGGGTTCTGATTGATGCGGATTTCGCGGATGGAAGCCTTGGGCGGCAATTGCCCTGCGGTAAATCCATCAATATAAATCTGGCCACCGTTCGGTCCCGCCGAGGGTCCCGCCAGCGCCTGCAGCTCGGATTGCAACTCGTCCGGATCATCAGAGAGCGCTTCCAGGTCTTTGCCCTCCAATACAATGGTATTCGCGTTATTGGAGGGATTTACGTCCAGTTGGGCGGATGAAGCGTTCACCTCCACCTTTTCCTTCTCGACGGCCAAACTCAGCATGACATTGACGCGCGTGATTTGCCCTGCCGTCACCAGCACATCGCTGTTGGTGAATAATGCAAAACCCTTGGCCACCGCCTTGATTTCGTACTTTCCGGCGGCAAGATCCTTGAACTCGTAAATCCCATCCTTGTTCGTGGTGGTGTCCATCGCTGCGCCGGACGGTGTGGTCAACAAAACCGTCGCGCCCGCCACCGCCGCGCCGGAGGGATCCGTCACCTGTCCCCGCAGGATTCCCCCCGAGGTCTGGGCCATGGCGAGATTTCCGGTCACCAGGACAATCAGGCACGCGAGCAGCCGGCTGCGTCGCACAATTCTCCAATAACATGTTCTCATCAACGATTCACTTTCCTGTTCTCCGTGAAGGATTGGACGCATCACGGGCATCAAGGTATGCCTGCCTCGCCAGCGCCGCCTGAATTGAGGCTCCAGGGACTGAGGATGGAGGCCGTCTGCCCTTGGGGCGACGCTTGCAAGATGGGCTCTACACCGCCCAAAAGTGTGATGACCGTGGAAGACCCCGCACTTTCACCTGAGGTCGCCACAATCATCACTGCATCACCCTTCTGAAAGTCGCTCAGCGGGCTCACCGGCAGGCGGCTCAACATTTGCTGCAAATCACCGCTACCATTTCTCGGCGGACCGCTCATGCCGCCACTGCCGTTCCCTGCCGCTGCATTCCCTCCGGCAGTGGAAGGGGCACTGGAGGGCGGTCTTGCTTGCGCCGCAGTTCCATTGCCGCCAGCCGTATCTGCGGAGTTGCCCTTCAAGCGCATCGCAATACGCTGAGCCATCGGCTGCGGCAGCTTTCTCATCTGCGATTCCGATGTGACTTTCAACTCCACGGATTTCTTCGCGGCCAAATCGGAGACGGTAAGTGTGCCGGTGCTGGTATTCACTGCCAGGATTATTCCTGCGATATTCCGGAAGGAGCCAGACACAATTTCGTCCGCAGAAAATTCGCTGCCATCGGCGCTGCGTGTTCCGCGCGCGCGCAACTGGTCCCCCGCCCGGATTTCCGTAATGGGAGCCAGCTTGGCCTCATCGAACTTCACGGAACCAGGTGCGTAACGGCGAAGAATCGTGCTCTTTCCGGCGTGAATGACTACATCCTTTGTTCCGGAAGCACCGAGAATCTGGATGGTAACCGCGCTATTGGCCGCATCTACGCTATTCACCAGGCCGCCAATCCCGTGGCGCTGCCATTCCTCACGTTCCTTCTGCTGCTTGTCGACAAGGTCTTCCTTCTTCATGGCCACAACCATGCTGGCCACGAATGAGGCTGCGTCTTCTCCGGGCTTTCCACGCACTAGGATCCGGTCGCCGGGTTGCAGAGCGCTCAATTGAATCGGTGTTGCTTCTTTCAGGTCTTTTGATCCCGGTGGGACGCGTAATAGTTTGACTTCCGAGGGAAGCTGTACCTTGAGGTCAGTCCCACTGTCTGTGGCAAGCGTGAGCGTATTTCCGGAAATGGACTTGATGGTGCCCACGGCCGGCGGAGACTTCGGGGCAGGCGCAGTTTGCGCGCCTGTTTGTGCATGGACGGCGGGTGCCGATAGGGTCAGCGCCAATCCGTAGATGGGCACCAGGACGAACCGGCGGGATAGACAGAATCTGTTCAAAATGTGAACTCGCATCAAACTCCCCGAGAATTCCCAAATTCATCAAAGGGTTGGAACGCAAAACCGGTGGGCAGACACACCCAGTATTTCGCATTCGAGCGAATGTCTCACTAACTTAGACGTACTCAGCCAATCGAACCGTTACAGCAAGTTTTCTGGAGTTTCAAGTTGTGGTATCAACGCGCGAGTAGGAGCTGCTTTGCTTCTTCGAGCGCAGCGAGCGCCAATTCGCGCGAGAAGGTAGGAAATCCGTCCAGAAAGTCTTCGAGGGTTTCTCCACCCTCCAAGTAGTCGAACTGCGTTTGAATGGGCACTCGCGTTCCGCGGAACACGGGGGTTCCGCCCAGAATGTCTCGATTTTTGGTGATGACTTCCATCAAAGAATTGTACTACGCACGGCAGGCAGACACTTAATCTACCAGAGACCTGGAGAGCACAGAACGAAATCTATCGGGATGGGTACTGGTAGCAAAACCTGAAAAAGTAGGCCACCCGAAACAGGATTATTTGCTTTACAAAAGAAAACTAAGAGCGCACTTTGGGCCACAGTCAAAGGAAAAGCCAAAACGGCTGACAAGGAGAAAACCTGTGACAATCGCGGGAGGTATGGTCTGCACAGACGGTGTTCTTGTTTATGCGGACACGGAATGGACTGCCACAACGATGAAGATTCAACGAGGCAAACATTGGGTACTTGGTGGTGGTTCCGAACAAATTAAGTGCGTTATTGCGGGCGCGGGGGATGAGGACTACTTGCGATTAGCGATTCAAACGTTTTGGGCAGAACTGAACACCGGAGAGAAGCGCGACTTGCGCACCGGGGATGCGATAGACGCGTTGAGGAAATCCATCACTGCCGTATATACAAATCACATCTAACCCGACCCAAATGGAGCTGAAAAAGAGTTTGGCATGATAGTTGGCATATCGACGCCGCGGGATAGGCCCGTGCTGTTCAAGACGGTTGGCACGGCGATTTTGCTGTCGGATTCCTATGAATATGTGTACTTAGGAGCAGGCATGGAAATGGCCATGTACTTAACGTCTCGACTATGGGTTTCTGGTATGCCGATCTCCGTAGGCGAACTCATGGCGGCCTTCATTCTTTGGGAGGTGAAGCAACACATTAAGACGTGTGGAGGAGAAACAGTCATATACAGAGTTGATGATGCTGGGAATCTGCAATATCGCGGGGAAGGAGATATCCGTGATTTCCAGGACTATTTTTCCAGCATCGACCGACAAGTACAGCGAATCCGTGTGCATACGGCGAACTTGGAATCCTCCAATCAGGAATTTGAACAAAAACTTACTGGATTTTGTGAGGATACAAGGGCATTACGGAAAATCCGGTTGGAAAAACTAAAAAGTGAGCAGAACCTAAAACTGTAGATAACGCGATTAGCTAGTCTTGCTACAAGGAACGCGTCGCCGGCTTTGACGGCTGGGGGCTACCGGCGTTTTCACTTTCTCTTTACTTCCTGATTGCGAGCATCGTTCGCTTTTTTCTTCTAAGGCCGCTTGCCGCGATCATCAGGCTACGGTCACGCAGCTTTTCCAGAATCTTGATTTTCTCGGAAAAACTGAGGGAAGCGAGCCGCTGCCGCATTTGTTCCTTACTCACTTGAATCTCCAAGAGAGGTGCTCTCGAAGCGCGCGCTCATTATGAGTCAAACGCCAAGATCTCTAGCCGAGTGAAAGCACGACTTGTCTCGGCGGAGGCGTGTGGAAGTCGAATCCACCACCCGTTCCGCGAAGGAACGCGTCGCCGGCTTTGAAGGCCGGGAAGGTCACCGGACCCCTTTCGCCCCC
>Ga0187803_10000034_pt1 | contig 59157 bp, 45 predicted proteins | sample NC_wetland_sal_i_2_FD_132425 | JGI IMG/M metagenome (GOLD analysis project Ga0187803, IMG submission 132425) | Wetland sediment microbial communities from Neuse River Estuary, North Carolina, USA - Control_3 | ecosystem: Environmental > Aquatic > Freshwater > Wetlands > Sediment | place: USA...
CTCAGGAACAACGAAGCCTGGTCCAACATCCATTCCCTAAGAAAAGTGCCGGCGGATCTGTCGGCAAACTCGACCAATCTTTCACCGAGACCCAGACGCTCGACCTCTCCGCCGCGCACCGCTTTGTCGAGTTCGATAACTTCCGCCACGCGACGCAAATCAGTCACGAAATCAAGCACCGTCACGCGACTTTTACCAGGACTAATGCGGAGCCCCCTTCCCAACTGTTGTACAAAGATTCGGCGACTGTGAGTTGCCCTCATGAATACGATCAAATCGACATCCGGTACATCCACGCCCTCATTAAACAGATCCACGGTCGCGACTAGATCGATTTGTCCAGCCTTAAACTGTGACATCAAAATGTCTCGGTCGCGAGGGGGCGTCTCAGAAGAGATTGACGCGGCCTTGAATCCGTAACTCCTCAGAATTGCCGCGAACGATTGGGCATGGATAATTGTTGGGCTGAATATGATTCCGCTTTGTCGGTTCTCTTGGTCAAACACTTCTCTTATGACACGTGCGGCCTTTTCGTCACGAGTGGGGAGAATGAGCCTGCGGTTTAGCTGCATTAGCGAATACTTATTCTTGGAAGCCTGTTGAACGAAATCCCAATCGACGTTATCCGCGAGGAGCCTGTAGTCCACCTCTGTTAGGAAACCGCGCTGCAGTCCCTCAGCAATCCCTATTCTCGCCACAGGAGGCCCAAGGATCTGGTCAATGTCATAGCCGTCTCCCCTCCAGGGCGTCGCTGTCATTCCGCCTAACATCTTGGGCTCTACCACGTGAAGTGTTTCTTGGAAGATGTCGGCGCCAATGTGGTGAGCTTCGTCCACAAGAACCAATCCAAATCTGGGCAAGGACTCGAGACGCGACCGGGCGCTCTGAATTGTGGCAAAGGTGATTCCATCCCAATAGCTCGGACTTTCTCCTTCTGACAGTTGATGTGTGGAAACCCATTTTGGCAACTGAAACCAAAAGCTCTGATGGAGCTGGTCGACAAGGTCGCGCGTGTGTGCAAGAACAAGCACCATGCCACCCTCAACCAGGCCGTCTCTTAGTAGGTCGGCAAGAACCTCTGCCATCACAACGGTCTTGCCCAAACCAGTGGCCATTACTACTTGCGCGCGTCCTGTATCGAGGAGCGCCTCCCGAAAGCGATGTGACGCTTCCTCTTGATAATCCCGCAAAGCTATTCTTGATGGAGCGTACTCGGGTGTTTGCTCCATCATCTTGAGTAGTCGCCAGGGGTCTGCCACCTGAATCTTTAAACCCAATCTCTCATATCGCGCTTTCTCCTCATTGAAAGCATCGCCGGGGGGGCGAGAGGTCGCAATGACCATTCGGCGGGCGTGGTAGTACGCAGCGGCTTCAACCACCTCTGCTACTGCGCTGCGTGGGGGTGGTGTAGTTGTGGTGTGCTTACACTGAAAAACCCAAAGCTCGCCCCGTTGGACGCCCAAGACATCTCCACCCCGATCTCCGCTACCTCCAACAGTGCGCACATCCTCGAATCCGTTAGCTAAGAGCAAACGCGCTACATCACGCTCGAATGCCTGCCACGGTCCAAAAAGTAGGCGTTTCTCGCCGAGAAACCACTTGTCAGATTCTGTCAAACTTCCCTCTCCGAACCATCATCGGCAGAAAGTAATTCGAGCGCCAATGCCGCACGTAGCAATCGGGAGCGACTGGCGTCCGCCAGATCTGTGGGATCCTGTTCGTCAAGCCATATAGCATCTGTTAGCAAGCCAAGGTGGTAATGCAAGACTTGTGCTTGCGCCTCTTCAGTAGCCGCTGCTCTTCCGTAGTCCAAAGTCGAATATGCCGTATCCCAGTAGCGGCCATCAAAAAACAATTCCGGATGCTTCTCGACAAACTTGAGCAGGGTTTTCCTAGGGCCGTACTCGAGAAAGCGCCCTCCACTGATCACCTCATCGGGATTCCTAACGCCTCGGGCCGCCATCTTTTGAAGTATCCATTCCTGCTCAGCGGGTGACAGTTCATTGAAGAGCGTGCGACTGTCCTCGCTCCCGATGTTCTTGCCGAGACTTCTGGCAATCCCGGTTAAGGTAAGGCCAGCGTCGCCCGACAACACGATTGGGTCCAACTTGCTTGTTTCGGCATACCGGTCCCGCAACGCCGCTAGGGTGCTCGCAAATGTTGCTGATGAAGAGTTAGCCCGAAGAAAGTCCATCGCTGTATGGGCCAGCTCTGCAAGAAGTCCATCCAAGGGCGTCATGGTTGCGGATTGAAAAATCGCGTGGTCGACATCAACTAAGAACTCATAGACCCCGTCAGGATTTCGCCTCAACAGCCAAGGCCTGCTGGCGGCTTCCAGAAGAGGGTCAGATGACTGGAGGCGAAACGCCTTAACATCCCAGCGCAGACTTGATTCCTCATCGAAATACTCGCGAGTCAACGATGGAACTGGGATTCGCAGAACAGGTACAGTGTGGTCAGTAACCGGAGGCGGGCCGGAAGGTGCTTCCCTCTGTCCCTCAGTTCCGAATCCTTCGAGAATGTGTTGCTCAGGCGACCCACTGCCAGCCTTCGATGAGACCAGAAGTTTGCGATCTTCCTCCGCCACCAATTCGAACCACTTGGTGTCCATCTGGTATTCAGCCTCTCCGGCATAAAACCGTTTCGCCATTTCCTCCGCACGTTCATTCTCAGGCACGACGAGTAGCTTAGCGTAACAGCCAGCCACCTTTGGTTTCGGACTCGATCTTCTGAAAGCCTGAAATAACAAGAAAAGTGGGGACGTGTTTTGACCAATGCCCAATTCACTTGCCTTGTCCGGTCGTAGCGGTCCGTCGCCTCTCACTATTCGCACCATCTCTTCCCACGCTGGATCGTTGCGGTCAAATCTGTCTTTCGTATACATTACGCGACAATGGTCCACATGAATCTCGCCGACGATTCTGCCGCGGTTGCGCGGATCATCTATTGGGTATTCGGGTTCGAGGGTCTCGCCGTCGTTCCAATAGAACAAGTCTTTGCTCGCTATCTCGATCTTGCGGCCATGGCGGAGGAAATCAATGCCGAAGTCCGTTTTGCTCAGGTATCTTTGGACCCCGAGCCACCCGTGGACCCTTCGCTGTCGAGGGACAACGTCGCTTGCCAACCCGCATGCCGGACACATTTCTTCGTCGGCCGGGAGCCACTGCCAACATCTCGTGCAAAAAGGGCGGTCAGCTAGCCGCACATCAACGTTTTGGTAAACAGACACAGAACCGTACCGGGCTGTCATGACCACTCGGTCCGGATTCCCCTCGCCTCCCCAGACGCAGTGGTTCCTTCCTGCCACCCAACTTCCGTTCAGCATGACGTGAACCGAAATAGGAACACCATTCGGTCGCAGCATCGCGGAATATGTGCGGCCAAGTTCCTTGGTCACCTTTGAGCGGTTGCCCGCTCGTGAAAACCACTGTCGCTGCTCGGGCTTAAGCCGCTCAACAGAAATCTCAGTCCCGTGTTCATGAGGATCAACCTTGGGACGCGTTAGCTTGGGGGTCTTAAAGTGCTTTTGTTGCATTAGTTTTTCGAAATCAATTTCGAGGCCACACCATTCCGCATCGCCCCTCCGTGTCGTCCAGGCACGCGTAACACTTCCCAACCGCGCAGTGGCGATGTTGAAGCCCATGCCGAACATTCCGAGATTATGAATCGGGTCATTCCCAGTCCAGCCTGCTCGCACTGCTCTCTCAAGGGTCGCGGGATCCATCCCCGGACCGTTGTCACGAACGGTAATCCTCGCGGTCGGGACATCGGCAGTGGGTAGCGTGATATGAACTTCAGGTGTGGCGATAGACTGTCCAGAGCGCCTGGCCAGAATGAAGCCGTCAATAGAATTGTCCACGAACTCTGCCAAACATCTCCACTGAACTAGATTGATCTCACCAAGCATCGGGAGAATTCGTGGGTCAGGTTGTAGGTCAAATTCTTCACCGCTGCGGGGAAAAGTGTTCATTAGCTCTTGCCCTCGCTTTCAGCGCCACTTTTTCAACAATTCAAACAGGGGACGTGCGACTATCTCGGCCACGCGACAAGGAACTGCATTCCCGATTTGTCGCGTTATATGCATTCGAGCCCCAACAAAAATATGGTTGTTAGGAAAAGTTTGCAAACGAGCAGTCTCACGTAATGTGTAGTATCGAACTCTTCCATCATCACCAATCAGTGTGTTCTCACCTCCGGGAACGCCATGCACTCCAGCCTTAACGGTCTTAGAAGGCCAATCTAGAATGCTCCCTTTGTGGCCGGAATAAGTTCGCGCGCCAGGGATGACCCAGTGATTGTTGAATGAGATCGCCTCTTTCTCAGCCGGCTCGGGCAAAGTCTTGAGCGCATCTCGCACTGTCAGCCAAGGTCGCAGACCTTGCGCGGGTTCTCGGCTCGCGCCGTTTCTTGGCAAACTGCTGGGTATTGGGAGTCCGCGCCGCTCCCAATACTCACCTGAAGACTGGGCGGTCAACAGGGCCTCGCGGCTGTGCGTTGCGAGCGGAAACGTGTACACGGGCAGGTCCGAGCGAGTTGCGACAATGAAGACCCTTTGCCTATTTTGTGGAATCCCAAAATCAGCGGCGTCCAAAAGGCGCCAGGCAACCTGATACTCGGGGGAATAATTCACCGAGCATTGATGGCGTCGGATTCGTTGGTCATGGCTCTGCCACAGTTCTTTAGCCCTTGGCTTGGTGGACGGACATTCCAATTGCCTGAGAATGTACTCAAAATAACTGCGAAATGTGCTTCTCAAGAGGCCGCGAACATTCTCGAGAAGCACGGCCGCGGGTCTTAGGTCGCGGATAGCTCTGAATACCTCCGGAAAGAGGTTTCTTCCGTCGTGTTGGGCCTTATGTTTCCCTCCTAGGCTGAAAGGTTGGCACGGAGTCCCTGCGACCAAAAGTCTCACCGAGTGCCTGACATGTCTCCAATCCATCTCTGCGACATTCAAATTGTGAACCGTACAAGCCAATGTGGGCGTTGCAGACAGGCTATTGTGGCGAAGCGTCTCGCAGGAGTATGGGTCAATCTCATAGAGCTGAAGCGGAGAAAAGCCGGCCTTGCCAAGGCCTATTGCCATTCCGCCGGCTCCAGCAAACATGTTGACGTCCGCCATTCCGCCGCGTACCCTCCCTATCCTGACCTATCGAAAGTTGCCGCCTTGACTGCATAACTGTAATAATCTATCTCGCACTCAACGGCTAACCGTCTTCAAGAGCGATCAACGTCCATGAGTGACCAATTGGCTGATCTACTCGCAGAGCTGAACTCATTGCTCGCTGACTTCCGCCGCATCGGTGCCGATCTGGCTCATGCGGGCCGCCAGATGCAGGAAAGTGGGACACCTCCTTCCGAATCGCTTGCAGAAGCGGTCTTAGATTCAGCGGGCCGTTTTTTGGCCCTCCGCGAGAAGAGCGAGAAGCTAGCATACACCCGCGAGGCCCAACCCAATATGAGTCCGACCATTGCGTCATCGCTCTGCGACTTGGCGGAGACCCTTGGGGCTCTTGAGCGACTCGAGAAGGAGATAGGGGAGTCCCAAAAAATCCGTCAAGAGGCAATGGTTTTGTTGGACTCCGTACTGGCGATTCGGCACCTCAACAATCTTGAATTTGGCCCTTTGGCGGAGTGCCACGCACTGGCCAGAGACTATCGTCGTTCGCTAATTGATGTCCATTCGGAAAAGCATTTGGCCGCAGCAAAGGAACTGGTCAATGAATCAAGTCCGCTTGCGCATCTACTCAAGCTGGTTGCACGCTCTGAAGAACTGGATGATGAGCAGTATGTGGCTCTTACTGACTCTGTAGAACACGCTTTTGGAAAGGCCTTAGCCATCGCTGTAATCAGAGGGAGGTTGGTTCTTGATAAAGGGGATTATCCTGCCTTAACAACAGATGGCCCTCTCCCAAAAGAGATCGATGTGCATCCTGATGCTCCTGTCGGAGCCGATGAGGCACAGTCTACAAACGTCCCCCCCGTGGTCACGGAGAGTCCTATCCCAGGAGACCGGGCGCTGGTTACACCGGACGTTCGATCCTCCGTCGGACGACCACTGGCAACTGAGCGATCCCCAAGTGAAATCCGTGTGGGCACTGCATTCACACAGGTTTCGGCAGCGCCACAAAAAGCGGAGCAGTCAGACGTAACCACTGCGTTTGCCCCAGGCGCATTGGCACATGAGATTGCAGCTGCGCTGTTGGAGGGGCGCGCAGACTGGAATTCTGCTTCCTTTGGCGACCTTGTCTGGCGCCTGATCATTGAAGATAGGCTAGGCTTAGCCTATCACTTGGCTTGTTATAATCAACTTATCTATCTAGATCAGAAGCCGCAGCTCCCGGCTTGGGTGGTCCGGGCCGTGAGTCTGGCAAGAATTGTCCGAAATCCAGTCGGAGAGATTGCACAGCACCTCAAAAACGATTTCGGGTCGTTCGACGAAGGATGTTTCGCAGCGGGCCGCAGCGAATGGAATCATGCCGTCCGATTCCTTTTAGTGGCCGCAGCACTGCGCCCAGCTCTACTCGCACCGGGCTCTGGAGCCTCTTCGATTCTTCGGTCGCTCCGGCCGAAGGAAGGGCTTGTGCATCTTTACCGGTTGATGGAGGTGGTAGCCGACTATTCGGACAAGCTGCAACCACTCGATCCGACCGCTCTCGAGCAAGCGCGGGATCTGGCGGTCTGGCATTCCGATCTGAATTCGCTTTCCCAGGACGTGGAGGGATGGTGCATTCAAGCGCCGCGCTTATCGACAATTTATCAGCCGGCCACACAAGTATGGCGAAAATGGCTTGAGCCTGGAGGCATCGTCCATTCTTTATTACTTCCCGTTAGACAAAACAACACAGCGGCGCTCGACGAGGTAATTCGCGAAATCGCACGGCTTTCTGGTGAAGCCGAGGTGTGGACCGAAATCCGCAGTACCCACCGTAGGGTGATTGGACGCCGGCGTGGCGAAGATCTCACCGGAAAAGCGGTGTACCAAATTCGCGCTCATCTCCAGCCCGCCTTGGAATTCGCACGGAGGTGGGTCGAATTGCAGAAATCTCGTCCTGGCCAGAGTCGCGGTTTCGCCCAAAAGCAAGCCGAACAGCTGCGTGACCGAATCTGGCGGGAGTACGGAGAAATTGGCAAGGAACTTGACGCATTTAAGGGACTCAATGAGTCAGCGATGATTCGAAGCGGTGTGGTGTGCTGTCGGAGAGCATTGGAAAATCTCCGAATCCTGTTTGACCCAGCGGGACGACTACAATTCGGGGAGCCCGACCTTAAACATGTTCTTAACGTCGACCTCTTAAGAATACCCTCGCTTCGTCTCAACGAAGAGTGGGAACCCGAAGAGTTTCCAAGCGAAGACTTTGTACGTGGACTTTTGAAGCTTATCTGCGAGAACGATTGGGATTGGAGAAGGGCGTTCGGGTGTCGGCGCGACCTCAAGGATCACGAGGCGACAGAGCGAATTATTGAATACCTAGCCCAGCAACCTAACCGAAGTATTGATACGGATGAGTTAACTCAAATTCGAGATAAGCACATTAAGGAGTGCCAAGAGGCCCTACGAAGAGATGTGGCGGATTCCCTAAAGCAGGTTGAGAGCGCTTTTGCTTTAGGCTTGTTGAGAGAAGGGGATCGTGAACGGTTGGCTGCCAGAGTATCCGCGGTCGAACGGTCAATCAACAAGGTGCTTAGGTTTTTTGAGAAACACGATGAACTCAGATCAATTAGGAGCGAGATTCAGGAGAGACAGCGAACAGAAGTGGACGGAGTGCGCAAGCGGCTGGAAAGATCCCAGCTTCCAGAAGACCACCCGGCGTCTGCGCGAATCAAGGAACTTCTAAACAAGGCCGACGTTCTGACAGCCAACGAATACATCGACGCCGTACTCGCGGGTTTGCCATTGCCTGGATTGGGGGAGCACGGAGGCACATTTATTGATTTCTTCCCCCACAAGGCTGAGGCAATCGCTGAGTTTCTTGAGGCCGAAAAGAATTCGCCACAAGCCGTAGTCCGCAAAGTCCGGAACCGAGAGGGCTTCTGCGGAATCGACATGAAAAAGGTGCCCGGGGCCCAGACCGACCAAGCTGCCGACTCGCTGGATGCTTGGTTCACAGCCAGGCGGTCGCAAACGATTTATGATGAGGGAGCAAAGAAAATACTGCCGTATCTTGGGTTCAAGGTACTGCGTCTTGAGATAATCAAGAGTCGCCGCGGTACTTGGGTTGACCTCGAAACCGAACCCATATCCGACAGAAGTCGTTGTCCCGTCCCGACTTATGGTTCGGATGCCCATGGTCAGTACCGCATACTGTGCGTGTGGGATAGGCCAACAGAAGAAGATCTCCTCCACGAGGCGGGGACCTCGCCTCATGGTCCCCCTGTCCTAGTGTTCCACTTTGGCCGAATGAGCCAACAGCGCCGCCGGGATCTAGCTCGTCTTTGCAGGGAGCGCAGGCGAACATTTGTGGTGATCGACGATACCTTGATGGTTTATTTAGCGGGGGAGCGTGGCTCGCGAATGCCTGTTCTGTTTGATTGTGCGCTGCCATTTACCTTCGTCGAACCATATACGACTACTGCTGGATTGGTGCCAGTCGAAATGTTTTATGGCCGGGCGAGAGAGCGTGACACAATCACCGATCCTCGCGGGTCATGCTTCATTTACGGCGGCCGTCAACTGGGAAAAACCGCACTACTTAGGGACGTGGCGCGAGCGTTTCACGCACCACTAGAAGGGCGGATAGCCCTCTGGCTGGATCTAAAAGCGCACGGCATTGGGTATGACCGAACCGTAGACGATATCTGGGGAATCCTCGGCAGTGAGTTCAAGCGCTTTGATGTGATTCCGACCGCGACGCCTCAACAGACTGGGGTTGACAAGTTGCTTGGACACATTCAGGACTGGTTGGAACAGGACGAGATGCGACGAATCCTGCTACTTCTCGACGAAGCGGACCGCTTTCTTGAATTCGACGCGAAGAGGAACGAAGAGGAAAAGACTAAGGGTGGCGAATTCGTTCGCGCCTCACGACTTAAGGGACTTATGGACCGCACGAATCGTCGCTTCAAGGTTGTCTTTGCAGGTTTGCACAATGTCCAGCGGACGACGAGGCTTGAGAACCATCCTCTCGCACATTATGGAGAGCCCATTTGCATCGGACCCTTACTCAACAATAGTGAATGGCGCGAAGCGCGGGCGCTGATTGAGCGACCGCTAACAAGCTTGGGATTCCAGTTTGCTTCGCCAGATCTAGTAACAAGAATACTATCGCAAACGAACTACTATCCAAGCCTGATTCAACTGTATTGTAAACACCTTCTAAGTCATGTAAACGATCCTCGTGGTTCCGTTTTCGACGCAAGAACTTGTCCGCCGTACTTGGTCACAGCCAAACACGTAGAGGAAGCCTATCAAAGCAGGGACCTTCGCAAAGCCATTCGCGATCGCTTTGATTGGACCATTCAATTGGACCAGAGATATGAGGTCATCGCGTACGCACTGGCCTATCTTTATCACCAGCATGATGACCGAGCCTTAATAGATGGATTAACAGCGTCGCAGATTCGCGAAGAGGCTATTTCCTGGTGGGCCGAGGGATTTGGAGACAGCAATTCCGAAGATGCATTTCGCGCATTGCTTGACGAAATGGTGGGACTAGGAGTCCTGCGAACATCTGGCGACGGCCGTTATTCCTTGCGGAGTCCGAATGTTGTGTCACTGCTTGGCACAGAAGATGAGATTGCGGCACAGCTTGTCAGAAACCGCGAGACACCGCTCCCATACGAACCTGCGACATTTCGGTCGGCTGTGCGGATCGAGGGTATTGACCCTTCTTGTAGGAGCCCTTTGACGGCGCAACAGGAGTCCTTGATCCGAGCGCGCACAAATGGAGTCGCCGTTGTCTTTGGGTGCGAGGCTGCAGGTTTGAATGACGTTGAGCCTTTCCTTCGCGCCGCGGTCGGGGATGACTCTTTCGTCTCCATCACAGACACGCCCGATGTGGCAGGATTCGCTGAACGGTTTAGACATTCCTTAGATAAAACGCGTCGCAGAGACGGAACGATGACTGTTTTCGTTTCATCCTCGTGTCCATGGGTTGAGGGTTGGGCGGCGGAGGCTGTTGAAAGACTGGATAAACTCAAATCTTCTACATCCTTTGTACGAGTATTATTTCTTGCTGATCCAAAGGCAGCTTGGCGTTTCGTTGAACAGTCTTGGCCGTCTGCGGCTTGGACGCAGCTAAGCCTGTGTCCCTGGGATGACTCCGCAGTAAGGCGATGGGTGGAGGATTCCGGATTTGGTCCGGGCGACCCGAAAGGGCGACGTGAACTACGGGAGAAGACTGGCAACTGGCCATTGTTCTTATATAAGTTTCACCACAAGGCGGTCAGCGAGCGGCAGAATTGGAACCGTTTTCTGAATGAACTGGACGAACTCGTCAAAAACAAGAAGGATACTGAAGCTGTCCTTGCGTCATTCGGACTGGACTTTCATCCGCCTAGAAAAGTACTCCGCGACTTGGCAATTCTAGGCGAGCCAGCCACGGAAGAGGATCTTTCCGCTATCGTCGAAAAAGTTCCAAGAGAGCTTGTCGCCCAGAGCCTGAGGTGGGCAGATCTTCTGCGTCTTGTAGCTCCAGAGGGAAATGGTCTCTGGCGCCTAGATCCTCTTGTTGCGCGCTTTCTTATCGCTTCCCGTTAGTAGACCACAATGCAGCCCTCATGGTGGCATCTGCCCGGCCCGGGCGCTTACGTGTCGCGAATCGTCAAAGACCTGCGCGATGGAAAGAATGTCGTGCTTTGTATGCCGGAGCATTCTCCAGATGGAGTGGGGGCCGCAGTGCGAGAGGTATTGGGGGAATCAGACTGGTGGTTATGGCACACACTGAACATCGCTGAAGACGGCGGCGATATGACGCCGGCCGAACTTCTGTTTTCGAGATTTGTTCCAGATGTAATCCCGCACGCTATTCAAAACGCAGAGTCCCTCCTCGAACAGAGGTCGTTCGGGGGAAGGCTCGTATGGCTGGAGGGACTCAATGGGCTCAGCTGGCCTCGCTGGAAAGAATTCTTGGTGGAATACGAGCACGCCTACAGATCATTCCCTACCCTGGAGCGCTCTCAATTCTGCGTCACATTGACGGGCGGCATAGCACTTGACCCGCCACCAGACGCCGTGTGCCTATCGCACCACTATTGGCGCGGTTGGGTAAGTGCCACAGATATGTTGTTGTATTCAAGTATGCTTGTGCATGCCACGAAATTATCAATTCTACAAAAAAGGTTGGCGGCGGCGATTGCCGGCAGCTTGGCGTTGTGGGACCCCACCGTCAGTCAGAGACTTGCGGAGGCAAGTATCGAAACCATTCTGAATCCAGGTCCCATCTTGCGCCAGATCGCCGATGAGCGCGAATGGTCTTTTCTCGAGAAAGGTTCCCAGGACGATCTCTGGCAATCTGGCATGCTAGATCAGATCGATGGGCGTGTGGAGATTCATTCCGCAGCGTTGATTCTCGGCGACCCTGACCGCGAATTGGAGCGCCGGATCTGGAGTGCTGAGGTTGGCGTGTTATTCCCGTTCGTGGAGGAGCGGCGCCGTGACATCCTTCGACGGTTCGGTGCCTTCCTCACGGTGCCGTATCTCACTAGATTTGGAGAGGTCATAACCGACGTAAGGGACCTAGAACTTGGGCACATTGAAGCTCAACTTGCAAACAATGGATTGCTCCTCAATTCGGAAATTGTCCGACTGTTAGGTCTTCTTCGCGGAATCCGAAACTCTTTGTCGCATCTTGAGCCACTTCCTTCCCACTTACTGCGTTGGGATCAAATGAGCCGCCCGTTGGATAATTTCTGGGAAGAATAATGGTGCCTCAGGAACTGCATAATGGAGGGGGCTATGAGCTTAGATGCGCCGCAGTCAGAGAATTCAGGACCGAGTCGAATCGCACAAGATTGTGGATGCGCAAAGCACTTATACCGAGCCGCTCGGGATCCCGTGAAGGCGAGGCTGACATTGCGACGCCGTGGTTATATAAATTGCGCAATCCCTTATAAATGCAAACTAAATTCGATGGGAAGAGCAGATGCCAGACGCTTCGAAAGCCGAACTCACATTCACCGACGGAACGGTGCGCTTGGAGGGCTCTCGACCATTCGTCACGGATTTGGTCTCTAGATTTGCGCTCGGACGGAATGCACGGGGTCCCAAGCATGCGTGATCGCGGAGCGGAGATTCGATGAATTTCATCGATTTCACGAGTTGCTCCCAACTATGGGCCAGTTCGTGGTGAGAAACTGTTGAATGCCCGCGCCCGGTCGGTATCCTGCATAAAGAGATGCGAACGCCTCTTTGGCATCTGAAAAGGAACTGTTGGGGAACATTCTGAGATGCTTTGCGAGAAAAAGGAGCGCCAGCGTTGGCGCCCGGGATTCGCCTTGATTGCAATGAATTAGTACTGAGGCGCCGCGGTCGTAGTGTTCAGTGGTAAAGAGCATGAACTGCGCGAAGGTTTCGATCTTGAAGAGAGGCACGGGCGGGTCAATGATGTTCAGGTACAGGTTGTAAGGATCCCGAAGGACAAGATAGTTAGGATGCGTGGGCGAGAGACTTCCCCTGTACCCCACGGATCGCTGGTGACAGGGAGATTTACACGCATGCACAACTGCCAGCAGAGCGGAGCCTGGTCGGCAGGTCCCTTCGTCCCCGACGTAAAGCCTGTCATGCACTTTGACCATATATTTATTCTGACTGGATTCTAACTCTGATCGGACCGTCAGGCATCTTCCTCGCTGGCACCGGGGCCGGAAAAGCGCTATAAACTGATGAGGCCCCAACATATTTGAGTGGAGAGAACTAGCTTCTTGAGTTAGTTCATCTTGCAGCAGCGGACGGAAGTACCGAATCTATAATTTTCAGAGGTTGGTTCACGAAAGTCCCTTCATGCGCAAGACGCTCGTTGTCCATAATCGTCATGCTTTGCGAAGCTATCGAACCCGAACCGCACTAGATGCGGAACAGGGGCTCCAGCTGTTCACGATCGAGCAGTTGGTCGCGCGTCTGGCTGGAGGATTTTTACAGCCGATCGATCCGGATGACTTCAGTGCCGCCGTCGGTGCCGCGGTTGAAGCGCCGCTGGGTGAGCTTGACGCAATCAAAACGCTCCCCGGATTCCAGCGCGCGGCTGCAGCGTCTTTGAGCAAGGCCTGGACGGCAGGCGTGAACCTCGCAGAGGAGTCTGAATCCGTCACCGACCCCACAGCAAAAGCGCGGATGGCTTCCCTCGCCACTCTTGAGATGGAGGTACTTGCTCGCCTGCCTAAGAACCAACTCCGGCCCCGCGATCTCGTCACGGCGGCATCGAGGCGCTCCGGCCATGCGCGGGCGATTTTTGGTCGGATCGAAATTCATGGACGTACCGAGATGTCGCCGGTTTGGCGACCTCTGCTAACCGTGATGATGCAAAATACGGAGGTCGTCTGGATGGCCGAAGCAAGGCGCGTGCCGGACTGGCTTTCGACTACCGGCATCGCAGTGGAAAGGACCACACCAAAGCACCCGGCCGTCAGCGCGATCTCTTGCGCCAGCCCTCGACACGAGATTTTAGAAGCGCTTCGTTGGGCACGTCGGCATCTTGTCCAAGGCGCATCGCCTCAGCAAATCGCGATCACGGCCGCCTCGCCCGAGGCCTGGGACGACCACATGCTGGCGTTGGCAAAGACTGGTAATCTGCCGATTCATTTTGCCCATGGGCGTGCGGCGCTCACAACCGCCGAGGGCCAGCTTGCCTCCGCGCTCGCAGAGGTTCTGTTACGCGGGTTCTCGCGAACGCGTCTTACCCGTCTCATAGCGCTCCTGCGCTCTCAAAATCCACACTTTGGGGCGCTCCCAAGTGACTGGTGGCGCGCGATTCCGGAGGACGCGCCGTTACTTGACGGTGCACGCTGGCTCCGCACCATCGCGGCACTCACGTCTGAGAGTTTCTCGGACGGCAACGACCATCGACCCCTGCTGCGTGAAATCGTGGAGGCTGTTAGCAAGGGGCTCGACTCGGCGGCAGAGATCGGCGAACTCCTACTTTCATCCCAGGCGCTTTCCATCTGGCGGAAAGCGCTCGCTGAAGGACCTCCAGCCGCCCTCGACGTAGTCCTCACTGGCCTCCGAGTTGATGACCATGTGGAACCTGAAGCGGCGATCCTTTGGGCGCCGGCGTCGGCAGTTGCTGCGGTCCCGCGACCCTTCACGTGGCTCGTTGGATTGACATCTCGATCTTGGCCGCGGCGTGCCGGCGAAGACCCGCTACTACCGGACCACGTCATAGCCGCTGCACGCCTCGATCCACTGCCAGTGCATCAGGCCGATCGACGAGACTTCCAGACGATTTCCGATATGACGAGCCACGAACTTGTCTGCTCGCGGGCACGGCGCGACAGCGAGGGGCGTCTTAACGGCGTCTCGCCGCTATACCCGCGCACCGTGCCGGAGCGGTATCTAGCACAAAGCCGGGAACCAGAGCACGCCGCGAGCGCGACCGACCGGCTCCTTGCGCGGGCGACGGAGTTCGCGGCGTTACCTCTCGCTCGCGCAGCCCAACTTACATGGATCGACTGGCATCGCGAGGTAATCACAAGTCATGACGGGTTAATCCGAGCGAATCATCCGCTTCTGCTACGCGCACTGGATCGACGCCAGTCGGCCTCGTCTCTGGTGAAGCTCCTGCGCGATCCGCTGGGGTATCTATGGACGTATGGGTTCGGTTGGTCGGAGCCTGAAGAGACTGACGAACCGCTCACCCTTGATGCGCTCGCCTTCGGCATTCTCTTACACGAGATCCTCGAGGAGACGGTGACCCAGCTAGAGAGCGTTGGTGGACCTGGCGGCTTCGCGAGAGCTTCGAGCACAGAAGTAACTGGGGCGATCGAGGCGGCCAGCACCAAAGTGTCTGGCCGTTGGGAGGAGACACGCCCGGTACCGCCACCCTTGGTGTGGCAACGGAAGCGCGAAGAGGCGGTCCAGTTGGCCCGGACTGCACTCTCGTACCGCGAAGACGCGCTCCCCAACCAACTGAGTTGGGCAGAAATTCCTTTTGGCGGGGACCCGAGGGCTGAATCCCTTAGCGATGAAGCCCGCCAAGCGCTCCCGTGGGATCCCAGAGCGCCTGTCATTATTCCAGCCACCGGGATTCGTATTGGTGGTTCGATCGATCGGCTTGATCTAGCTGCTGACCGAAGCCGCGCGCGCGTCACTGACTATAAATCGGGCAAACTCAGGAGTAGACCTCCGCAGCTCAAGGGAGGAGCGGAACTTCAGCGCTGTCTCTACGCCTACGCGGTCAGGGTGCTGCTCGCTGAGCGACCACAGGTCGAGGCCCAGTTGCTTTACGCTCGCAGGGATGGTCAAGCTCTACAATTGGAAAACCCAGAAGCCACCCTTGAAAAACTCACCGGCTATCTCGCGACCGCTGTCGCCTCATTCGCTAGCGGCAAAGCACTCCCTGGCCCTGCTGCCGATGAGGCTTGGTATGACTTGGCGTTCGCGCTGCCTGGCGGTGCCAAGGAAACCTATCTCGCGGCGATGATGCCGCTCGTCGCGCAAGAACTCGGTGCGCTTGCGCCGCTTTGGGTCGAGCCTTGAAATGAGTGACGCACCCTCACCAGCTCGTCTTCCTGACGCTCCGGCGCGGCTCGCTGCGCTCACCGATCACGATTGCACGCTGCTCGTGGAGGCTGGGGCAGGCAGCGGCAAGACCGCTCTCATGGCGGGCCGCGTTTCCTTGCTCATCGGCGCGGGGGTTCATCCCAAGGAAATCGTTGCGATAACTTTTACAGAAGCCGCCGCCTCTGAGCTCCTTGAGCGCATCGAGCGGTTCGTACAGTTACTCCTGGGCGGTGAAATCCCGGTTGAATTACAGGAAGCTCTAGCGCGGGGACTCACAGCCGCGCAACGAGAGAATCTTGAAAGCGGCGCGCGCTCCCTTGACGAGATCACCTGCACGACCATTCACGGCTTCTGCCAGCAATTGGTGAAGCCCTATCCCGTAGAGACGGGTATTGATCCGGGAGCAGCGATTATTGATCCGGCTGCGGCTCAGATCGTCTATCAGGATTTGATGGAGGCTTGGCTCTCGGCTCGCTTCGGGCGCGACCGAGGGGCTGAAGGATTAGGGCGCATTCCGCGCATTGCCGACGCAGGCGGTGAAGAGGATTTTTTCACCGAGTTACTTATGAAGATGCCGGATGAAACGCTTGCACTGATCAGTAAGACTGCTCAATTTCTTAAAATTCACCGCACGGCACATGCGCCCGCCGCAACCGTCGATCCTTCGACGTTTACGCGACTTGCGCGGACGATCAACGAATTTACAACTTGGTACAACGGCTGCGGCATCGTCGAGCCGACCACCGGCGACCTCCTTGAAGACCTCACGCGCGTGGCAACTGTGGCGCGACAGGCGGCTTCCGGACCTCTCTCCGGACGCCACATCGCTGAACTCCTCTTCCACACACGTCCGGTGGCATGCAAGAAGGACGAAACCGCTTTCAAACAATGGGGTCGGAAGGGCAAGTGGAAAGAAGCAGCCAAGACCGCAGGCCGCGGCGCTGCCCACGGAGAGCAGCTGAGCGGCGCTGGCGAGACTTTCTATCAGGCCTATGCTGCCGCCTACCAAGACTTTTACGCCAATCTGGGCGCGCTGGCATTTCAGCGCTTCGTTGTCGAGTTCGATGCGCTTAAGGATCTCTATCGTGATTACAAGCGTAAAGCTGCGCTGCTCGATTTCGACGATCTGCTGCATCACGCGCGCGATCTTCTCAAGTGCAAGGAGCCTGTCCGTCAGGCTCTCGCGCGCCGCTTTCCACGCATCTTGGTGGATGAATTCCAGGATACCGACCCATTGCAGGCTGAGATCATCTGGCGACTAGCGGGCGACGGAGATGCGGCGTTACCTTGGCTGGAACGTTCAATCCGGCCGGGAGCCCTCTTTCTGGTCGGCGATCCAAAACAGGCAATCTACCGTTTTCGTGGCGCCGATGTGGACACATACATCGCCGCCAAGCGGGTGCTCGCAACCCGCGATCCCGGCGCCATCCTCGAGATCACAGCTAATTTTCGCTCCCAAGCCCCTATCCTGAATTTCGTCAACTCGCATTTCTCCAGCATGCTTGATGCAACCCAGGGACAGCCAGGGTTTACGGCTCTGACCCCCGTGCGTGCCCGCGGTACCGAGCCGAGCGTCGCCGCGTTTGAGATTGTGCTTGATGGCCAGCAGCGGGACCCTAGGGGCACTTTGGTAGTCGATTTGGTGCGTCGTCAGGAAGCAGAAATTGTCGCGGCTATGCTGCGGCGTCTCATCGGTGCGTACCCGGTTTGGGATAAGGACTTGGGCGCATTCCGTCCTGCGCGCGCGGGCGACATCGCGCTTCTCGCTCCGACCGGTACCAGCCTCTGGATATACGAACGGGCACTCGAATCGCGTGAGATTCCAATCGCTACTCAAGCAGGTAAAGGCTTCTTCCGTCGGCAGGAAGTCCAGGACCTGATCGCGGTAGCGAGAACGGTTGCCGATCGTCGTGACACGCTTGCCCTCGGTGCGTTAATGCGCGGGCCGCTAGTTGGGCTAACGGAGGAAGAGATAGCCGATGAAATCGCCTCGCTGCAAAACGCGACGGGAACCGGACAAAGGCTCCACCTCTGGACAGATCCGACACGAATCAATAATCCGATTCTAAAGCAGACCATGCTGGTGTTGCAAAATCTAGCCCGCAAAGCGCGCCGCACGACCCCTTACCAGCTTCTTGCCGAGGCGCTCGAAGAACTCAAAGTTCGACCAATTCTCAGCGCGCGCCATCCCCGTGGAGCCGAGCGTGCGCTCGCTAACGTCGAACTTGTACTGGAAATGGCGCGAGCATACGCGGCGCGCGGGATCGCTGATTTTGCCCGCGCATTATGGGAGCGCTGGGCAGATGAGGACGCTCAGACCGAAGGACGCCCAGATGCTCAAGCGAATGCAGTGTCCCTTATCACGATCCACTCGGCCAAGGGGCTGGAATGGCCGATCGTCATCCCTATCAACTCAACGACCTCGCTGTGGTCAGACACTCATTTTCTGTGCCGGCGTCTTGACGATACCGTGCACTTCAGGGTTTTTGATTTTCCGAGCCTTGATTATGAAACCGTTGCTCAGACAGAGAAGGAAGCGCAGCGGCGCGAGCGCGTGCGGCTTTGGTATGTTGCGCTTACCCGTGCGCGTGACCTCCTCCTCTTGCCGCGACAAACTGAACGAATCCCCAACGACTGGCTTAGCCTTGTCATGCTCGACATCAATTCGCTCCCTCTCCTTGATCTGACAAACTTTAACGGGTCGCTGGCCCACTCCGCCGAAAGCCCTGTCAATGTCCAGGATCTCGCAACCTGGGAACGCGAAGCGGCGATAATCGCAGCGTCGGAGCGTCGAATCGTATGGCACCAACCCAGCCTCTACGAGGGGCCAGCGAATCCCGGAGAAACTTCCGAGGAGGTATTTGTGGGGCCAGAGGCCCCACTGGAACGGTTGCCGAGGGCAAACGATGAAAGAAGAGCAATCCAGGGCGGGCGCGAGCGTGGGCTCATTTTACATAAGCTATTGGAAGAAGTGCTTACGCGAGAGACAAACGAGGATATGGCTGTGCTCCAAGCACGAGCCGCCGAACTCATCGTACAACTGGGGCTTGAAGATAGTGAAGATGCCACAATCGGCCCTTCAAGCGCTGAGATGGCATCCACTGTGCATCGTGCGCTCCAACTTCCGGTCGTTGCTGCACTTCGCCCACGTCTTCTGCCTGAGTTCCGTGTTTATGCGGGCGCTCAGACTGGTCAAGAAATGTCTCTCACCTCTGGTATCGCCGACGCGATCGCTTCTGACGAGGGGGGACGCATCGAAGCGGTCATCGACTGGAAGAGCGATGTCGATCCCACGCCGGGCCAGATCGAGATTTATCGTGGGCAAGTTCGCGACTACCTGACAGCGACCGGAGCAGGGCTCGGGCTTATCGTCTTTTTGACCTCTAACCAAGTAGAGCGAGTTGAACTATCAACTTGAAATCCGGCCAATTCCGAGGTGAGTGAGGCACACCGCGCAGTGATTGGTGGCAAAAGCCGGAGCCGAGAGACTAATGGTTGGAAGGACTGTAGGATGCATGTCGTTTACTCTAATTTAATTCTTGAATATACGCCGTTAATCAACATCCGCATCACTAGTTTCTGCCCCGTCGAAAAGCGGTTAGTACGCCCGCAGCGCACACTAGCGTGTCGCCATGGGTCGCTACGCCGGTAATGCTCTTCGAGAATTCGACCGACCACAGCAACTGGCCGGTAGCGTCTAACACCTGAACCTCGTTCCCTCGCCACAGCACGACGTCATCGCCGAGCATCGTCAAGGCCCGCGGCCAGTCAAGCGCTTCAGCCGCGTTGACGATTTTGTTCTCTTTGAAGATCAGCAGAGCATCGCTGCACCACGCGGCTCCGACCGTGCCGTCAGGTCGAGGCGCCGCGCGCACGGGTCCATCGCCAAGGACGCGCGCTTCACGCAAGCTGCCATTTCCGTTGAAGACATAGAGTCGTCCCTGAGAGGACCCAACGAGGACACCTGCGGCGTTGGCCGCGACGCAGCTAGCAGTAGGACCTAAGCCTTGGATCTCCATGCTCACTGTGATTCCTGCGGGGACCGCTCCGCCCGCAGGTGGATCGGCGAGGATTCTTTCGTAGGCTCCTTGGATCAGTCGGAACTTATCTGCCGCAGTGTTGTCGCCGGGATTGCGATCAGGATGAGTCGCAAGGGCCAGACGCCGGTAGGCTGACTTCACCTGGTCGCGCGGTGCATTGAGTGGAAGTCCAAGGATGCCATAAGGCTCTTCGTTTCCTCGACCGCCCTGGAGCGGAATCGTGAATTCCCAACGCGTTTGTTGCTCATTTGGGAGCGCGGCGTGCCAAAGGGTTTTGCCGTTCGGCCCGACGGCGTAAATGTTCCCCATACTCGCTACGACCGCGAACGATTGTTGCGACGCCACGTAGTACGGACACGGACGAAAGTATGCATTCTCGTCGTAGCTCTTAGACCCGGGCGTTTCCCAAGTCCAGCGCTGCCGCCCGTCGAATCCGAATGCGTAGAGGAGACCGTTTCGGCACCCGACATACCAAAGGTCCGGCCCAAGGGCGATCTCCGATGTGGCGTCCGGCACGGACGACTCGGCTGCTACACGTCCTTCAGCGTCAATGAATGTGAGCAGTGTCGGCCCCTGTCCGATTGCTGCGGTGCGGCGGATACCGATGCCTCGACCGTCCGGAGCGAACCGCGTGTCGCCGAGTAGAGGCAGATTGTCGACTCGACGGACTTCTGAACCGTTCACGAGATCGATGTCAACGAGCGTCGACGATTCCTTCGACGCCAGCAGGCAACGGGCGGCGTTTCCAATCAGCTCAAGGTTCTTGATCGAAAGCTTGAGTCGAGCCTGGAAGATCGGCTCGAATAGAGGCGATCCGCGACGGATGGAGTAGGCCGCCACATCGCTCTTACCCGCCTTCGAAGGGGCTTTGCCGGCGGTCTTGCTTTCGCAGCGCGCCAACCGCTTACGCAGCGATTCTTCGGCGCTCGCCGGAAGTCCGCGACTCAGCGCTTCGCGAATCACCGCGATTGCCGCTACATAGTCCTTGGTGCGTTCGAGATGCATCGACAGGCGACCAGCGGTATCAGGGTCGCGACTCCCCTCGTCGAACGCATCCCGCCACGCATTCACAGCTTCATCGAGGCGACCGGCGCGCTCCAGGATGCGGCCGAGATCGCCGACTGCCGCCCAACGTCCATCTTTGTCACCCTCACTCGCAGCTCTTTCGACGACCCATCGCGCAATGGCTTCCGCAAAAGCGGACGCGCCCTCTCGATCGGCGCGTCGCGCATGCGCCAGCACGAACTCAGGCTCGATGCGGGACTTTACTGCCCCAGCCATAAGCTCTATGCCGCGTTTGAACGACTCGATATCGCGCCGGTCCGACACGATGCCCATGTAGTCGGACCAGATTGCGGGGAGGTCGGTTTTGCGCTCGATTGCCTGCTCAAGAACGCGCAGGGCCTCGTCTTTGCGGTCTTGGTCGAGCAGGAAGGCACCGTAACGTCCAAGGGCAAAGTCCGCCCCGCTTGGCTCAAGGCGTTTGTATGCCTCGATACTTTGTTCAAAGAGCTTCTCGGCCCGCGTTGGATCGCTGGCCTGCCACGCGGCTAGGGCCTCCGCGATGGTGTCAAATGGGCGCTTTTCCATTGCAGCGGATGTGACGGGGCGCTCCTCTCTATCGACTCTAGCATCGGGTGCGATCTATGTCGTCATTCTGTTCTGGGTGCCCCCGAGCCAAAGATCGTCAAGACTGCGGATCTGGGAGAGAGGTCAATTCGTCTGAATCGATTGAAGCCTTCGGCGGAAGGTCGCCCGGCAACGCCAGTCATGTTTATAACCTCTCGTTGGCCTCTGGCCGCGCGGCAGTGGGATTCACGCCCGCCCGTTAGACGTGGCTATAGGTAGCCGCGCCTTCTTCTGTATTCCGTCCTCGAGTATTCATGCAACCAGAAGACCTTCTACCGAAGGCGCCGATTTGCCGGAAGGAGGACAAGAGGATGCCCTGTCCACAATGTGGTGATGCACGAACAGAAGTGCTGAAAACCTTCTGTCGTGGCCGGAGCACATATCGTCAACGTCGATGTTCTTTCTGCAAGACACGTTTTAGTACGCAAGAACGGCCCGTGTCTTGGAACCACCTGAACCGGAAGTGGCCTGGCCCGCGCCCCTCGCGGAAAGGGTGGAAAAGACATCGAATCTCCGCCCTGCGTGGGACATGCGAAGTGTGGTCCTGTGGGGTGGACTTCAAGCAAGCTGGGGTGAGGCGCCATGTGGATCATATCGTGCCGGCGAGGCTTATCCGGCGGCTAGAGGCTGGCAATCCAGACCGCAGCGAGAACCTTCAGTGCATCTGCGGGACCTGCCACGGATACAAGCTCGAGGCTGACCACAAGCTGTGCCTGGGCGACAACCTTGGCTACATGGAAGTTCTTCGCACCCACGGTTTTGATATTGCACGCGTTGAGCGGGCTCTGGCACTGTACGGCCTGTAGCTGCGCACCGGCCGACCCTCTCCAGTTTCTCCGAACTGGACCGCCAAGCGAGCGATTTCTGGCTTGCGTTGTCGCCCTTCCTACAGCTTAAGCGAACCTAAGACGGTAGGACACAGGACACTGCAAGACAGGTTGCCGCAGCAACATAGTGCTTAGGAGATGCATCGAATAACCCTCGATAGTTTCTGCTGAGTTAAAGTACGAGACTAGAAGCCATCTCATAAATGGTTTGGGACAGGCTAGATGGCCGCTTTTTCAGCCGTTTCGAAGGCCCCCAGGCATTTATGAGATGGGTTCTAGTGTTAACCGGCTCTTAAAAGAGAGCGGCGGGATCCATAGCTGCTCGACATTCTTCCTAAGGGATGACTGGTCGTGCGTATTTCCAGACGTTGGGGAGCCGCGCTAATCGCGATACTCGCGGTTCTCGTTGCCCTTTCCTTTGCTTCCCGCAGGTATATCTGGTTGTACCTCTCACGAAAGCCCCTTCCCAGGGCGCCGGTGGCCGACCTCCTGCGGGACCCAAAGGAAGCTGATAACCCGGAGATACTGCTCGCGGAAGCAAACCGACTCGCGTGGCTCTTCAATTGGCCGAAGGCGGAACCTCTCTACGTTCGCGCGGAAGAACTGTTCAGGGAGAAGGGCGACACCCGAAATGAAATCTACGCGCGGGTAGGCCGGATTCGCGCTCAGTCAGAGACAATGTCGTGGGCTGACGTGTCCGAGATACTTGGGCAGCAGCTAGAGATTCCAGTTGTGATGAGCGATCCGAAACTCAGGCTGTGGTGTCTCGCAGCGAAGGGATACACCGATCTGGATATCAATCCTGCATCGGCGAAGCAAGCCTGGATGGAGGCTCAACAAATTGCCAAGAGTTTGGGCGAAGCGCAGTGGGACGCGCGCGCGACCGGCGAACTTGGGATCATCGGGTTTCTCGAAGGGCAAGGCCGACGGGCAACAATCATGGTTGGCGATGCACTCTTGTCGGCAATGGCGAGTGGCGACGTGGGCGGGCAAGTTCGATCTCTGGAGATGGTCGGCAACGGCTTTATTGAGATGAAACGATATGGAGAGGCGCTGGCGTTTTACAACCGCGCCATAAACCTCACCAATGCCACTCCCGATGCAGGGTTCCCGTTCATGGCCTTTGAAGGCAAATCTCAGGGGCTGCTCGGCCAGGGCAAGCCGGGGGAAGCGAGGGCAGTACTCGACGAGGCTCTTGCTGTGGCGACGAAGAACGACAAGCTCGGGCATGAAACTTACATTCTGGTCTTGCTTGGCGAACTCGCACTCCGGACGGGAGACCACGAGAAGGCGAAGAAATACCTGGAGCAGGCACGCCAGATCGGAGAAACACACCACTTCTATCGCCCTCTGGGGGAAGCCATGACCACTCTCGCCACACTCTACCGCGAGGAAGGTGACCTGAAATCGGCCGAGGAACGTGCCTCTCTCGGCGTGTCTGCCAGCAGAGCCGTGGGGGATCGCTTCTACTTGCCGGCCGATCTTACCGTGCTGGCTGATTTGAAGGCCCTCCGCGGACATGTGGCCGAGGCAGAGGCCCTTTACGAAAACGCTGAGGATGTTATTGACGGAATGCTTGCCAACTTGGACGAAGCCTACTGGAGCACCTCTCTTGCCAGCGCGATGAGTGAGACCTACTTGCATCATTTCGAGCTGCTCGCGCAGCAGAAGAAGGTAGAGAGGGCCCTCGCCGTGCTGGAGCGTGTCCGTGGCCGAACAGCGGCAGCCCTTCTGGAAAACAAAGTGTCGTTCAGCAAGAACCAATCACCAGAGGCACAGGCGCTCGAGAACAAGGTCTCTGAGTTGCAACTTAGGTTGATGCGCGCAGAAGACCCTAAGGAGCGCCCTGCCCTTTTGGAACAGCTTGTCGAGTATGAAGTGCGTCTCGGGTGGCCAGGAAACGACCAAGGCGCATCACGCCATGAATGGTTTGAGCAGCCGGCGCCTCTCGAAGCGATCCAGGGCAGCCTGCGTCCGGACGAGGTTGTGCTGGAATACGTGCTCAGCGAGCCGCACTCGTATTGTGTCTGGATTTCCAAGAAGCGCGCGGGTGTGCAAGTGTTGCCTGCTGGGCGTCAAAAGATTGAAGACTTGACGCGGAAATTCCTGGACGAGACACGAGCGAAAAGCGGGGACACTGTTCTACCGAAGCTACTCTACGCCGCCCTCCTGGGGCCGCTTCTTGAAGATGCGAGCAGCGAACGCCTGATTGTCGTACCAGATGGAATACTGAATCTGCTGCCGTTCGACGTTTTCCGCGATTCGACGGGCGCCTTGTTGCTGGAGACACGCACCATAAGCTATGCGCCCGCTTCGACAGTTCTCACGGTTCTGAGGAACAGAAAAGAGTCCCCAGAACTGCGGCATGCATTTTTAGGAGTGGGGGACGTACCCTATCAAGACCAGGGCGGCGTGTCGGCAAAGATTGCGAAGCCGACAGAAGTCAGGCAGAGGCTTCTGCGCGGGCTGTCCGACGCGTTCGGGACTTCTCTGCACGATTTGCCCCAGACCCGCGAAGAAGTCGTGGAAGTGAATACAATCTTGGGCAACGATGGAGTCGTGCTGCTGGGGCCAAACGCGACCGAGACTGCCTTCAAGGCCCAGCCGTTGGCGCAGTTCAAGATCATTCACCTAGCCGCGCATGGATTTGCAGACACGCAATTCCCTGAACGATCAGGCCTCGTGCTCGGCGTGGACCCCAGCTCGCATGACGACGGCCTGCTGCAGGTCCGCGAAATCATACGCCTCCGGTTTAATGCGGACCTCGTGACTCTCTCTGCCTGTGACACAGGCGTTGGTAAGCTCCAAGGGGAGGAAGGAATCACAAACCTAGTTGAGGCATTCCTTGTGAGCGGCGCGAAGGCGGTTGTTGCCAGCCTGTGGAGTGCGGACGACACTTACACTCTTGCGCTTATGGAGCGATTCTATACGCACATCGCGGAAGGCCAGGACAAGGCCCCAGCGCTCCGACAGGCAAAACTTGACGTGCTCGCGAAATACGGTAGACAGGTATCACCGTATTATTGGGGAGCCTTTGTCTTGGTCGGGGACGGAGGATCTCCGATTCCATTGAGGGTCCAATGAGTCTCGACGCTGAAACGCGAGAGAAGATTTATACCCGTGTGTGCAAGCTCGTAACGCGGAAGCATTTCGATCCCGGAATGAACGGCGCGAATTGGGAGGAGCTGTCCAAGTCTTGGAAGGATAGGATTCTGCAAAGCAGCAGTGATGAAGAGTTCGAAAAACAGATGCAGGAGCTGCTAAACGAGCTGAAGACGAGCCACACAGGGTTTCGGCACTCCAAGAGCCCGAATCTCCCGGGCCGGCACGCAATCAGCGCCACCTTCATGCGCTGTAGTTTCGATGGTGAACAGCGGTGGATGTTCCAGGACGTTCACGTGGGCGGCCCCGCGCATACGGCAGGCTTGCGTCCCGGGGACATCCTCCTCCAGGTCCGCAATCGCGAATTGAGGCCGCCCGAGCCGCCGATTTTCCCAGTAGGGGACGACTCCCAGTACATAGTTCAAAAGCCAGACGGCAAACGGGTCATGGGGACGCTGCAAGTGCCGTCCCCAAAATCAAAGAGCCACCCCGTCATTGTCCCCAAAGCCGTCCTGTGTTCGCAGCTACCCGAAGGAATCGGTTGGCTGAAAGTGACCATGTTTCCCGGAGCCGTTGGCATTGATCTCGCTCACATGCTGGATACAGCTTTTGCCCATCTGCGGGATTCTACACGGCTGATTGTGGATCTTCGCGGGAACACGGGAGGCGGCATTGGTGGTTTGCGGCTGATGAGTTATTTGACTCCCGGGAAGAAAGAGGTCGGATATAGCCTCACTCGCGCGCGAAAAGAGAAGGGATACGCAAGAGAAAAGTTGCCGAGATTTGGCCGGATACCCTCGCACAAGGCCACTCTTTTCTGGCTGGCGTTGCGGTATGGCTTCATTGATAAGTCGATCCTCGTCGTCACGGAGGGGCTTGGTGCGCAGCCATTCCACGGTCACGTGGTGATTCTCGTCAACGAGCACACCGCCAGTGCAGGAGAGATGCTAGCCGCATTTGCGGAAGAGAATGGGCTCGCAACCATCGTCGGGACGAAGACGGCAGGGCGGCTGCTGAGTGGATCAACGTTTCGAGCAGGCGCTGGTTACATCCTGGGCTTGCCTGTGGCTGCATATCTGACGTGGCAAGGAAGGCTGATTGAGGGGAAGGGCGTTACGCCTAGCGTCCCAGTTGAGCTGCCAGCAGCCAGCCTCATGGCCGGCGAGGACCCGCAGATGGAAAAAGCATTGGAACTGGCGAGGAGTATCTGATTCGGGTTTTCGACTGAGCTTCTGGCTGTTAACAGGAGGGTCGCAGGTTCGAGTCTTGCCCGGGGGGCAAGCATCAAAAGCGCGAGCAGATTCGCCAGTACAGACGCTGAGGAAAAGTAGATGCCCACTACGAGGCAACGTCTCCTGGTTTCGGTTCGTGGGCCGAACGACGCCAGGGCTGCGGTCGCTGGGGGTGCACATATCATCGACGCCGAGTATCCCAAGTCCGCTCTCGGCACGGTTCACCCCGGCAACATTCACAGAATCCGCTCGGTCACTCCCAAGCGGCTAGCCGTGTCGACCAACATCGGTGAGGTTCAGAACGTCTGGTCAACCGCCGCGCAAGCCGCCCTTGGAGTAGCGCTAGCCGGTGCGGACATCATCAAGGTCGGACTGGCTGGCCTCCCTCCCTCCAAGGCCACCAGGCTGATGAGCGCCATAGCGCGGCAGGTGCAGTTCTTCTTCCGGAACCCGAGAAAGCAGCTCATCGCCACCTTCTTCGCGGACAGGAACCTTCGGAGGGTGTGCGATCCCGTTCGTTGCGGCGCAGACGTGGCGTCGAAGGCCAAGGTCGCGGGCGTTCTCATCGACACGTTCGAGAAGCGGGGGGGCCACGCTCTGCTCGATCTCATGGACCTGGCAGAGATCACTCAATTCGTGCAATCGTGTCACGCTGCCCGGGTCGAGGCTTGGATCGCCGGCTCGATCAAGCGAGGACAGTTGCCTACCCTCTGGAGCACGGGCGTAGACGTCATCTGTGTACGTGGTGCTGCCTGCGAGGGCGGCGCGGGAAGGCTGGGCGCGGTTAGTCGGCGGAAGGTAGTCGGGCTCGTCGCCACGATTCCTACTTCGTTGCGTAGCTTCGCAAGAAGACCATGATAGTTCGCATCCCCCCCACACTTCGGAACGCGCTGTGGAGGCATCAGCGCGAGGCGGTGGAGGCTATGACGCGGTACATTGCGGCGTTCGATATCCTTCGTCCGCACGCTGCCCTCGTACAGATGCCAACAGGCAGCGGCAAGACCGCCGTCATCGCGTCCCTCGCGCGTTGTCTTGAACACCGTGGCCCCGTGCTCGTGATCGTGCCTCGCATCGGGCTGCGCGAGCAACTGGCTCGCGACATCGACAAGAGGTTCTTCGAACACGCGAAAGTAGATCCGGTGTCATTGCCGCGTCGCGTGGTGGAGCTGAAGGAAGGCGACTTGCACCTCAGCGAACTAGCGGACGTGGTGCTGGTCACAACAGTGCAGATGCTGACCAGTATCCGGAAGCGGGGTCGGCGCCTCTCCCACGAGCTCCACAGGACCGCAGCTCTGGTGCTATTCGACGAAGGTCATTACGAGCCGGCTGCGGTGTGGAGTCAGGTCGTGCGGAGCCTCCACTGCCCGCGGATCATCTTCACGGCAACGGCATTTCGCGACGACTTTAAGCTATTCGACATCGACCCCGATCATGTCTATCGGTATACCTTTCAGCGCGCACGCCGCGAGCGGTACGTGCGTGATGTCAGATTTCATCCCTATGCGCCAGTCCGTTCGCCAGCCCAGTTTGTTGCGCAGGTTCTCGGCGAATATGATGACCGATTTGGTGAGCCTCAGGAGAAGAACCTCCGCAGGCCGCGCGCGATCATCCGCTGTGACAAACCCGAACAGATCCGACAGCTCATTTCCGCAGTGAAGAATCTGGGGCGATCCGCAATCGGTATTCACGAAACGTTCGAAGAGAATCCGGCGGCTGGTGAGTACCACAAGGTTCCCAATCCCGACCTAGTCGACGCGACCTTTTGGGTGCACCAGTTCAAGCTCCTTGAGGGCATCGACGACCCGCGATTCCGCCTGCTCGCCCTCTACAGCGAGCTTCGCGGTATGCGTGCACTCGTCCAACAGGTCGGCAGGGTGATGCGCAACCCGAAGCAGGAGCTCCGGGCAATTGCGCATGTCCTCGACCACTCGCAGCGACGGAGGCAGACCCGGCTGTGGCAGGAGTTCCTTGCCTACGACCAACTCCTCGAACGGGGGGACCCCGCGGCGCTGGAATTGAACCAGCGCTCCCTCGTCGAGGCCTTACAGAGGGCTGCGCCAGGCCTTTTGTACATCAAAGGCCGCCTTCGCAGCCCGGTAGAGATAACTCAGCTCGATCTCGAGTCACTCCAGTTGCCGTTGAGCGCAAATGTGTTCGACACACCCCACCGATTCTCCCTCGCTGATGCCGAGAAAACCATCGTCCGACAATGCGAAGAAGGTGATCTCCTCTTCCACGCTCCAACGCCACGCTCCGACACCGCTGTGGTCTTCTATATTCGAATTGGCCAATCGCCCTTTCTAGAGACGGGGTTTTTCGCCGAAGCAAAACTTGGGGTGAGCTTGGTGCATAAACGCGGGAGGTACCTCTTTGTTTTTGACAGCGGTGCGGCGCTGGCCGGTAGCGCGATCCACGCTGCTCCAGTTGACTATTCGAGGCTTCGCAAGCTATTCGTGCAAGCCGCCGGCGCGCGGTTGACCCACGTCAGCATGAACAACTCCAACCCGGGTGCCGACCAAATACGGGCGCGGGCGGTAACTGCCGTGAGTGTGGACGAGCTTGCTCCGTCATTCGACGAGCACGGTTACGTGCTCGCCACGGCCACCGGCTACAGCCGAGGCCGCGGGGGCAATCACGAGAATGAAGACGGTCGCGTGCGACGCTACATCGGCACTGGGAGCGGGCGCGTGAGCGACCTGGGTGGCGGCTTTGTTCCTTTCGATGCATGGAAATCGTGGGCCGCTCACTTGGAACTGCTCTTGGACGGAAAACGACCGACGTTGCGGGTTTTCAATCGATGGGCCTCCGATGCCCCCGTGCCGAGCGATCCCAGTCCACGCAACGTACTGCTAGACCTCTTGGAAGTCCTGGACCGATACCGCACCACAGGCAACGATGGTGTTCCCGCCGACGAGCCTATGGAGATTTCGGAGCTATGCAATGAGGTGCAGGACGGCAGGTTCTCGATCATGGCTAACGGGAACCTCTGCGAGGTTAAGATTGAATTCGACCCATCTCACCATAAATATGAACTCACGTCACCGCACCTCGACCGCTTGTATTACTCAACCGATTCGGACCAAAAGCAGGGTGTAATTGCGTATGTAAACGAGACGCAGTCGCTCCGCGTAATCCCCGCAACCTCCGGTTACTTCTACACGCTCCGACGATTCTGCCGCCCGCTAATCCGCTTCGGTCCAGAGTACGACGACGCAAAGATGGGTGTTCTCGCCTCTATGATAGCCATCGCGGCGTTACGGAACGTCAGGTCGGAAAAGGGGGAGCGCTGCCGCCGAAACGGGAGCGGTTGGCAACGGGGTTGCCTCTTCGACTTGATCGATTCTCTGGGAGCCGGGACAGACCTGGAACCGTACTTTGATGGAACCGAGGTGCTTGTTTGCGATGACCTCGGTGATGAATGTGCGGATTTCATTCTCGTCCAACGAGCTACGCGTTCACATCGAAGACGGGTCGTGTTCATTCATGCGAAGGCCAGCCCCGAGGGTTCAGATTGTTCCGCGTCCTCGCTGCAAGACGTGTGCGGGCAAGCACAGAAAAACCTCCGCGAGGTGTCCCTCTTTGCGGATGCGGGTCCGAGCAAAAAGGGAAAATGGAGTCGCCGTTGGACAGCCCGTCCTCACACTGAGGGTTTCGTGAGCAGGCGCATTCGCAGGAACAACCCTGCTTCGGATCCCGAGGAGGACATCCGTCGTGCTGTAAAGGACCCAACCGCCGACCGCGAGGTGTGGCTCCTGCTTGGGAACCTCCTCGCGAAGAATACGTTGGACCGTCTGCTTCGGCAGGAGGGCCCGCCGCCCGGTTATGCGATCCAGACTGCCTATCTTCTATTTTCAACACTTACCAACGTTGCAGCGGCGGGGGCTCGCTTGACGGCCTTCTGTTCGTGATGCGGCGGAGGTATGGCACTACTCCGTGGCCACAGCGCACTTTACTTGCTCGCCCGCCGAGTCGAGCACGTTCTGTTGTGAGGCTTTACATCGGCGACAGCCGGCCCGGTGACTTCGGTAACGCACGACATTGAGGGTGTCACATTTATCGTAGAAGTATCGGGAATGAATTCCATTCGGCCCCGGCTCTTCGGAATTCCAGGACGTATCGCCCCGGGCGAGCGGGGGAGAAATTCGCCGCCACGTAGAGCGAAGTAACCTGATCCTTCAACTTAGCCGTGCCACTAGTTGCCACCAGCGGTTCACCGGATAGCGTAACAATCCGGACATCGTAAGTCCCCTCAGCGCTCCCCAGAGGGAGATAAATCGTCCAGTGGGTGGCAGCGCGATTGACCTCCAGTGGTCGCTCGCTCGGATTCGATTCCGGACCACGAGAGACGGAGCGGTTCCTTAAGTCCAAGACAGCGGTTTGAGCGTACTCGGTTCCCTGACGCCTGTGGGCCAAGGCCCAGCCGGCAACAGACGCGACGATTAGAACGCTCGCGGCCACCGCGAGAAGCGTACGCCTTCGACGGAGTTCGTAGGCCTCTCGGAACTGAGAAACGTCGCGATAACAGGGACTGCATGACGTGATGTGATCGAACCAGCGCTCGGCGTCTGCGAGGCCTAGCTTATGAGCGGCAATCCCTTTCAGCACAGTCGCGTCGGGACAGCCGGTGCGCTCGGGATTGGGAAACTCGCGCAGTAATCCGCGACCCAACACATCCAGGATGTGCTTCTCTTCTTTGACCGAATATGCTTTGTCGCTCAGAGGTTTTCGCCTCGCTTCAGTGTCGCACTCAAACAGATTGCCGCGGGATCCGGTTGCTCATTTGTGCCGGGGCGGAATTGATTTTCGCCCTTGCAACGCGCCGAATAGACGGTCCCGTGTTTTTTCTAATCCGTACCGGAATCTCATCTTTGCCTGTGGCTGATTCAAACCGAGGTGCTCCGCGATCTCCTTCCAAGAATACCCCAATTGTCGTGCCTTCCAGACGCGCCTGGTCCAATCGTCCATCTGGTCCACGATTTCCCTGATTGTGATTGCTCGCTCAAGTTCGGCCACCCATTGGATGTCTCGCGCACTGTCCATCCGCTCCAGGTCTTGGGTTGAGGGAACAAGCTCGATGATTTCGCTTCGTCGCCGCTCTCTCTTTAAGACTCTGTTGAAGCGGTGGTGGAAGGCGCCGATAAGGTAAGCGTTCAGATCGGCTATGGGTTGTTGGTCTCTTCTTCGGTGCAGCGCCCTCGAGACTGACCGCAACAGTCCTTCCCAAACTTCGGCTGCCAATGCTGTGTTCTCTGAGTCCGGACCTTGGCCAGCCAGCGTTCGGCGTGCGTGGGCTAAGACGTGCGGCCAGGCCTCGCGAGAAGCAGCCAACAATGCCTCTTGAGCCGGAGACGAGCCCGTATCCTTGCCTTTCTCAGGTCCCGGGAGTGCCCATTCTCCGTATGGATCGGGCTTTTGCATCCTGGCCTAGTCTTAATACTTTCTTAGCCAGCGCCTAATCAAAAAGCGTGCCACGCGCTTCGATTGAGTGTCAAGGCCGATAGCTATTCAGGAGTAAAAATATCTTTCTTACTTTTCGGTCGCTCCCTGTTCCCTAGTAAGTGCGAGGCCCTAACTTTCTACCGGGCAGGGTTTCGGCAGCTGGTTGTAGCGCGCTCGTGCAGTACGGAGGAGCCGTACAACTGGAAAAAGGGGACTTTCGTCCTTTGTAGCCGAGGACCCTTCTCTGGTGTCAAGGCAGACCGTCGCCTCGACATTTAAGTCTCGCGCACAAATACCAGCCCAAGAGCACTGCGCACTTGTCGGAGGAGGACTGTCGTCTTCAGAGCGCATTCAGCGCCGGACTCGCTACAATGTCAGACCGTTGGGACATCACAACGGGTGGGCACCCGTTTCGATTCTTCTCTCCGGAGCAGGTGGATCAGATTCTCCGGGACGGTTCGAAGCATGGTCGGACGGGCTCGCACGCCGCAATCGAGAGAATCCTGAAGCAAAATCTGCAACTGGCCGTCGGAAAAAGATACGAAAGTGAAGAGCAGCGCTCCCGAACCAACCGGCCGATGTTCAGCGTCGTACTCGACGAATTCGCACCCTTCGGCTACCGCAACTTCTCCCAGATTCTGCAAACGGCGCGCGGTACCAATACCGCATTCCTCTTCTCAATGCAGAGCCTCCCGCAACTCATGCAGGTGGGCAGGGGATTCAAGGAGGACGTCACCTCGGCACCGAACACCACGATGACCCTGCGAACGCGGGATGAGGAGACGGCGCGGTATTTCCTCCGCGCGTCCGCAGAGCACCCTGTCACCCGCCGCAACCTCTCCATGCAGCGCTGGAAGCTGTTTGGGTATGAGACCTACGAGGAAACAGGACGTGCTGTGGACATTCAGGACAAGGAGACCCGCGCCCTCGATGAGCACATCAAGAATCTCCCCAAAGGCCAGATGGAGATTCTGATGACCGACGACACGCAAGGCACGCTCCATGCGCACCTGCATGTGCGACCGCCGGCAGATGTCCAGGTGCCCCATTTCAAACCTGAGTTGTATCCCCGGCTCAAGCACTCACGCGCGGATTCGAAGGGAGCAAATCTCCGCTTCAAGACTCCCGACCTAGCAGCGACGCGGCATGGACGGCGCCCGTCCGGAGGTTTAAGAGCATGATTCGCCCGTTCGCTTGCGGGGTTCTGGTGACGGTCCTAGCTCTCTTGCCTGCCGCCGCGGGAGCACAGAGTTCACGACAACCGTACCGAGGTCGGGAAACCTGGTATGAATTCCTGGTCCGGCAGTTTAATCCCGCCAATTTCAACTACGGCGCTTGGCTCGAAGAGCGGCGCCAAGCTTTTCTCGCGGCATCCGTCAGGACGCCCTACTTCTGGTACAGCCTGGGTGTAACCGCGGGGCTGCTGTTCATTCTGCTTGCGTATGCCAAATTGCAATTGGACCACCGGCGCAGCATGCGGATCACCGCCGAGATGCTGGCAGACGTGCACAACCACGATCAGTATTCGCGGCAGTTGGCAAGGGAAGCCGTCGAGAAGCACAACCAACATGTCGAGCACTGTAACCGCGCCATCGAGGCGGCGGAGTCAGCAGATGGCCGGCCGGGCTGGGGCGGCACAGAGTTGGAAGGCCTGAGAAACGAACTGCAGCGCGTCGCGGCTCAACTGGATGCAATCACCCAGGAGCGCAACAAACTTCAGGAGGAGCTCCGGCAGAAAGCGCTGGTTGTCACTGATCTCTCCCTGCGCCTCGATGCTCTCGCCAAGAAGGTGAACGGGCAGGGAGATTCCCGACCCGGTACCGGCAGTCAGCCACCCGCCAATTTTGGAGGGAATGGCGCACAGCTTGTCGGCCACATCAACCGGTTGCAAGAGGAGCTGTATGCAGAACGGCAGAAGAACAGGCGCTTGAAAGGTGCATGACTACGATGCTGGTCACCATCACAGGCTTCGGAAGTGTCTGGCGGCGGCGGTCTGGGAGGAACCAAGACGACCCGCGCCGGTATGCGCGCGCGGCGTACTTCAATACGACCGGCGTTCCCGTGAACGGCAAGATCCGCACTCGGCCAAAGATCGCGGGCCATGTGCGATTCAACGGGGTCGGCGGATTCGACCCAAATCATCCACTCGGGATGATCAACACAGTCTTCCAGTGTGCTGAACCCTACGTCTGGCAGGGGCAGAATAAGGTCCTCTTCGAGCGGAGGCTGCCGGCCCCGCAACAGCCCGACTACTTCCTAGTGGTTGTTCGATCCAGTGAAATCGGCCACCTGGACGTGGGTTCCCCAGCATGGAGGTCGGAAGGAACGCTTTTGATTGCCTTCAGCGAATGTCGTGGCCAGCAGGAGGCGATGCTTTTGATGCCGCCTGAAAGCTGGCTTCGCAGTGCGGTCGGTAGATTTGGTCTGCGGCCGTTCATCTCCTGGCCGTGGAGCGCACGACTTCAGTTGGAGTCTGAATAGGAGTGCGAGGACCGATGCGGTATCCGAAAGGCTCGCTGCAACTCAACCAGTCGCGGGATCTCCCACTGTTGCGTCAGGTCTTGCACTCCGAATACGTCACCCACTCCCAGTTGTTCGAGTTCGCGCGGCTCAATCATTTCGAGAGAAGCCGGAAGTCCTTTGACTGGAGGACTCGGAGATTGGTGGAAGGCGGACTTGCCACCCGGCAAACAGTGGCAGGCTGTACAGGCGGGTTTGTGTATTCCGTTGGCGGCGGGGGCGCTGCTCTCCTACAAGGCATGGGGGAGTATTGTCTTGTTGGCCGCGACAAGTTCAATGGCAAAGAAACTGAGCGAAGTGTTTTCCATGCCCTAGAACTCAACGAGATCCAACTCAGTGCGCTTCGAGCCGGGTTGCTCGTCAGGTGGATCAGTTCTGTGGAGATTCGTTCGCAGAATGAACTGACCCGATTCGGTTTCGCGAAGGACTATGATGCCATCGTGACCGTTCGCACTCCGGCAGGGGAGCCGCGGTTTGCACTCGAATATGAACGAAGCCCGAAGCCCAAACGTTACTACAGCAATGTTGCCGCCGCGCTCGATCGAGAATCGCATGTAAGCCACGTCCTCTACTTGGCCTGCAATTACGACTTGCTACAGTTCGTCTCCGGATTCTTCCGGAGCAGCCGGTGTCAGGTGTTCTTCGGTCTGGCGAAGGACTGGCATGCCCGACTACTAGACATGTCCGTGCTATGTAACGCAACGACCCGCACCATCCGGTTCAGTGGCACTCTCGATCAGGCTAGCGAATCTCCTGAACCGGCTGCCATCGCCCGGTGAACGATGTCTTTGCCCTTCCCCTCACGTTTCTTTCACTCGCCATTGAATCGATACTGTCTCTCCTTGAGGGGTTGTAACTCCTTGAGCGACCTGCATTTGCCTATTTACTATCCTCGCTTGAAGCAGTTTTCTAGGCCCGTGAATTGAGTCTTCGGAGTGGTGACGGCGTGGGCCGCCCGGTTTTCTATAGTTGCCCCAAATGGTCGACACTGTGGTCGGCATTGCGACCATTTTGCATATTTTCGGCAACCTATGGTGGGACTCGTGCGAGTGTGTTGGAGTTTATGGATATGACTGTAAATCTCAGCCAGCGGCGGCCCATTTGAGGTCTACGCGCGAGAGTGGCGATTTGTACCAAAGAAGTTTGTCGTCGGCGAAGATTAATCTTCGTCGGAGGTCGCGAAAAGCCTTTCCGAATTCTCCAGGCGTGCTGTATTTTGCACATCCCGGTCGTGGGCTTCCAGGTGCGCTCTGGATATGTTTCGCCGCTCTATAAGACCACACGTGTGGGACGGGTCTGAGAACAAAGGATGAGTTCATCTGCAACGAGCCGCTTCCCGGTCACATCGCCCGCTGAGCTCAAAGTGCACAGCGAGTGCGAGCCGTTGAACGATGGCGCTGAGACTGTGGACGTACGCGACGAAGACCTGATAGCCCGACTGAAGCAGGAGGACAAAACTGCGCTCGGCCTTCTGTTTCATCGCTACTCGCGGGTGCTCCTCGGCGTGGCTCGAAGGATTCTGCGAGACACCAGTGAGGCCGAGGATCTCGTGCAAGACGTGTTCTTGTATATCGAACGAAAATGCAGAGTGTTCGACAGCTCGAAAAGCTCGGCCCGCTCTTGGATCGTTCAAATGGCGTACCAGCGGGCTTTGGACCGGCGTCGATATCTAACCACTCGTCATTTCTATAAGAACGAACAGACCGAGATGGACCATAGGCCCTGCAGACGCATGATGACTCTGGAAAGCGATTATTCCGCTGAGACGGTGTATGGCCGTAATGGTCTTACCAAGGTGCTCGACGCTCTGTCTGATGACCAACGCGAGACCTTGCGCCTTTATTTTTTTGAGGGGTACACCCTGGCGGAAATAAGCGCAAAGGTGGGTCAGCCTCTGGGAGCGATTAGGAACCGCTACTACCGAGGCTTGGATAAGTTAAGGAAGCAGATGTTTGGCCGTACGCTGCAGGATAGGTGAACCCTATGGCGATGGACCGGAAGCTGCCAGGGTCAGAGAAGTGGTCGGACATGCGACCACATGAGGAGTTTCTCGAACTCTGTGCCGTCGCCACCTCGGGGGAGCTGGCTGACGAAGAACAACAGAGACTGCGGGACCACTTGGCAGGGTGTGCGGAGTGCCGCCAAGCTCTGAGCGAATTCGAAGCCGTGGCCGACCGCGGCGTGCCTCTCTTGGCTCCTGCGCTGTGCAGCCCCGGATTCGTCCAGCTACAGGGAGCCCCAAAGGAAGGGGTTGAGATCACGCCGGCCAGCGCTCCGGGACAGCTCGAATCAGGTCGCTCAATTTCAATTGCCACACGGCACGACAAATGGAGTCGCTTGGCTCTTCGGAACGGCCACCGTCACGCGCAGCTGCATTCGAATTACGTTTGGATGCCCCTCGCCGCTGCCGTGGTTCTGGCTGCTGCTTTGGGCCTCTATTCGTTCGAAGTTGGCAGACGGCGCAGCCCCGAAGTCGTCCAGATGGTCCCCAGTTCTCGCGATTACAAGGCAGAAGCGCTTGAACGCGGACTGAGCGATGCAGGGCATGAGCGCGAGGTGCTGATGGCCAAACTCGCCGAGCGCGATCGAGTCGTGGCCGACCTCAGGCGCGAGCTTGAGCGGCAGTCTGCCGCTCTCAAAGAGATGAAGAATGCTCAGGCTGGGCTGGAACAGTCGCTCCAAGCCGACGATGCCGAGAAGCAACGTGTGGCTCAAGAACGTGGCACGCTGAGCCAGAGGCTCGATGCTGCCACAGCTTCCATGCAGCGGACTCAGGCTGAGTTCGATGCTCTTCGGGAACTGCGAACCCGGGATCAACTTCGAGTTGCGGACCTCGATGGGCAGATCAAGGACCTCACCGCTCAGCTCAAGGACAGGGACCAGACCATCGTGCACCGGGACGAGCTATTGGCTCACGACCAGGATATTCGGGAGTTGATGGGTGCCCGCGAGTTGTACATTGCAGAAGTCTACGATGTCGCGCGAGATGGCGCGACGCAGAAGCCCTATGGCCGCGTGTTCTATACGAAGGGGAAGTCGCTCATTTTCTATGCCTATGATCTCGACCAGCAACCCGGCGTCCGAAACGCCAGCACCTTTCAGGCCTGGGGGCAGCGCGGCGCGGACAGGCAGCGACCGCTGAATCTTGGCATCTTTTACGAGGACAACGAGGCCAAGAAGCGCTGGGTCCTGAAGTTTGACGATCCCCGTTCACTTGAACAGATAGATGCGGTCTTCGTGACTGTGGAACCCAACGGGGGAAGCCACAAGCCGAGCGGTAAGCCACTCCTTTACGCCTACCTGAAGGTGAATCCCAATCATCCCTAGCCCTGGCTTGGACAGGGGAACCGGGAGCTTGGAGTCGAGGTTCGGGAAGAAGGCACTCAGGTCTTGGCTAGACTGCGGGAATGGGCATGGTTGAGCCTAGCCATTCTCTGTGCCAGGAATAGGAGCAGGCTTCTGTCCTGTTGGCTGACTCGGCCTAAGAGGCGCTGGAACTGAGTCAGAAGGCGCGCTTCTTTTCTCGAAGATCCCCACACTATGTCGTCTGAGGTCCTTCTCTTGGGCAGGCGCGGGAGTGCCGGCGGCTTCTCGCCCTCGTAGAACAGTTGATACAGGGGCACTTCCAGGGCGCGGGCGAACTTCTCGATAGTATCCAGCGCGGGGACTGTATGCCCGTTTTCAACGCGGGAAACGTAGCAGCGGATCAGGCCCGTGCGCTTCTCAATGTCGCCCTGAGAAAGCTTCTTCTCCTCACGTATAGCTCGTAGGCGGTCTCCAATAATCATGCTGTCCCCCTCACGTTCGACTCGCTGACGCTAGGCCCTGACTATAAACCGAAAGTTCGCGGGCGGCCAGAGACGGGAGTAGTGGCCCAGTTCCCTCGCAGTTCTGAATCTATTTCACAGTCGAAAGGAGGAAGTCCATGTTCGGAAAGATGAATGCAGTTCGGATCGTTGACCTGGCGCATGCCCCAGACGATGTCGGTCGGTCACTCGAAGCAGCCGTCGCGAAGCTTCTCGATGTGACCGAACATCCGGCAATCGCGAAGTGGGTCCAGTTCCCGAAGGCCCTGTTGTTGTTCCTGCTGGTTCCCGGGGACCCGGAGTCCGGCGCATTTTACGTCTACGACCGCCGTTCCAGGGTCTGGTTCTGGGTGGACTTCGACGACGAGAAGTTTGGCGGCTATAACCTCGACGACTTCGACCGTCTGGTGCGCGACTGCCGGTTTCTGGACCTGGTCGAGCGCCCTCAGCTCATTGCCGGTCGCAGCCCCTGGGTGCTTCAGGCCGGTTCTAGACCGCAGCAGGGAAGTACATCAACTGCGGGCCGAGGCCAGGACGCAGCCTGAGGCGTAACAGAGCCCTGCCCTCCACTTTTTTGACAAACCCACAATTCAGGCTTAGCAAGGGCGTGAGGCGAACCTCGCGCGGATCTCTCGGAGGAGTCGTGGATATCGCTTTAAAGGCCTACCCGGCGCTCGTGAAGGCCTACGGCAGGCTCTTTGTGAATCGCCGGGCTTACACCCTTCAGTCGATGCGCCCGCATCCGGAAACGGGCCGCCACTATTACTTCCGCCCCCAGGTTAAGCCCGCGGGCGGGCCTCTGGGCCTTACGGCAGCCACAATCCAGGGCCACCTCGAGGGCGAGATCACCATCGGGCTATATTCCATCAACCCGGCCACCCAACGCTCGAAGTGGGTGGCCATCGACGCGGACTACGGCGGGGCGATGGAGGACCTGCTCAAGCTCCAGTACTACCTGCTGGCGGACCAAGTAGACGCCGCTCTCGAAATGAGCAAGCGGGGCGGGCATCTCTGGATCTTCATGGAGAAGCCGGCGCTGGCGCGGGATTGCCGGATCTACATCTACAACTTGGCCCTCCGGCTCGGCGTGCAGATCAAGGCCGCCGGGCTGGGCGAAGGAATCGAAATCTTCCCCAAGCACGACGCGCTCCGCCCCGGGGATTTCGGCAATGCCATGCGCGGCCCTCTCGGAGTCCATCGCGGTGCGAACCGCCGCTATTGGTTTTACGGAGCGGATTACGACCTCGAAAAGCAGATCGCGTATCTCAATCGGCTCCGGAAGATAGGAGAGGAACAGCTTCGAGCGTTCATTGCTGGCAAGAGTTTGCCGGCGGAGTTTGACAGGAAATGCCCCCCGTCAGCCGAGGGCGCGCACTCCTTTCCTGCCTCGGGCCGCGAGTTTCGAATCCTCGACCATGTGGGCAAGGTTCGCAAGGTTGGGCGGAATTACGTGACGCAATGTCCAGCCTGCGCCGAGGCCGGCCAGGACCGGAGCGGCGACAATCTGGCGATCTCCATCGAAGACCCGCACAAGTACATCTGCTGGGCGGGTTGCACGAAGGAGATGATTCGTCGCGCGGTCGGCTGCCCAATCCCGGTTCGGCGAACGGCGTGAGGAGATTCCTGGTGGAAAGCAAACGAGACCAGTTGGGGCAACACGGCTTGGCCCTGCCGAGGCGAGTGCTGCGGCGGTTGGATGAGGTGAGCATTTTCGTCCAACCTCAAGTCAGTCTCGAGCACCAACACCTCGCAAAGCGCTACGTGGTGCGAGGAATCGAATCTGGTGGCGCGGTCAAGGATCTCGGCAGGTACGTCACCTTCTCCGGGCCTGCCGGAGAGCCCCTGCCGTACGTTCATCCCATCGACGCCATCGGCGTGAACGGGCTCCACGCGGTCGTAGTCGCCCCGGTCCTGGTGCGAATCGAGATGCTTCGAGTGGGCCGGACTTGGCAGCTGCTAATCACAAGACATCAACCCGCAGCAATCGAGAATGGGCGCCGCCCTACCTTGGAAAACGTTGTTCTGTTTCGGGGGATGAACGGTTTCCTCGATGCTGGACTCTCGGGCGAGACAGGCGACTCTGTCAGTTCGGCGATGCCACAGTTTTGGTCCCGCGCAGGAGAGCCGCTCGAGATCCCACCGATCTTCGAGACCGCGGTGCGGGCCGCGGCTCGCGGAGCAAGTTGTTTGGGATGTGCCCACGCGCATTTCCTTTCAGCTTCGGCTGGCATGGCAGAGACCGGTAAGACCGTTTGAATCGGCACCCAGTTGGGTGGGAGAGACGCAGGTGGGAAATCTAGCAGGGGTAGCTCTGTCGGAGAAAGGCTCTGGAGAAGGTGTGGAGAGCGAGAAATCGGCTGGCGCCAGCGCTGGTGACCAAAAGGAGCTTTTCGCCCGCGCCCAGCGGCAGAGGCTGCCTGATGAGAGGGCCTCTACCACGCACAAATTCAGCGTAGGAGGCAGCGAAGGCTACATCACGGTGGGCATGTATGAGGACGGCCGGCCCGGCGAGGTGTTCATCAAAATGTCGAAGGAAGGTTCGACACTGTCCGGCGTGATGGATGGCCTGGCGCTGACAATTTCGATTGGCCTCCAGTACGGCGTGCCCCTGAAGGTGCTGGTGGATAAGCTCATCAACACGCGCTTCGAGCCTTCGGGCTTCACGGAGAATCCAGAGATCCGCATGGCCAGTTCGTTGCTGGACTATGTAGGCCGCTGGTTGGGCGGCAAATTCCTCTCGCCGAATTATCTGAAGCCCAGGGCCGCTCCGGAAGGCCAGCTAGGAATCGTCTCCAAGGCCTGACTGATTATCGTGGCAGGCGTCTCACAATGAGAGCCAGAGATTGCAGTCGGTCGGGTATTCTGAAGTACAAGCCATCTTCGTCGTATACCATTTGGAAGTCGGAAGTCAGCTTTCCGGGAAGCTCACTCTCGGCCGCCCACCCTGGTTCGAACCCCTTGCTCCGGAACTCTTCACAGAGATCCACGGCTCTCGGATCGTTTAGCGTGGACGCCTTGAAGAATCCTAGTGTTGAACCCGTCTCGGGCTTCTCGGGGAAGAACCTCCACCTCTGAATAGTCGTGACCCACTGTAAGCGCCCGTCCAGCAACAGAGTTGGGTTTTGGCTTGCGCCAGGAGGCATAATTTCTGCGACCCGCGAAGTCGGAATCGTTATCGATTCCCCGGTGGCGTTCTGAAAGATCTGGACCATTCTTGCGTCGACACTTTCTATATGAAATGTACGTCGCGGGTCGATAGGGGGAATCCGTGGACTAACGTGGAACTGGACTCCCTTGTCCCTTAGCTGCCGTAATTCTCCCAATTGAGATCGCGGTGCTCCAGAGAGAGCCCGTGCACCCAGAACTAGAGTCTGGTCAATCGCGTCCCGAATCGCGTCCCTCAGTTCATCTGAAGAACGAAAGCTGACATACTTGGTGCCGACACTCTCCAGCAGTATCTTTGCTGTCGGCTTTCTCCCCGCGCTTGATTTTGCAAACACCAGGATCGGTTTGTTCTTCAGTTTGGCTCTCTGCACTTCAGCCACAACTGGGTTGGTTGCTTCCGCTCCAACCAAGAGGAGGAAGACGTCGCACTCCTCGACGTTGCGTAGATACGATTCATCGAGGTCCTCAAACGACGCAGGCGCTTTCTCAAACGCCCAGGCCTTCATGAAGCGATATGATTCGACAACCTCTCTGGCGATCTGTCGTTCGGAACGCAAGTCCTCCAACGCAGGGTTAAGGACCGAAGATATAAAAACCTTTGTCTGCTCCCCCAACGAATTTCCCCCGCAAGCGAGACTTTGAGTAGAGCTGTTTACTGCTGCCAGTCTAGCACTGGCAGCGATCGGATTGTCCGTCTCACTGACTCTTCGAACGGCTGCTCGCATGGACACGCCCGCGAGCAGACTTTCGAGTTGACCCAGTAAATCAAAAGGAGAACAACACAGATGGAGCAAGCCCAACTCATGGCTCACTGCGGGAGTTCGAAGATCACCCGGGAAGAATTGAGGGTGATCCCGACGCCGGCGGGGAGCCCAACCCACCAGCCGATCCCGCACTCTGAGATCGTCGGAGCCCTGGTCGAAACCCTGAGCTTCCGGCAGATCTCGGTGATGCGGGAGGAATACGCCGTTTCAGGCGACGGCATGAAGCTGTTCGGTGTCCTCGACCTGGAAACTACCTTCGACGGCTGCCGATTTGCAATCGGCGTCCGCAACTCCAACGACAAGTCCATGCGCCTGGCCCTCACAGTCGGTTACCGGGTCTTTGTGTGCGATAACATGGCGTTCCACGGGGATTTCACGCCCGTGCTCGCCAAGCACACCAAGAACCTGAGCCTCGTGGACATCCTCGCGGTCGGGGTGGACCGCATGCAGCGGAACTTCGACCCGATGAGGAAGCAAGTCGAGGCCTGGAAGGGGACCCGCCTCCCGGATGAGTCCGCGAAGCTGGTCATCTACCGGGCCTTTGTGGAGGGCGAGCTGGATGTTCCCAAACACCTGGCCCGCCGCGTCCACGACCTGTATTTCAACCCCCAGATCGAGGAGTTCGCTCCGCGGACGACTTGGAGTCTATCCAATGCGTTCACAAGCGCATTCAAGGAACTCGATCCCATCCCGCAGTTCAAGGCAACGGCGAAGCTCGCTTCGTTCCTTGAGGTAGCAACCGGCGCCACGCACTAATTGCGTGGCTGTCCACCAACTGGGAGTGCGCTTACATTGGCCTATAGCGGGCTAGGGTGAACGGTTACAGATGCCCCTAGCCCGTTTGCACTCACTCAAGAAGGTGGTCTTCGTTATTCAGTGGACCACAACCTCAAAGCTTGTGGGCTGACACTGGCGTTAGTTCCGTATTGCCCGTCGGGAACCGATGCCAAGCGCGGAGATCACTTCCTACAAGCCGACTTACCGGTGCCGAGTGCAACGACATGGTGCATCGACGCCTACAGTGGGTCGAAACCCCAACTTCGCCATCGATCAACGTGCTTGTCAAAATGATTAGTCGGAAGCGAGAGTACGAGAAGGTCTTTGGCACGGGTCATCGCAACGTACGCCAGTCGCCGGTCTTCGTTGTTGACTCCAGACACAACTGCGGTTACAACTGCGTTCCAGAATTTGGCGCTCCCAATTACCAGAACGGCGCCTATGCTCTCCCCTTTTACCTGATGAATGGTTTCATGGCGAATGTTGGGGAAGAGCTTTTGCTCCTCGAACAAGGGAAGCAGAAACTGGTCTTGTTTCAATCCGCGCTTTTGGATCTTCTTACCCAGCGTTGGTACCGGAGACGCTCCGAGGCTTGCGATGAGAGCTGCCATCCGCACCTTCATGGTTTCTACCCAAATGTTTCCATTCAGGTTCACCGGCGGAAGCCCGTGTTCAGATTTAACAAATTTCCAAACTGTTTCCGTGAGCTGCTGGGCAGCCGCAGAATCAGGCGAATCATCGAGTGTTGCCCAGGTCTTGTCATCCCAGATGAGCTCCCGCAGTATTCGCTCCACGCGATCAAATGCTTCTTTGTAGTCCCTCCTGCAGTCACGATAGAATGCACTTTCCGCGAGTTTCTTCGTGATTCCCGTAAGATTTGCGTAATTCACCTCGCCGCGAACTGATTGAAGATGGTCATTAGCTCTACAAATTATGGCGCTGGCGCTCTCAGGAATTTCGGCCATTCCCAGCAGACCCCGGAAGGCGGAGATGCTATCGCTGAAATTGCCATTCGTTCCTCGAAAGATGAACGGGCGTTTGTACCGCGTACCAGGATCGCCGCGTCCTATAAAACTCGGATTTGTTCCCATATTCCTAACAGCCGCAGCGATCTGGTCGTTGCACCGAAAAGACTTGTCTAACGGCTTCTCAGCAATCTGCCATTTCTGCTTAAGGGCGAAGAGACTTGTAGCGTCCGCCATTGCAAAGGAGTAGATGCATTGGTCAGGATCTCCGACGAGAGTGACGCGGCTTCCGCTTTCCCGGAGTTTGTCTAAGAGGCTCAACAGCCACACGTTCGTGTCCTGCGCTTCATCAACGATGATTTCCGGGAAACGCATGGCGAGGCGAGCAGTTATGTGTGGCCTTTGCTGCAGGAGTCGATTGGCCCAGTATGCCCGGTGTGCATGGGTGTAGAAGCCAAGCTTCAAGAACTCTTTCGTTGCGACATCCGCCTTTATGGTGTCCAGAGGCTTGCCTCCATGCTCCTGCGAGGTTCTAAACACTAGCTTGTTGGATTCGATGGCCGGAACAATGTCCCACGCGTACACCGGAATTTTTTGCTCTTCGATCACGATCCAGCACTGGAGTTTAGAGTTGTTTCTGTCGCCTGGCCTTGCCGTTCGGTACAGTTTCGGGCGTTTTACTGTGCCGCTCAACAGATGCCCGAAGGGGCCCAGGATGAACCTCTCGACGAACGAATCGAAGGTCCCAAGATAGTTGGGATCGCGGAGAAGTTGAGCTTGGCCGAGTCTGGAAGCCGCATCCTGGAATTCACGAATCGCCACATTTGTGAATGACAGCAGCGCTATTCCTCCCACCTCATAGGGCCAGCAAGCAGCGCGCCAGATGAACCGTCTGCACGCTGTCCAGGTCTTTCCACTTCCAGGAGCGGCCCGAAGAAGATACCCCAGTTCTGAGGCAAAGATCGCCGCTTGCTGCTGTTCAGTTGGGAGCGGGGCCTGTGACAATATTTGCGCTCGAAGCTCCAGTGGTTCCAACCGACCCTCCCGATGGAATTACGCCAAGGAATTGGAGCGCCCTTCGAATGTACTTAGGGACGTCCCCTAGGTTCAACGAAGACGCCTCTAGTAGAAGCGATAGCTCTTGCGCGAAGCTACCCTTAGACGTCTCGCTATCTTTGAACTGCTTGTAAAACGCGGTAGCCTTCTCGTCGTCGGCCTTCAGCAAGGCAATCGTCGCTCGCAAGGCTTTGCAGGAAGTTGGGTGAAGGATTTCGAATGCGTCAAGCATGACCTCAAGTAGCTTGGGTGACCGTGCAAGCTCGTGCTCAAAGGTAACGGCACAGTATTCAACGCGGAGATTTGGAATCTTAGTTTCCTGGGCCTTCAATCCTTTGGCTGTCTCCGACAGTTCACCGCCAATCGTTGCAGCGTCCCCGTCGGTGAGAATTGCGATGGGGATGCCCACCTTCGCGGGACCAAAGAGGGGCAGAAACGCATTGAAATTGATGCCGTCAGTGTTAACCACAGTCACTGCCGATTTCTTGAGGGAGCCGCCGGCCAACCTTGCCAATACTGGCAAGAGCAATGCTTCCGCGATTCCCTCAACCATCAAGACGCGGCGTGCAAAGAAGAGCTCCGCTCTGGTTGCATCCAGGAAGCGTTGGAGCTTCTTTTTGAGCTTCTCCGCATCCTTCGGCTTCTCGGCCAGTTGGATGGTGGACATTGAGATCGCCGACGTCTTCGTCGTGGTTCCATAAATCGCAACGATGGAGTCGATGGGGGCTTGACTTGCCAGTATTGGCGAATGGCTGCTCGTGATGACCTGAACGGGATCGGTCTGCGAGTCGGCCTCTGCCGCAAGATGTGTAAGCAGTAGCAATTGCAGATGAGGATGAAGGTGTGCTTCCGGCTCTTCAATTAGCATGCATCGAAATGCGAACTGGGAACTCTGCCGGAGAGTGCCCAGGGTAGCGGAAGTGAAGATCAGATTGTTATACCCGAGTCCGTTCAGGGAAAACGGCAAACCCGCAATCAACGGTTGTAAACCAGCGATAATGCGATAAAAATTCGGATCACTGAACACTAGGTCTGTGTTCTGAGTAAGCTCCGCTCCAGCGATCTTCGACATTTGATCGTTGATCTCCCCACGAGCTTCCTCCACCGGTCCAAGCACCTTGATTTGATCATTGGCCTTCTGGACGATTGCCTCAAACTGGGTTTGTTCCTCGTCCTCTGTCAGACAGTCCACGAGTCGGGAAATTTGCGAGTGACGGCCAGGACGGAGTCCCGCTTCCGGGTCACGCAGCGGCTGGAGATAAATGGTCGCGAGCCGGTCGTACAAGTTTGAGGGCAGCGATCCACCCTCGGTTTCGCCTCCCCACATCTTGACATTGGCTCTTCGCGTTTCTTTGTTGAACTCTACGCGAGCATTGAGCCGTATTTCAAACCTGCCTCCACCAATGTCTACGAGGCATTCCTGGCAGTGAGCCTCTTCGGTGTCTGTCGTGTCGCAAAACGTGCAAGAGATCTCAATTGGTGCACCGTCTGCTCCGTTTCTGAAGTCATCTTCAGTGATGTGAAGTGCGTCGAGATCGCGGCTCGGCATCAGCATCAAGCGCAGCGCGTCGATTATTGCGGTCTTACCTGTGTTGTTCTCCCCAACGATGACACTGAGCCCTTTCGGGAAAACAACTGTGAGGTCGTCGAGCTTACGAAAATTCTTGATCTTCAATTCACGAAGCCGCATGTCTACTTCCCTCGAAATCGATAATCCTTAGATTGAACCGTTCATATTGCCACATTCCGACTCGGTGAAGAGCACGAGACAGAAATGGATTTGAGTACAGGTCGAGGGATGGCAGTCAGAAAGAGCATTTCGCTCGGGGATTAAGCACGTCCAACACAACCCAGATTGGGAGGGCGTCTTGCCCGCATGCGGCCGAGCAAAATCTTGATCCTTTGGAGGAAGTTCAATGGAGGGCAATCCAGCAAACATTGTTGAAAATGAATGCGGATTCCGAGTGGGTTGTGACGCCAGCAAGGCAGGCGAGTTTCGTGCGGACACGAATTCGGTATTGGTCACGGTCAGCCAGCGCATCAGGCATTTCGAAACCCAGGGAATCTGGGATTCTGTGTTCGTTGAGGGCAAGACGGAGCAGGACGGCACTCTGGTCTTGCGGGTCCTCGTCTCCAATCCCGATTGGGATGAGCGGCTGCAGATTGCTTGCATCCGGTCCCGCCCCGATGACCGTGATTGTCTGACTGCGCTAGGCACCAATCTGGACCACGTTCCCTTCTAAGTCCGGCACCGGTCGATTTTCGCCACCCTGCTAGGCCCCCAGGCTTCTCCTCGATTCCCAGTAGCTCCCGGACTCCTCCCCTCGCACCTTCCTCAAAGGACTTCCCATGAAGCTATCTGACATTCCGCCCGGCAGCGAACTTGCGTATCGCCGTGCTGCCAAGCTGATCGCCGAGCAAATTGAATTTGAACTCGAAACTTGCCGCCAGCTTTACGGCACCGAGCCGGACCGAGTCTTGGACCTTCTCGCGAGCACGCCCGACTGGACCGTTTTTCTCGAAGATGAACGGGACCGGTTGTCTTGTCCCCAAGCAGTTCGTCGCACCTGACTCACTTCGATCACAGCACACGAGGAGACGAGACATGAAGTGCGTTGTCTGCGGTCAACCCATCGAAGAAGGGCGCCGACACAGGCAGCCCCCGCAGCTTGCGAAATACTGCTTGAAATGCAGGGGCGAGCGACGGCGCCGCGCGAGAGTGAAATACGTTTGGCGCCCCGAATTCGACGAGCACCTGAGAGCGCACTACTACGGCGGGTTGAATCGAAGATTTCGAGTGCTGAATCGCATGATCCGTCTGACCGGCTTGCCGCGCTGGTACATCAAGCGCCGGGCCGCGCGCCTCGGCCTCACGATGCACATAGACCGGAAGCCGTGGACCGGCGCTGAGGTTGATCTCCTTGAGCGGCTGGTCGGCTGCGTCTCGACCGCGACCATCGCCAAACGTCTGCATCGGCCCGAGAATTCCGTTGTCACGAAACTGAAGCGCATGGGCACGTCTCGACGCGTTCGAAACGGCTACACGATGCGAGAGCTGGAGATATGTTTGGGCGAGGACCACCACAAGATTCAAGGGTGGATCGCTGCCGGCTGGCTGCGCGACGGCCTTCAGGGCACACGACGCCATGACGGGAACGGCAATGACATTCATCGCATCCGAGAAGAGGACATCTTGAACTTCGTCAGGAACCATCCTCGGGAATTCAACCTCGGCAAGGTGGACCAGACCTGGTTCTTAGACCTGGTATTGCTGAAGGGCCGGGAGGTACGCGAAGTGAAAGTGCGCCGGGAAATCGAGGCGGAAGAGGACGTCGCGGCAGCGTAGCCGATCGGGTACCCAACGCCTGTGCGGCCCTTCCGTTCTAATCATTCCGAAGGCTGGCGTCGAGAAGTTTTCGCAGCCGTTTTCGGTGCAAGCCGTCAGCAGGGCCGCGCCCTCTTCCACCTAGCCAGCGAAGCAGATTCTCTAGGTTCACTTTGTACGCCTAGGGAGCCTCATGCACTTCGATGATGAATTCCTCGGTTCGAAAGGATTCATCGAAGGTTTCATCCGATGCCTTGAATTTCGCCCATCCGCGACAGGCAGCCTCAAACACGGATGAGGCCTCAACCTCGGTAAGGCGCTCGACACCCTGACCATTCGAAAAATGAACAGTGCAGCGCTGTACGCGACCCATTGAGAACTCACCCGCGAGTGGGATTCAAGGGTAGAGGAAGGTGCTCACAGCTTATCGCTTCTCGAACAAGTTCCACAACAGTTTCACTATGGCCAGCCCGTTGTCCTTCCAAGAAGCGCATTTGCTTTTGATGCGCCGCTCTTCGCGGTGCCTCTATGAAGCAAAAATACAACCAACGAAAGGAGTTTTTCCGATGCAGGAACTCAGCAAACAACCCGCCTTCGAACTCGGCCAGATCGTCGCAACACCGGGCGCTTTGGCCGCGCTTCGGAAGGCGGGACAGGAACCGGGCGAGTTCCTCACGCGCCATGTCAACCGAGAGTGGGGTGATTTGTCCGACGAAGACCGAAAGGAAAACGACTACAGCCTGGAGCACGGGTTCCGGCTCTTGAGCAGTTACCGCACGAACGCAGGCGACAAGCTCTGGATTATCACCGAATCAGACCGCTCCGTGACCACCCTCTTGTTGCCCGAAGACTATTAAACCGAATGATTTCGAGGAAAAGGAGAAGAAGAGAAATGAGTACAACCGTAGCAGCAAGTGGAACCACAGCAGTAAAACCGCCTGATTGGCCTGTTCAGGACATTCCGCTAGAAAGAATCCGCGAATCCAGCACAAACCCGCGTCGCGCTTTCGATGAAGCTAAGCTGAAGGAACTTGCTGAGAACATTAGGGTCCATGGCGTCCTGCAGGCGATCCTCGTTCGCCCCTTGCCCGGCGGCCCGGAAGGGACATATGAGCTCGTCGCTGGGGCGCGCCGTCTCCGTGCCTCAAAACTGGCTGGCAAAGAATCAATTCCAGCAACGGTGCGCGAACTCACCGATGCCGAGTGCCGGGAGATTCAGCTCATCGAGAATCTTCAGCGCGCCGATATCAACGAATTGGATGAGGCGTTCGGGTATCGGGCTCTGATGCAGCTCGATCCGAACCTCTACACAGTGGAGACAATCGCGGCGAAGGTGGGCAAGAGCAGTGCCTACGTCTACGGCCGGATGAGGCTCGCCGACTTGATCCCCGCGGTGCAAACCGCTTTCTACGACAACCGGCTCAGCGTTGCGCATGCGCTCGAAATCGCGCGGCTCCAGCCGAAGGACCAGGAGCGCGCCCTCGTTGAGTGCTTCCCGGGCTATCGCAGCGCCGCATCGGTTCTGAAGGATCGCAAAGCTGAGGCGGTAAGCGTGAGACAGCTCCGCGAGTGGATTGAGCGCGAAATTCGCCTCGACTTGAAGCATGCTCCTTTCGACTCTGGGGATGCCAACTTGCTCCCGGCAGCTGGCCCGTGCACGACGTGCCCAAAGCGGACCGGGAACAATCCGCTTCTCTTTCCGGAGATTCGGAACAAGTCACTGTGCACGGACCCCTCCTGCTACCAAGCGAAGGTTCGGGCGTTTGTCCACCTGCAGGTCGCCCCTCTAATGAAAGACGGCCAACAGCCCGTGCAGATTTCGGAGAGCCCCTCCTGGCAGGTGCGTACCAAGGCCCCAAACACGCTCTACGAGGGACAGTACCGGCAAGCAGAGCGCGCGGAAGAATGCCCGAACACCCAGCCTGCGGTCATGGTGGATGGCCGGAAGGCGGGGACGGTCCTGCACATCTGCACCGACGAAAAGTGCAAGACCCACCGGCAGTTCTCCCACTACGAAATCTCGCCGCAGGAGCGGGAGCAACGCAGGAAGATTGCGCTTGCGGGTCGCGTCCAGAAAGAGTCGCGTCAGCGCATTCTGCAAGCTGTTCGGCAGAAGCTCCCTGGTGACTTGTCCCGAGCAGACTTCGAGATGGTCGCGCTCGACTACTTCCGCCGCTTGGGTCACGACAACCACCATCGGCTGTTCCAGGTCTATGCCTGGGAAGAGAAGAAGACGAAGACGTCTTGGGGTGGAAATTCAGTGGACCACGAAAAGTTGGCCCAGGCCCAAATCCGTTCGATGACGGGGGCCGACCTCAACCGCTTCTTGGTCCTGTGTTCCCTCGTGCCAGACCTGTACTGCCCAGGCTACAGTTCCGCGGAGACTCTGTCCAAGGAAGCGAACCTCGTGCGGGCTGCAGCCAGGTACAAAGTGGACCCAGCGAGGATCACAGCCGCGGTCGCTGCGGAGCTATCAACCAAGGGGAAGCGTGCCGAAGCTCGATCCGCCAAGGCAGAGCGCAGCAGCAGGAAGGCGAAATAAATAGAGTGCCTTCTCTCCTGTGGCCTCGCATAGGAACGTGTCGTCTATGCCTGTGAACCGAATTCACCCGCAAGAGTTCTGGATGGGGTTAGCTGACCAAATACCGGACGAAGTGCGTTCGATCGACGCTTCAAGTCTGCTCGCTTTAAGGCCGCGACTCGACTTCAGGGAGTGTCATCCCCCAGATGCTTGGTAAGGAGGTTCCAAGATCCGAAGTCCGTCTGTGTGTTTCCGTCCGGCAATTTGACCCCAGATACAACTTGTACGTTGCCGTTCGAGTCGATGATTGCCGCAGGGACTTCAAATCTATATCGAGGTTTCCAGCCTGGATGAACGACTTTTCCTTTCCTCTCCTTGGGCATTTCCGTGGCGAGAGCCGTTCTGACAAATTCAGGGTCTTCATATCGAAATACAAGTGGGCTTAGGTGGGGATTTTTATGAATCCATTGCTGGCCACGCTCAACAGTAATGGATGAGCGAAGAATTCCATTGACCCGAGTCACTTCCCACTTCTCTTCAAATACACCGTCCCGGCAGCCGATTGAGACGGTATAGTGCTGGCGGTTCGGATCGAGTGGATGCCACACAAAGCTTCCAGCTGAACCCTCAGGGCCGGTTTCAGTGACATGGATACGCTTTTGCGATTCGCCCGCTAGACCGGGAGGTGGATAAGGAGTATTGGGATGTTTTACCAGCCATTCGTGTTCTATGTTCTTCCGATCTCCATCGTAAAGCGCGATGTCGCAGTTGTACGCTGGATTCGGGCCGTAGTGCCTGAGCATCATCAGCCACTCAGCCGAGTCGTTGTCGCCTAACGGCACACCAAAAACGAAGAGGAAACTCGGGGTCTGTCGCGGAGTGCCCGCTCCCGCCCGAACACGCTGACAGACCTCAAGAACGATCTTCGGTAAATGTTGTGTAACGAGCCTGCGCAGTTCGTCCGCCGTGTTAAACGTCGAATACAAGGTGTCTTGCTGCCGCTGCTTTTTATATTGTTCGAGAGCGTCGAGCTGATTGGGATCAGCATCTCTTGGGACGGGTGCACTGCAGAAATAAAGTGCAACGTATCGACCGGTCTTCCGAAATTCCTCAATTTCTTCGATCGTTCCAGATTGCTCTTTGCCGGTAGGTGTGCCTAAACGATTCCCGAAGATCCCAATCAAAAGATGACCAGCATCGACAATCTGCTTATTGAGGATGGCTTGCGGGCGATCTCCGGACCCGGGATACGAGTGGGTTTCCCACCGGACAGGAAGAAGAATAATGCCTGTGTTTGCATGATGGTTCGCATTCCACTCGTGAATGGCGCTCTCGACGGCATCGCGTTCGGTGTGCACGTCCGACGGCGACGCGATCAGGACGTTCAAAATCGTTGCCTTCACGGGCTCCATTTGCGCAGTGTCGCCACTCTTCACTGTCCTCGTGTCGTCCATATTTCTCCGTGCGCGTAAACCACTAGTATACGGCTCCTCGTTCCCACCTGTCTCTGCACGCTTCAGCGACTTTGGCATCCGCGCCTGCGGTGAGCGATATTGTTGCATCAGCGGCTTACTCGCAAGGCGCCAAAGGCGAGAGGCAGAGTACCGATCACGAGCTTCTGCGTTACTAGGCCAGAAAAGTGGCCAAAACCGCGGTGTTTGGAGCGAGCAGAGGTACAGTGTACCCAATGGATTGTCTCAGAGAGGGGTTCATCCCGAATGCTCGCGGGTCGAGGAGCCCCTGATGAAGTGAACCCCTAAATTGAGACAATCCCTAGTATGCACAGCTTTCAAAGCGGACTCTGCAGTTACTTCCGAGTTGGCGACAATCCGGGAGTTATATTGTGGTGGCTCAAAACGAAGCGCCGAGCGGCCACTTCCGTGGGTAACCCTTATACGGTCAGGTGCGGGTGGACGCACCTGGCTTTGGAGAAATTAGCGTTATGACCTAAATCAAGGAATGCTCGCCTCGCGCTCTGCGACAGCAGCAATCTCGTCGAGCATACCGCTGAAAATCCAGCGATGTACGGGATAAAGCGCGTACCAATAAAGAAGCCCCGCCAAACCGCGCGGGTCGAAGATAGCGGTTTGCCGAATGACGGAGCCTCGGCTGTTTGGTTCAACCTCGAACTGAAGCCAGGCACGACCGGGAACCTTCATTTCCGCGACCAAGCTGAGCCGATGATCCGGCTCAAAGACTTCCACTCGCCAGAAATCCAGAGCATCGCCCGCGGCCAGCGTGTGCGGATCTCGACGGCCCCGGCGAAGTCCCACACCACCTACCAGGAGATCCAAAAAGCCTCGAAACCACCACAGAAAATTGGCGAAGTACCAGCCATTCGAACCCCCAATCCGCTGGACCGGAGCAAAAGCGAAAGCCGACCGAACCGATACCTGGACTGACCGTGAATCGACCAATCTTGTGCCAAGCTGCACACCACCCCACGACGGCCGGTTCCCACTCGAGGAGAGAGCGTCGGACCAGCGAGTCAGGGCAAATTCCTGATCCTCATTGTGAAGAGCCCTCTCGATCGCTTCTCTCAAGCCTTTCGGCTTGATGTTAAAAATTGTCAACGCAGATGGGTCGCGCACTAGAGTCGGATTGCGCATGCTATCGACAAGCTTGCGGCCTACGCGGGCATAAACAGGAGTGACTAGGCCCAACCACAAACTCGACAGGCGCGGCGTTAAGACCGGAACCGGGATCATCCACCGGCGGAGGCCGCATTGCCGCGCGTACTCTTGCATGATTTCGCCATAGCTCACCTGGTCAGCGCCGCCGATTTCGAAAACGGCTCCCTGTTCCAGCGGCAACTCGGGTGCTTCCATCAGGTAAGCAATCACATCTTCGACCGCGATCGGTTGGGCTTTGACGTCAACCCAGCGTGGGCAGATCATCACCGGCAAGCGCTGCACCAAGGCGCGAATCATTTCAAAAGAGAGACTTCCGGAGCCAATCACAATCGAGGCGCGAAATTCGATGGTGGCGATCCCGGAACTCCGCAGGACGTCGGCAACTTCTTGACGACTTTTCAAATGAGCGGATAACGTCTGGTCCCGGTCTCCCAAGCCGCCAAGGTAGATCATGCGCTGAATTCCAGACTCACGTGCAGCGTCGGCAAAATTACGTGCAGCTTGCCGATCTTCCTCTTCGAAACGACCTGCGGAACCCATGGAGTGGACCAGGTAGTACGCCGTGTGTACTCCAGCCATCGCTGGCGCAAGCGAACTACGATCCAGGCAATCTGCTTGAACAACTTCCGTGGAGGCAGCAACTCTTGGCTTAAGAAAATCAGGGCGCCGAGCGAGGCAGCGAACGGGCCAGTCGGCTTTCTCAAGCGCCTTAAGGAGGCGCCCTCCGATGTAGCCTGAGGCTCCAGCTAGCAGGACGAGAGGGCGGTGATCTGCGTCCATTGGAATTTTCTCATTCGGCCCTACAGACTCAGGTCGGCCCCATACTAGCATTCCCCCACAAGCACCTCCTTTTCACGCAACGACAAACAGGCCGTGGTGGAACGCTTGCACAACCGGTGGTTTCTGAATCGCCGGCCGCACGCAGAGGCGCCCTCCTTCGCACTCCCTTAGCGGCGCCTGCGCGGGAATGTGCCCGGATAACGGGCCACCCGGAACTAACGGGTACCGACCACGCAGGTTCTGCGTTACTAGGCCAGAGAAGTGGCCAAAACCGCGGTGTTTGGAGCGAGCAGAGGTGCAGTGTACCCAATGGATTGTCTCAGCGAGGGGTTCACCCCGAATGCTCGCGGGTCGAGAGGGCCCCAACCTGTACCAAAACTGTACCAGAACGCAATGTTTTCACGCCTTGGGACTTAGCTTTGAGCGAGAAGCAGATTCCCCAAGTTGTTGAGAACATTGAAAACGCACAGTACGGAATGGAGCCGTTGGAGTCCGGGGTCGTGCTTAGAAGGCAGACGCTCTATCCACCTGAGCTACGGGCGCGCGGGGATCAGCATCCTGATTCTAAAGCACTTCCCGAGTTCGTCGCTACTCCGGTTCCTCATTTGCGGCCGCGTGGAGTCAACCCCTATTGTGAGACAGTTTTGTTGGCAATGCCGGAATCGGTTGACCTGCCCGCATATTGAGATCGGGCTGGAACGATTGACCGCCCACATCCTGCAGACTCCTAGCGCATGGCAGGCGGGACTCAGCGTGGGGCCCGTAGCTCAGCGGTTAGAGCAGCAGACTCATAATCCGCCACGCCCTGGTTCGAATCCAGGCGGGCCCGCTTTGCCGTTTCAAGCGCCCTCCATATCGGCAAGTCAGCGTTTGGACGAGCAAGCGCACCCGACTCGAAATCGCAGGCGCGGACTGTGGCGGCGAATCAGCCTCATTACTTCCGGATGGGCCGCCTGCTCGCGGAATCAACATTGGCAAAGAAGGCGGAACACTTCAGATTCTCGGCTCGTTTGCCTTCAGCTCATCGCGCATAGCTTGGCGACTCGGCCATTCCGCCGAATTCATACAGGTTCGCCCCGGCTCCCCTGGAATTGGTGCTGTGCAGACGACACGGAACGGTTTGCCTTTGGCGGTGATTGATGCTTCTTCCAGCGTGCGAGTTGGGTGGTCAGGGCAGAACAGACGCGTACCGTCATAGGCGAGCTGTTGTATCCGGCGGATCGGACCACTCGGCCACATCAGCACAGGTCGGCTGCTTGCTTGAGATGTGCCCTTGGGGAAGCGCCCCTTAGCGCAACGCACCGACAGGGTAGCACCCGTTCATTAACGCAGCGTGACGGAGCTATGACGCTTCTGCGCTGGCGGAAGGGCAGCGGCGCAGCTAATGCGCAAGAGTAGTACTCTGCCCAAACGGCGCACAGGCTCTGCGCGGCCGGTATCCGATGACGAAGTACCGACGCAACTCTATGCCCGAAATGGACCGGGCGCGCCCTGCAAGGGGGGGCTTGTGGAGATTGAGTGCTTCCAAATGACGCGCAGAGCGGCCACCAGGGGAATGGATAGATAAATTCCCACGATCCCACCAATTTCTCCCCCAATCATCACGGAGAATATGGCCAGAAGGGGATGAAATTCCAGCTCGTGTCCCACAATTCGCGGAGCAATCCAGTAATCCATCAGGATGCGCCACAAACCCAGTAGCACAGCCATCCAGATCCAGTGGGAGTTAGTAAGAACCCCTACGCTTATGATCGTGGTTGCAGAGATCATCCAGCCCGCGATGGGAATAAACTCCAAAACACCGGCCGCTACACCCAATGTGATCGCATAAGGGAAGCCGAACGCGAACATCGCTGATGAACAATAGAGAAATGAAAGCCCACAAAGAATAACCTTGGCCCGAATGTAGCTCTGGAACATGGTGTTCAGTTGATCCGCGAGGGAACGCGCACCGGCGTGGTTCTCGTTCGGTGCGAAAAGGCGGATGGCTTCTTCGGTAAGCCGTGCGCCGCTACCCAAGAAAAAGATGGCGAGGATTGGGATCACAAATATTGCCCCAATGAGCGTCGAAGTTAGGCGCGCCGCAGAGTCGATGATGCCCTGAATATCCTCCCGGTGGTGCAGTAAGAAGGCTTTCAGCCGAAGTTCCTGCTCGTCTGTCCATTGGTACTTGCTGGCAAGGCTTGTGGCGACTTCTCCAGTTGAGAGCCCGTCCACCAGCTTTGGCACTTCGCGGAACAGAGTACCCGCATGTCTGGACAAACCCGGCGCAACTCCGTGGGCCAGCATCGCCACAAAAATCAAAATTGCGAGATAGGCCGTCACAATATGGGGCCCTTTCAGGTTCCTATAGAAAGGCGCGTGCCGCTGCAAGAATTCGACGAAAGGTTCAATCAAGTAGGCGAACTCGATGGCGAAAATGAAGATGACGATGGTGCGCCGGGCGAGGTACACCACCGCAAGCAACACTGCAAACAGCAGAATCGTCAGCACGATGTTTGAAGTTCGCCTATCAGGGAATGCCATAGATCCTCGCGTGGCGTAATCGCCCCTAAACACTAATCGGGTGTGGCTTCGAGCTTCTGCTTAATCGTGGCGAGAGCCCGTTCCAAGGAGGAACGCGTCTTGCCCACTGCGACATGTCGCACGATTCCTCCCTTAAATCCCGTAAGCCCTGCCTGCTGTGAGCCCTTGATGGTAATCAGGTAGAAGCCGCGTTCGTCCGGCTTGTCTCTGACGCAGACGGTGAGATCCAGCGCAGCCCGAAAGTAGTGGCTGGAGTAGAGCTGTTTCACAGCCACGGCATATGCGGGTTCCGCGGGCGGTGCTCCCCGATAGACGATGGCTTGGACGATCCGCAGGGTCGGCTTGAGGCCAAAATTCACTTTTTCCCAATAGAACTGAGTCTCGGAATTCGGGGTGTTGAATTTCGGATATTCCAGCAGATAGCGGTCAAGATCGGGAAGATACACGGGAAGCGCTTTCAACTCGCTCAACAGCGACTGAAAGGCATCGGCCACTTCGGCCGGATGCTTCTTATCGCGATAGGTACCCAGCGCCGAGTCTCCTCCGTGAATGTATGCAAGCAGGGCCTGAAGGGCCATCTTTTGCGCGAGACGGTTTACTTCAGCTGCCGCATCTGGTGCCGACCAATGAATCGTTTGCTGAAATTCATCCATGGCTTCCGCGGGCAATTGCAGCTCACAGTGGCCAGGCTTGCAATCTTTCAGTTCCTTGACGTCCTGGTCTTCGACGGTGAAGCCGTCCAAATCGGACAATTGTGGTGGGTCACTGAACCTTCGGATAGCGAGATAGCTCGGGAGCTTGCGAAGTTCACCGATATCAGCCGCAAGCTTGAGGTAACTCTCCGGAGTGGATGCGATATACACCGCGCCGAATACGAAGACTTCATCGGGGTTACGCGATTCGACAATCTTGGCAATCGTTTTGCCGTGCTGGATGTCCTCAATCTGTTCCTGGCTCAGCCCGGCGTATTCCTTGAAAAAGGTGGCGAGGTCAGTGTTCTGTTGCGACCAAGAAGGTACCAGAGCGATCCCAGTCAATGCCGTCAAGAGCCACATTTTTGCAAAGGATTGCATCAGGACCTCCCGCTGAACTGGATGAAGATCGCTCTTTCTCTCCGGCCGACGTCTAAGGCGGCGGATTCGGAGACTCTATTGCCTCGTACTCGCAGCTCCAAACATATAGCGCGTCGGGCTTCCTCCCTCTGTTCCGGGTTCTTTCGCGCACTCAGTCCCGAAGATCCGCGAACCTCTCCCGGGTTAAGCCCTGCATAATGGCAAAAACCATGGCGGTCGTAACACCGAAAAGAAGCATCCCATTCGCTGCTTCCAGAGGGCCCAGCAGCCTCCACGACGCCGACATGACCATGTCGCCGTAGCCCAGCGTCGTATAGTTGACCGCCGAATGGTAGTAGGCGGTTCCGAAATCTGCGAATTCCCCGCAGATTACGAACAGGACTGCCCACACAGCTATTTCAATCAGGTGCGCCATGAGTGCTAGAGCAATCGCCCGCACTACGATTGCGATATCGAACCAGAGACTCTTGCCCGTACGGCCGCCCCTCTTCTCCATCCGAACGAGGTTTACGGCAGCGACTACGACCACAGTGTGGATCAGAATGGTGCACACGACTGCACCGACGCTGACCGCTAGCGGATTCAAGAATGCGATTCGGGGAATTTACGTTCTCCTTCTGCCTTTAACGAAGACAACAAGCGCTCGCGGGGCCACTTGATATGTCGGCTGCTGTAGCGGCACACCGGGATCCGAGAAATCTTCGGGGCTCGGTAACGCCGTGTCGACAATTCTTATCCAATCCTGGGGCGCACCTTCCTGGATCTGGAACTGCAACTCTTGCCAGTATCCATTGACCATTACATAGATGTCGTCATCCGCCTGCGACGCACCATGCAGGCAGAACGCCAGGCTGCGTGAATCGGGTGACAAATCGACCGTGGGTCCAGTACCGTACCAGGAGATGTCCTCGCGCCAGAACCTGCTGCGGCACAGCGAAGGATGAGACTTCCGGAACGCAATCATGCGTTTGAAGAAGCGGAAAGTGTCCTGATTGGCCTGAAGCTGGCTCCAATCGAGCCATCCGGTTTCGTTGTCCTGGTTGTAAGGATTGTTGTTTCCGAATTGCGTGTTCAGGAATTCGTCCCCGGCGCGGAACATCGGGATGCCATTCGACAGCAGAAGCAGGCAGCAGAAGTTCTTGACCTGTTTCCGCCGCAGTGCCAGAACTGCCGCCGGCGCTCCCTCTTCTCCTTCGTGCCCGCAGTTCCAGCTGTAATTCTCGTCCATGCCGTCCTGGTTGTTATGGCCGTTCTTCGAGTTGTTTTTCTGGTTGTAAGAAACCAGATCGTGCAGCGTGAAACCATCGTGGGAATCGATGTAGTTC
>Ga0187803_10000035_pt1 | contig 58871 bp, 63 predicted proteins | sample NC_wetland_sal_i_2_FD_132425 | JGI IMG/M metagenome (GOLD analysis project Ga0187803, IMG submission 132425) | Wetland sediment microbial communities from Neuse River Estuary, North Carolina, USA - Control_3 | ecosystem: Environmental > Aquatic > Freshwater > Wetlands > Sediment | place: USA...
AAATATTTCTTCACTTCGTCCATATCCGCCTCCTCGGGCGAGGCGCATTCGGCCGAGGCGGTGCGTTTCCGCATCCGCTCGCTCATCGACGCGGAATCCCACGAAGTGCTGTCCGACGACCGCATTGTCGAGATCCTCCTCAAGGAAGGGGTGGATATCGCCCGGCGCACGGTCGCCAAATACCGCGAGGCGATGCACATACCCTCCTCGGTGCAGCGCCGCCGCGAGAAAGCGATGGAATTATGAGCGCCGCCAAGCCACGGGACCGCGCCATGGAAATTTCCGACCTGCTGACGCCCAAATCGGTCGCCGCCAGCCTCAAGGCCTCCAACAAGAAACAGGCGCTCCAGGATCTGGCCAAGCGCGCCGCGCCCCTGTTCGGCTGCGAGGAGCGGGCGCTCTACGACATCCTGATGGAACGCGAGCGGCTGGGCTCGACCGGCATCGGCAACGGCGTCGCCGTGCCGCATGGGCGGCTGCCGGGCCTGGCCGCGCCCCGGGGCTTCTTCGCGCGGCTGGAAAAACCCATCGACTTCGAGGCGGTGGACAACCGACCGGTCGATTTGATCTTCCTGCTGTTGACGCCGGAAGGAGCGGGCGGCGACCATCTCAAGGCGCTGGCGCTGGTTTCCCGATTGCTGCGCGACCGCGCCACCTGCGAGAAGCTGCGCGGCACCGACCGCGCCGACGCGCTTTACGCGCTGCTGGTCGACCGCAGCGCCAGCCACGCGGCCTGAGTCGCTAATCCAACACGCTTAGTGGACGCTGAGCGGTTCCAGATCGTGCTGGCGCAGCGCGGCCTGCGCCACGTCGAGGCTCGGCATCATCCCCATCGGTGTGCCGTCGGCGGCATGGATCGCATAGCCCGGCTGGTCGTTGACGATGACGCGCCGGATATAGGCGATATCCTGCATGCCCCAATAGGCGAATTCCTTGGGCGAGATGTGTTTGAGCCGTTCGGCTTGGTTGTGGTTCATGGTCATGACGCTTTCCATTTTGCTTCGCACGTCAGGTGCTACGACTTACCTTTTGCTTCGCACGTCAGGTGCTACGCTTTCCTTTTGCCCCTGCTGATTCCTCGGCCTCGCCGCGGATTTCCACCCGCGTGACCCGGCTTGCCGCGACGCGGCGCGCCAGATCGACCTGTAACAGCCCGTTCTCGAGCCTGGCGCCGACGACCTCGATGCCATCGGCCAGGACGAAGGAGCGCTGGAACTGGCGCGCGGCGATGCCGCGATGGAGATAGACCCGGTCCTTGTCCTCTTCCTGCTTGCCGCGGATGACGAGCTGGTTGTCCTCGATCTGGACCGAGAGACTGTCCATGGTGAAGCCGGCGACCGCGAGCGTGATCCGGAGCGCGTTCTCGCCGACCTGTTCGACATTATAAGGGGGATAGCCGTCAGCCGTGGCCTTGGCGACGCGGTCGAGCGCGCGTTCGAAATGGTCGAAGCCCAGCAACAGGGGCGAATTGAACAGCGACAAACGGGACAAAGGGACCTCCTCCGATGAGCTAAGTCCGAAACGGGGCCCCCTCGGGGCATCCCCGGACGTCCAGGCGGCCCTTGCGGCGCCGCCCTTCGGTCATAATGTGGGGCGCAAACCGGGCCCGATCAAGGGCCCCCGCGCAGCACAGAAGAGGGCCGATTTTTCTTGGCTTCGCACGTCAGGTGCTACGCAGGGCCCGAGGCGTCGTGCGAAGCAGGACCCCCGCGTAGCACAGCCCAGGGCCGAGCCTTTAGGCCCGAGGCGTCGTGCGAAGCAAAGTCAAAGCCTTAAAGCGAAGGGCCCGGATACTAATATCCGAGCCCTTCTCGATTTGGTGGAGCCAGGCGGGATCGAACCGCCGACCTCTACAATGCCATTGTAGCGCTCTCCCAGCTGAGCTATGGCCCCGCGCCTTTTGGCCCGCCCGGGAGGCTAGACCATGATCCGTAAATGAGATTTTACCGCCTTCCGGCAAGGGGGGAAAGCCTGCGTAGCACAGCCGAGGGCCGATCCTTTAGGCCCGAGGCGTCGTGCGAAGCCAAAGGGAAGTCTACCGCTCATCCTCGTCATCGACGTTTTCGATCACCTCGGCCATGTCATCCTCGTCCTCGCCGAGTTCGGAGGCGTCTTCGATCACTTCCTCCTCTTCTTCCTCCTTCTCAACGGCCTCGCCAGCTTCGCCTTCCTCGGCCTCCGCTTCTTCGCCCTCGACCACCGCCGCCGCGGGCACCGCAACCGGCACCTCGACCACCGCCCCGCTTTCCTCGGGCTCGGCGGCGAGATCGGCCTCGAGCTCCTCGTCGGCGATCGGCACCACCTCCTCCGGAACCGGCACGGGGACGGGCGCGCCGCGCGTTTTGCGGGGCCTGGCCAGGGCCTCGGGGTCGAAGGGCGCGCCGCATTTGGGGCAGGTGATCGGCATGCGGCGCATATCGTAATAACGCGCCCCGCAATTCGGGCAGATGCGTTTCGTGCCCCAATCGACCTTCACCACCACAACCCTCCGCACCGGCCGGACGACCCGGCCTCCCTATTGGCCCTTTGCCACGACCCGGGGGCGCTGTCAAAAGCAAAAATCGCCTCCCCCGGACGGCACCGGCCGACCCCGGATCGCCGTCCTTTGGCTTCGCTACGGCCCCTCTCGGCTTCGCACGTCAGGTGCTACGTTCCTTCTTGGCTTCGCACGTCAGGTGCTACGCGTCCGTCGCGCGGATACCGGCCCTGTGCTAAAGACAGCCGCCAACGTCATGACATCAGAGATCGAACACAAGTGACCGCACTTTCCTCCGGTTCATCGCGCCCGCTCAAGGGACGCTGCCGCGTTCCGGGCGATAAATCGATCTCGCATCGCGCGTTGATCCTGGGATCGCTCGCCATCGGCCGCACCCGCATCAAGGGCCTGCTCGAAGGCGAGGACGTGCTGCGCACCGCGCAAGCGTTGCGCGATCTGGGATCGCGCATCGAGCGCGGCTCCGACGGCACCTGGAGCGTCGACGGCGTGGGCACCGGCGGCTGGCGCGAGCCCGAAGGCGTGCTCGATCTCGGCAACTCCGGCACCGGCGCGCGGCTGCTGATGGGCGCGGTGGCGACGCACCCCTTCACCACCTTCTTCACCGGCGACGAGTCCTTGCGCCGCCGGCCGATGGCGCGGGTGATCGAACCGCTGTCGCGTTTCGGCGCGCGCTTCACCGCCCGCGAAGGCGGGCGTCTGCCGCTGGCCGAAACCGGAACGCCGTCGCCGCTGCCGATCGTCTACACCCTGCCGGTGCCTTCGGCGCAGGTCAAATCGGCGGTGCTGCTCGCGGGCCTGAACGCGCCGGGCGAGACCACGGTGATCGAGCCGATCGCCACGCGCGACCACACCGAGAACCTGCTCCGGCATTTCGGCGCGCGGATCGAGATCGCCCGGGTCGAAGGCGGGCGGCGCATCACGCTTGCGGGCGAGCCCGAATTGCACGCGGCCGATCTCGCCGTGCCGGGCGATCCAAGCTCGGCGGCATTTCCGGCGGTGGCGGCGCTGATCACCAAGGGATCGGAAATTTCCATCGAGGGCGTCGGCGTCAATCCGTTGCGCTCCGGCCTGTTTGCGACCCTGGCCGAAATGGGGGCCAAGATCGATTTCGCGAAGCCGCGCGAACAGGGCGGCGAGCAGGTGGCCGACCTCCGGATCCGGGCGAGCGATCTCCACGGCATCGAGGTTCCCGCAGTGCGCGCCCCCAGCATGATCGACGAATATCCGGTGCTGGCGGTGGCGGCGGCCTTCGCCCAAGGCCGCACCGTGATGCACGGCTTGGGCGAGCTGCGCGTCAAGGAAAGCGACCGGCTGGCGGCGATCGCATCCGGGCTCCAGGCTTGCGGCGTGCCTGTCGAGGTCGAGGGCGACACGCTTGCGGTCGAAGGCGCCGGACGCGCTCCCAAGGGCGGCGCCAAGGTCGCGGCGGCGCTCGACCATCGCATCGCCATGGCCTTCCTGGTGCTGGGCGGCGCCGCGCAAAAGCCGGTGCGCATCGACGGTGGCGAGACGATATCCACCAGCTTCCCGGGCTTCGTCAAGCTGATGAACGGCCTGGGCGCGCGCATAACCGGGACCAAGACGTGATGATCGCCCCATGATCATCGCTGTGGACGGCCCGGCGGCCTCGGGCAAGGGCACGCTGGCGCGCCGCCTCGCCAAGCACTACGGCCTCGCCCATCTCGACAGCGGCCTGCTCTATCGCGCCGCCGCCTTGCAGGTGCTGCTCGCCGGCGGCGACCCGGCGGACCCCAAGGACGCCGTGGCGGGGGCCCAGCGCGTGCGCCCCGACCAGCTCGCAGACCAGCGGCTCAAGGAAGAGCGCGTCGCCGAGGCCGCCTCGCTTGTGGCCGCCATCCCGGCCGTGCGCGCCACGCTTTTGGCCTTCCAGCGCGAGTTCACCATCAGGCCGCCGGGCGGAGCCAAGGGCGCGGTGCTGGACGGGCGCGATATCGGCACCGTGGTATGCCCCCGGGCCGACGCCAAGCTGTTCGTGACGGCCAGCCTGGAGGCCCGAGCCATGAGGCGATTCAAAGAGTTGCAGGCAGGCGGTTCGCCCGCTATATACCAGCGCGTCCTGCAGGACATGAAGCTTCGTGACGCGCGCGACCAAGAGCGCAAGATCGCGCCTTTGGTGCGGGCGGAAGACGCATTCGACCTCGACACCACGGCGCTCGACGCCGATGCCGCGTTCGATGCGGCGGTCCGGTTCGTCACCCGCAAGCTGGCGCAGCGTTCGTGATGTTTTCCTGCATGAATACGGGCATACGCCGCGGCGCCCGATCCTGACCGCGGCCGGCTGTGCACCCCCTCCCCGGGATGCCCGGACGCAGATTTGGGGAAGTTCCGGAGAAATAATGGCTGCTCGTCAAACCGCCGCGTCCAAGGAAAAAGGCAAGGAGAGCTTCGCGGCGCTCCTCGATGAAACGCTCGGCACATCTGCCGGCCTCGAAGGCACCGTGATCAAGGGCCAGGTCGTCGCGATCGAAAACGACATGGTGCTGATCGACGTCGGATTGAAATCCGAGGGCCGCGTGCCCTTGAAGGAATTCGCGGCGCCGGGCCGTGCGCCCGAGCTGAAGGCCGGCGACACGGTCGAGGTCTTCCTCGAGCGCATGGAGGGCAAGAACGGCGAGGCGCAGCTGTCGCGCGAGAAGGCGCGGCGCGAGGAATCCTGGACCCTTTTGGAAAAGAACTTCCAGGCCAACGAGCGCGTCCAAGGCGTGATCTTCGGCCGGGTCAAGGGCGGGTTCACGGTCGACCTCTCGGGCGCGGTGGCCTTCCTGCCGGGCAGCCAGGTCGATATCCGCCCGGTGCGGGACATCACCCCGCTGCTGGGTAGCCCTCAGCCCTTCCAGATCCTGAAGATGGACCGCGCGCGCGGCAACATCGTGGTGTCGCGCCGCGCCGTGCTGGAAGAGAGCCGCGCCGAGCAGCGTTCCGAACTGGTGGCCTCCTTGAAGGAAGGCCAGGTGCTGACCGGCGTCGTCAAGAACATCACCGATTACGGCGCCTTCGTCGATCTGGGCGGGGTCGATGGGCTGCTGCACGTCACCGACATCGCCTGGCGCCGGATCAACCATCCCTCCGAGGCCTTGCATATCGGCCAGACCGTCAAGGTCCAGGTCATCCGCTTCAACGCCGAAACCCAGCGCATTTCGCTCGGCATGAAACAACTCGAGGCCGATCCCTGGGAAGGCGTCGAGCTCAAATACCCGGCCGGCGCCAAGTTCAAGGGCCGCGTCACCAACATCACCGATTACGGCGCCTTCGTGGAATTGGAGCCCGGCATCGAGGGCCTGGTTCACGTCTCGGAGATGAGCTGGACCAAGAAGAATGTCCACCCCGGCAAGATCGTCTCGACCAGCCAGGAGGTCGAGGTCATGGTGCTGGACGTCGATCCGCAGAAACGCCGGATTTCGCTCGGCCTCAAGCAGTGCCTGCCCAATCCGTGGGAGACCTTCAAGGAGAAATACCCGGTCGACACCGAGATCGAGGGCGAGGTCAAGAACATCACCGAGTTCGGCATGTTCGTGGGCCTGCCCGGCGACATCGACGGCATGGTGCATCTCTCCGACCTCGACTGGCAGAAGCCCGGCGAAGAGGCGATCAAGGACTACAAGAAGGGCCAGATGGTGAAGGTGCGCGTGCTCGACGTCGACATGGAGAAGGAGCGCATCTCGCTCGGCATCAAGCAGCTCACGCCCGATCCCACCGAAACCCAGGTCGCCGGCATCAAGAAGGGCGATGTCGTCACCTGCACCGTGACATCCGTCACCGACGGCGGCATCGAAGTGCAATTGGCGAGCGGCCTGCCGGGCTTCATCCGCAAGGCGGATCTGTCGCGCGACCGCGCCGAACAGCGCCCCGATCGCTTCGCCGTGGGCGAGAAGGTCGACGCCAAGATCACCGGCCTCGACCGCGGCGGGCGCAAGGCCAATCTCTCGATCAAGGCGCGCGAAATCGACGAGGACAAGCAGGCGATGGCCGAATTCGGCTCGTCGGACAGCGGCGCCTCGCTCGGCGACATCCTCGGCGCGGCTTTGGGCCGCAAGGGCGGCGACAAGGACGAGAAGGACGGCAAGTGAGCCCCCGCCCCGGCCGGACGGCATTCGTCGCCGTCCTTGACGGTGGGGACAGGATTTGGCACGTTTTCCAATAAGTTAACGCGGGCCAAGGGGGCACAAGGCTGGGCCATGACCAAATCCGAGCTGATCCAGCATCTGGCCGAGCGCAATCCGCACCTTTACCAGCGCGACGTCGAACGCATCGTTTCCACCATTTTCGACGAGATCGCGGCGGCCTTGTCGCGCGGCGACCGGGTCGAGCTGCGCGGCTTCGGCGCTTTCTCGGTCAAGCGGCGCGGCGCGCGCATGGGTCGCAACCCGCGCACCGGGGAAAGCGTGCAGGTCGGCGAAAAGCACATTCCCTTCTTCAAGACCGGCAAGGAGCTGCGCGAGCGGCTCAACGAGCGGCAGTAAGGACTTTCCGTGAAACTGATCCACTGGCTGGTCACCGTGCCGCTGGCGCTGGTGCTGGTGGTGTTCGCGGTCGATAACCGCGCGACGGTGAACGTCAGCTTCTGGCCCACCCCCTTTGAAATCGACATGCCGTTCTATCTGGTGGTGCTGGCGGCGCTGCTGATTGGATTTCTCCTGGGAGAGCTAACCGCCTGGATCAACGGCGGCAAGAAGCGGCGCGAGGCGCGCGAAAAGGGCCGGCGCGTGCGCGAGCTCGAAAGCGAGCTGGAAGCCCAACGCGGCAAGCCGCCGCAGCCGCCCCTGCTGCCTTAGGGTTCCGGCAAGGGCCCACGCGCCGGGAGATGCGCCGGACAGCCGGGCCTGCTATGAACTGGCCCATGACCGCGATCAAGAACCCCATCCTGTGCGCCATCGACCTGGCCGACCCGAACCAGGCCAAGACCCTGGTGCGGACGCTCAAGGGCGCGGTCGGCGGCATCAAGCTCGGCCTCGAATTCTTCACCGCCAACGGGCCGCGTGCGGTCAAGGACACGGCCCAGGGCCTGCCGCTGTTCCTCGATTTGAAGCTGCACGACATCCCCAACACCGTCGCCGGTGCGGTCAAGGCGGCGGCGACCTTGGAACCCCTGCTCTTGACAGTCCATTGCGCCGGGGGCGCGGCGATGATGAAGGCCGCCGCCGAGGCGGCGAAACAGGCGGGAAGGGGCAAGCCGATGAAGCTTCTGGGCGTGACCGTGCTCACCAGCCTCGACGAGCGCGATCTCGAAGCCACCGGCCAGAAGGGCCCGGTCGGCGAGCAGGTCAAGCGGCTGGCGCTCTTGGCGCGCGACAGCGGGCTCGACGGCATCGTCTGTTCGCCGCAGGAGGTGGCCGAACTGCGCCAGGCGCTGGGGCCGGAATTCCTGCTGGTGGTGCCGGGCATCCGCATCGGCTCGCTGGCGCACGGCGACCAGAAACGCGTCATGGGCCCCAAGGATGCGATAGCATCCGGCGCCGATTACCTGGTCATCGGCCGCCCCATCACCGGCTCGCCCAGCCCGGCCGCCGCCGCGCGCTCCATGCTGGCGGAGATCGGCCGGGCATGAGTGTCGACGTGAAGATTTGCGGGCTTTCCACCCCGGAAAGCGTCGCCGTGGCATCTTTGGGCGGCGCGAAATTCGTGGGCTTCGTGTTCTATCCGCCCAGCCCGCGCAATTTGATTCCCGAGCAGGCGGCGCCCCTGGTCGCCGGCGTGCCTTCCGGCGTCGTCCGGGTCGGCGTGTTCGTCGATCCCGAGGATGATCTCTTGGCGCGCGTACTGGCCAAAGCGCCGCTCGACCTGATCCAGCTCCACGGTGAGGAAGCGCCCGAGCGTGTCAGCGCGATCAAGCGGAAATTCGGCAAGCCGGCGATCAAGGCGATCAAGATATCGGGCGAGGCCGATCTCGGCGAAGCGGCGCGCTATTTCGCCGCCGCCGACTGGCTGATGTTCGACGCCCGCCCGCCCAAGGACTCATCCCGGCCCGGCGGCAATGCGCTCGCCTTCGATTGGGAATTGCTGCGCCGGCGGCGCTGGCCCTTGCCCTGGATGCTGTCGGGCGGGCTCAACCCCGGCAATCTGGGCGAGGCCGCGCGCATCTCCGGCGCCACGGTGTTCGACGTCTCCTCCGGCGTCGAAAGCCGCCCGGGGGTCAAGGATACGGCCAAGATCAAGCAGTTCCTGGCCGCCGCGAAGCGGATTTGAGCCTTTGAGCGGCCCCGGATAAGGGGTAAAACCGTCCCTTCCCTCAGGCGGTTAGCGGCGAAGCTTTCGATCCCATGGCAGCTCCCAACACCTTCCGCGGCGGGCCCGACGAGCGCGGGCTTTACGGCATCTATGGCGGGCGTTTCGTCGCCGAGACCCTGATGCCGCTGGTGCTCGAGGTCGAGCGCGCCTATGAGGCCGCGCGCCGGGACCCCGTCTTCAAGGCCGAACTCGGTTATTACCTCGAGCATTACGTCGGCCGGCCCTCGCCGCTCTATTTCGCCGAACGCCTGACCCGGCACTTGAAGGGCGCCAAGATCTATCTGAAGCGCGAGGACCTCAACCACACCGGCGCGCACAAGATCAACAACACCGTCGGGCAGATTCTGCTCGCCCGGCGCATGGGCAAGCGCCGCATCATCGCCGAGACCGGCGCCGGCCAGCACGGCGTCGCCACCGCCACGGTCTGCGCGCTGTTCGACCTGCCCTGCGTCGTCTATATGGGCGCGACCGACATCGAGCGGCAGAAGCCCAATGTCTTCCGCATGAATCTCCTGGGCGCGGAGGTCCGGCCGGTGACCTCCGGCACGGCCACGCTCAAGGACGCGATGAACGAGGCGCTGCGCGACTGGGTCGCCAATGTCGAGTCGACCTACTACCTCATCGGCACGGCGGCGGGGCCGCACCCCTACCCGGCGATGGTGCGCGACTTCCAGAGCGTGATCGGCGAGGAGGTGCGCGCGCAGATGATGAAGGCCGAGGGCAGGCTGCCCGACACCCTGGTCGCCTGCGTCGGCGGCGGCTCCAACGCCATCGGCCTCTTCCATCCCTTCCTCGACGAGCCCAACGTGAAGATGATCGGCGTCGAGGCCGCGGGCCTGGGCATCACGACCGGCAAGCATGCGGCCTCGCTCAACGGCGGCGCGCCCGGCGTGCTGCACGGCAACCGCAGCTATTACCTGCAGGACGCTGACGGCCAGATTCTCGACACCCATTCGATCTCGGCCGGGCTCGATTATCCCGGCATCGGCCCCGAACATGCCTGGCTGTTCGACCAGAAACGCGTCGAATACGTGCCGGTGACCGACAAGGAGGCGCTGGCGGCTTTCCGGCTGCTGACCCGGCTCGAGGGCATCATTCCCGCGCTGGAATCGGCCCATGCCGTCGCCGAGGTGGTGAAACGCGCGCCCGGACTGCCCAAGGATAACCTGCTGGTGATCAATCTCTCCGGACGCGGCGACAAGGATGTCGATACCGTTGCCAAGGCGCTGGGGACCAAGCCATGAGCCGCATCCAGGCGCGCTTTGCCGATCTCAAAGCCGAAGGCCGCGCCGGGCTGGTGACCTATCTCGCCTGCGGCGATCCCGACCGCGCGAGTTTCGAGAAGATTCTATCGGCCTTGCCGGGCGCCGGGGCCGATCTGATCGAGATCGGCATGCCGTTCTCCGATCCGATGGCCGACGGGCCGGCGATCCAGGCGGCGAGCCGGCGCGCGCTCAAATCCGGCATGACTCTGGCGAAGACGCTCGAGGTGCTGCGCCGCTTCCGCAAAAGCGACGCCGTCACGCCGGTGGTGCTGATGGGCTATTACAACCCGATCTACCGCTATGGCGTGAAGCGATTCCTCAAGGAGGCCAAGGATGCCGGCTGCGACGGGCTGATCGTGGTGGATTTGCCGCCCGAACATGACGAGGAGCTGTGCCTGCCCGCGCTGGCGGCGGGGATCGATTTCATCCGGCTGGCGACGCCGACCACCGACGACCGGCGCCTGCCGACGGTGCTGCGCAACGCCTCGGGATTTATCTACTATGTGGCGATTGCGGGGATCACCGGGACGAAATCGGCCGAGTCGGGCGCGGTAGCCAAGGCGGTGGCGCGGTTGAAGCGCTTCACCAGCCTGCCGGTGGCGGTGGGCTTCGGCATCAAGAACCCGGCCCAGGCGGCCGAGGTATCCCGAGTTGCCGACGCGGCGGTGGTGGGCTCGGCGCTGGTCGAGACGCTGGCCAAGCACTTGGACAAGAAGGGCCGTCCGCGGCCGGGATTGGCGGCTTCGGTGCTCAAGGACGTCAAGGCCTTGGCCAAGGGCGTGCGCCAGGCGCGCGGCCAAGCCCGAGGATTAAACCAGCGGGATGCCGCGTCATGAACTGGCTCACCAATTTCGTCCTGCCCAAGATCCGCGCCGTGGTCGCCAAGAAGGAGGTGCCGGACAATCTCTGGCACAAATGCCCTTCCTGCGGACAGATGCTGTTCCACCGCGAGCTCGAGGCCAATCTCTACGTCTGCGGCAGTTGCGGCCACCATCTGCGGATTTCGCCGGAAAAGCGCCTGGCGCTGCTCTTTGATGATGGGAAATATACGATCATCGAATTGCCCAAGGTGATCGCCGACCCGCTCAAATTCCGCGACCGCAAGCGCTACGGCGACCGGCTGAAGGAGGCGCAAGGCGCCAAGACCGCGCCCAACCGCGACGCCGCCTTGGTGGCGCACGGCACCGTCGGCGGCGTGGCGACGGTGGTGTGCGCCTTCGATTTCTCCTTCATGGGCGGCTCGATGGGCATCGCGGTGGGCGAGGCGGTGCTGACCGCGGCGCGGCTGGCGGTCTTGCAGGAGGCGGCGCTGGTGGTGGTGCCGTCCTCGGGCGGCGCGCGCATGCAGGAGGGGATCCTGTCGCTGATGCAGATGCCGCGCACCACGCTGGCGGTGGAGATGGTCAAGGAATCGCACCGGCCCTATGTCGTGATCCTGACCGACCCGACCACCGGCGGCGTTTCCGCCTCCTTCGCCATGCTCGGCGACGTGACCCTGGCCGAGCCGGGCGCGGTGGTGGGCTTCGCCGGCGCGCGGGTGATCGAGGAGACCATCCGCGAGAAGCTGCCCGAGGGCTTCCAGCGCGCGGAATACCTGTTGGAACACGGCATGGTCGACATGGTGGTGCCTCGCCGCGAGCTGAAGGCGACGCTGGAGCGGGTGCTCGACCTGCTGTGCCGGCCCGGCCGCAAGGCGCCGCTGGCGCTGGCCAGCCCGCGCCCGTTGCCGGAGAGCTACCCCTGACCAGCGACCGGGTTCTGGAGCGGCTGCTCGCGCTCCATCCGCGGCTGATCGACCTCTCGCTCGAACGCGTCCAGCGCCTGCTGGCCGAGCTCGACAATCCCCAGGACAAGCTGCCGCCGGTGATCCACATCGCCGGCACCAACGGCAAGGGCTCGACCATCGCCTTTTTGCGCGCCTGCCTCGAAGCGGCGGGCTACCGCGTCCACGCCTATACCTCGCCCCATCTGGTGCGCTTCCACGAGCGCATCCGCCTGGACGGAAAGCTCATCGGCGAGGAGCATCTGACGGATCTCTTGGAGGAATGCGAGCGCGCCAATGAAGGCCAGAGCATCACCTTTTTCGAGATCACCACCGCGGCGGCGTTCCTGGCCTTCGCCCGCCAGCCGGCCGATATAGTGCTGCTCGAAGTGGGGCTGGGCGGACGGTTCGACGCGACCAACGTCATCCCCCGCCCCGCCGTGACGGTGATCACGCCGGTCTCGTTCGACCACCAGCATTTCCTGGGCGATACCGTCGCCGCGATTGCCTTCGAGAAGGCCGGGATATTGAAGCCGGGCGCGCCGGCGGTGGTGGTGGCGCAGCCGCAAGAAGCCCAAACCGTGATCGAGGCGCGGGCGCGCGAACTGGGCGCGCCGCTCTACCGCGAAGGCCAGGAATGGAAGGTTTCGCGCGGCGCCGGGGGCGGCCTCGCCTACCGGGGCAAGCGCGCGCTCGATTTGCCGCCGCCCGCGCTGTTGGGCGAGCATCAACTCGGCAATGCCGGAACCGCGCTGGCCGCGCTCGACTGCCTCGAAGGCTTCAAGCTCGGCGCCGATGCCCTGGCGCGCGGGATGAAAGATGTCGAATGGCCGGCGCGGCTGCAACGCCTCCTAAAGGGACCTCTGGTCGAAGCCCTGCCGAGGAATTGCGAGTTATGGCTGGACGGCGCCCATAACGCGGCGGGGGGCGCGGCGCTGGCACGGGTGCTGGAAGGCTGGAAGGACCGGCCCACGAGCCTGGTTTTCGGCATGCTCAAGAGCCACGACGCCGAGGTATTCCTGAGGCAAGTGGCAGGCCATGCCGAGGAATTGGCAGGCGTGGCGATACCGCGCGAGGTAAACGCGCTTTCGGCCGAGGCAGCCGCCCAAGCCGCGCGCGCGGCGGGAATGCGCGCTCATGCCAGCCCGAGCCTCGCCGAAGCGGTCAAAAGCGTGGCCAAGCCCGACAGCCGCGTGCTGATCTGCGGCTCGCTTTACCTCGCCGGCCGGGTGCTGGAAGAGAATAACCAGGCCGCGCATTCATAATTCGGGATCGGCGGAGAACGGGCGGTTTATGTCCGCTTTGCGCCAACAGCGGAAGTCAGCTTTTCTTCCTTGTGTCCGAGCCTCGGTAGCGCAGCGCTTCGACCAGCAAGGCGAAGGCTGGCGTGTGTTGCCGGCGGCTCGGGTAGTAGAGGTGATAGCCTGAAAACGGCGGACACCAATCGGCGAGCACCCGGATGAGCCGTCCGGCGGCGAGGTGAGTTCGCACCTGATCCTCAGGCAGGTACGCCAGACCCAATCCCGCCAAGGCCGCGTTCACTCGCAGGGCGATGTTGTTGAAGACCAATTGCCCTTCGACGTGAACCTTCAACTCGCGCCCGCCTTTCTCAAATTCCCAAGCGTATAGCCCTCCGTAGGTTGGAAGGCGGAGATTGATGCAATCGTGGGCGGTCAGGTCCTGCGGCTTCTTCGGCTTCGATCGTCTTGCCAAGTACGAAGGTGCGCCAACGACCGCCATGCGCATGTCCGGGCCGATGCGCACCGCGATCATGTCTTTCGCAACCTGTTCGCCCAGGCGGATCCCGGCGTCATAGCGCTCCGCGACGATGTTCGTCAGGCCATAGTCGACGATGACCTCGACCTTGATGTCTGGATAGTCCGGCAACAGTCTCGCCAGGGCTGGCCAGAGTATCGCATTGGCAGCGTGCTCGCCTGCCGTGATGCGGATGGTGCCGGCAGGCTTCTCGCGCAGCTCACTCAGGGCGGCCAGTTCGGCCTCGATCTCCGCAAAACGTGGACCCACCGTCCGAAGCATGCGCGCGCCCGCCTCCGTCGGGGAGACGCTGCGCGTGGTGCGGGTCAGCAGCCGAAGACCGATCCGTTCCTCGAGTCCACGGATGGCGTGGCTCAGCGCCGATTGAGACACCCCCAGCTTGGCGGCCGCTTTGGTGAAGCTCCGCTCCCGCGCGACCGCGAGGAAGGCGAGGAGGTCATTGACGTTTTGCCGAGGCATTCATGAATCCATCTCATAGGCGCATGCGAATTATACCATCTTATCGCACGCCGCCGCGCCTACTAGATTCAAGGTCGAAAGCGGCCGGCGGGACCGCCGACTTTCTGGAACAAGTCAACGACGGACAATACCGGGCCTGACCTCGAAGGAGACGAAACCATGCAAAAGCGCAAACTTGGAAAGAACGGCCTGGAAGTATCGGCCATCGGGCTCGGCTGCATGGGCATGACCTTTTCCTACGGTCCGCCGGCGGACAAAAAGGAAATGATTTCGCTCATTCGGACGGCCGTCGAACGCGGCGTCACATTGTTCGACACGGCCGAAGTGTATGGCCCCTTCAATAACGAAGAACTCGTGGGCGAAGCGCTTGCCCCGTTCAGGGGCAAAGTGACAATCGCCACCAAGTTCGGATTCAAACTCGATCCCAAGGGCGGGCCGCAGTGGAGTGGCCTGGACAGCCGCCCCGAGCACATCAAGCAGGTCGCCGAAGGCTCGCTCAAGCGGCTCAGGGTCGATGCCATCGACCTGTTCTACCAGCACCGCGTCGACCCGGACGTGCCGATCGAAGACGTGGCGGGCGCGGTAAAAACCCTGATCCGGGAAGGCAAGGTCAAGCACTTCGGTCTTTCCGAAGCGGGCGTGCAAACGATCCGTCGCGCCCATGCTGTCCAGCCGGTCACGGCGCTCCAGAGCGAATACTCGTTGTGGACCAGAACGCCGGAAAAAGAAGTGCTGCCCACAGTCGAGGAACTCGGCATCGGCTTCGTTCCCTACAGCCCGCTCGGCAAGGGGTTCCTCACGGGCAAGATGAACGAAAACACCAAGTTCGACAGTTCCGATTTTCGCAGCATCCTCCCTCGATTTACGCCGGAGGCGCTGAAAGCGAACCGGGCTCTGATCGATCTGCTCGGCGCCATCGCGGCGCGGAAGAAGGCGACGCCTGCCCAGATCGCACTCGCCTGGCTGCTGGCGCAGAAGCCCTGGATCGTGTCCATTCCCGGCACCACGAAGCTGGCGCGCTTGGAGGAGAACATCGGCGCCGCCGCCATCGAGTTGAATGCGGACGATCTTCGCGACATCAAAAACGCCGTCGCGAAGATCACGGTGCAAGGAGCGCGGTATCCCGAAAAGCTGGAGCAATTGACGGGGCGCTGACCGAAAGCCGCACCGTCTCAGGAGGAGGGCATGCGCGTTGGCATTCTCGGTTCGGGGTTGATGGGCGGCAAACTCGGGACGCTGTTCGCGCGCGCCGGGCATGAGGTGGCGTTCAGCTACGCCCGCAGCACGGAGAAGCTGAAGAGACTTGCTGGGGATGCGAAGGGGAACGCGCGCGCGGGGACGCCGCGCGAGGCCGCGCAGAATGCGGACGCTCTTTTGCTCGCCGTGCATTGGTCGCGCATGGACGACGTGTTGAGCCAGGCAGGCGACCTCTCGGGGAAGGTGGTCGTCACCTGCTCGCTGCCGATGGATGCCGGCAATACCGGCCTTGTCATCGGCCACACCTCTTCGGGCGCGGAGGAGCTGGCAAAGAAGGCGCCCAAAGCGCGAATCGTCTGCGCGTTCAACACCGTGCCGAGCGAAGTGTTTTTTGGCGTCTACGAGGCCCGACGGAAAGCGAACCGGCCCAGCCTTGTCTACTGTGGCGACGATGCGCGCAGCAAAAAGGTTGCGGTCGAGTTGATCCGCGACGTGGGTTTCGAGCCGGTGGACGCCGGACCCTTGCGGATTGCGCGCTACACCGAGCCGTTCGCGCTCCTCATGGGCCAGCTCGCCTATGAAGGAACAGAAGGTCCCGAACTGGCCTACCGATTCGAGCGATTTGTAAGTCGATAAAGGAAACAGCGATGACACAAGGCATCAAGGACAAAGTCGTCGTCATCACCGGAGCCAGCAGCGGATTGGGAGAAGCGACCGAGCGTCGTCTTGCCCGCCACGGCGCCAAACTGGTCTTGGGAGCGAGGCGCCTCGAAAGGCTTCGGGCGCTCGCGAAAGAGCTTTCGTTGGGCGATGACGCCGCCGTGCGGACTGACGTAACCGATCGCGTACAGGTCAAGCACCTCGTGGACCATGCCGTGCAGTCGCATGGGCGCATCGACGTGATCATCAACAATGCCGGCCTGATGCCGCACTCGCCGCTCGAGCGAGGCAAGGTGCAGGACTGGGACCGCATGATCGATGTGAATCTTAGGGGGTGCTCTATGGCATCGCCGCCGCGCTGCCGCACATGAAGGCCCAGCGCAGCGGCCACATCATCAATGTGTCGTCGGTGGCCGGCCACGTCGTGCGGCCGGGCGGCGCCGTCTACGCCGCAACCAAAACCGCGGTACGGGTGATCTCGGAGGGGTTGCGGCAGGAGGTCAAGCCTTACAACATCCGGACGACCGTCATCTCGCCGGGTGCGGTCGCGAGCGAATTGCCCGACAGCATCACCGAAGCCGATGTCGCGCAGAACATACGCGAGTTCTACGAGCGCGTCGCCATTTCGGCTGACACGTTTGCGAACATGGTAGAGTTCGCCATGAGTCAGCCGGAAGACGTGGACGTCAATGAAATTCTGTTCAGACCGACCAGGCAGGAACTCTGAGCAGTAAGGAGATATTGGCCAAGACACCATGTCCGCTATGGGTCAACAGCGGACATCGGGGCAGGACATTGGAATGTCCAGTTTACCCACAGAAGGGGACATTGATTGCCGGCGCTGGCGCGGGTGCTGGCGGGCTGGAAGGACAAGCCGCGCGCGCGGCGGGCATGCGCGCTCATGCTAGCCCGAGCCTCGCAGCGGCGGTCAAAAGCGTGGCCAAGCCCGAGAGCCGCGTGCTGATCTGCGGTTCGCTTTATCTCGCCGGGCGGGTGCTGGAAGAGAACGGGTAGAGCGGAGTTGCGCCCAAGGGCGGCAGGGGCGGCTCAAGCCGGATTAGGGCGCGGCGCCGAGGCGCTTCAGGCTCTGCCGCGCCAGGCCGGTAACCGACGCATAGAGCTTGGGATGGTCCGCGGCGAGCTTCAACGCCGCGCGGTAATCGGAGATCGCCTGGTCGCGCCGGCCCTGCCGTTCATAGGCCAGGCCGCGCGCGCCGTAGGCATCGGCGAGATCGGGCTTGAGCGCTATCGCCCGGGTTTCATCTTCTATCGCCTGGTCGTAGAGGCCCTTATGGTAATAGGCGTCCCCGCGCTTGTAGTAGGCGATGGCGAACCCTTCATTGCCCTCCTGGCCCGACGACTGAATCACGGCGGTGCAGCCGGCGATGCTGAGATCGGGATTTTTGTCCGCGCAACTCGTCCAGTTCTGATTGCGGCCCTGCGCGAATGCGGGCAGCGCCAGGAGCGCCAGGGCCAAGCCGATCAAAATCCTGCGCATGGACCCCTTCTTCCTGCTTATGCGGCGAGGATAGGACGGCTTGGGGATGGCGCCAAGCGGCGCGCTTTATCTCGCGGGGCGGGCGCTGGAAGAGAACAACCCGGCCGCGCACGCATGATTCGGGACCGGCAGACAACGGGCGGTCGATGTCCGCCTTGCCCCCTTAAGCGGACATTCGGCCGCAAACGCGGCAGGTCCGCTTTGGCCCAAAAGCGGAGATTACGGACGCGCCCCCTGTTTGAAGCGTTTCGCAGTCCCTATGTGATGTATATTGAACCGGTGCGGAAGCCAGGGCGGACGCACTCTCAGCCGGCGGACGGAGGCACGATCATGGCGTTGTACAAGACCCAGAACGACTTGAAATCGAACACCAAAAATTCGGTGATTGCACTGCTCAATGCGAGACTGGCCGAGGGCATCGATTTGGCGCTGCTGACCAAACAGGCGCATTGGAACGTCAAGGGTCCTCAATTCATCGCGGTGCATGAAATGATCGATGGCTTCCGGACGGAGATCGACGGTCACGTCGACACCGTCGCGGAGCGGATTGTCCAGCTGGGCGGTACCGCGCTGGGCACGAGCCAGGCCGTGGTCAAGGCAACACCGCTTGCGGCCTATCCGGTCGACATCTACCAGACGAAAGATCACCTGCACGCCTTGATCGAACGCTACGGCAAGGCGGCCAATGCGGTACGCGCCGGCATTGATGAGGCCGACGAAGCCGGGGACAAGGACACCGCGGATATCCTGACGGCTTATTCGCGGGCGCTCGATAAGGCGCTGTGGTTCCTCGAAGCGCACATTCAGGAACCGGCGTAATAAGCCGCAACGCCGAGGGCCCGGACTTTCAAACCCGCCCGGCGCGGCAGGCGTGGCGCCGGCAGGGCAAAAAGACCGCGCGCGGGGCCGCTCGCCGCCGCTGAACGCCTGGCGTCCCAAGAATAGAACGCGAACCGCGCCGCGGATCGAGCCCGGTTGGGCGGCAACGTAATCGCAGCGCCGCCCTATGCGTGCGCGATAAAACGAGCATTTTTACGCCGGGCGGTGAAGGCTCTCCGGCTTAGCCAATCTGGTTTATACAAACGCCATTGATGAGGATTTGACCCGGCCCGCACTTCGGCGTCGTGGTTCCGTTGGTGGAATAGCCGGTGCCCAGGTCGTTATCGATCGGGCTTGAGGGATCGTCCTCGCGGTGGCGGCGGATCAGCGTCTTGTCCGGGCCGAAATAACGGCTGGCCGAGCCGGAAGCGGGCCCGTTGTGCGAGCGCCGGAAGAACGCCCGCGCCGGGGACGGCGGTACCCGGCATCGGCACATTGAGCCAGATCAAGGCGCCAGGATTACCGGGATGTCAGGATCGACATGGTCCTGCGATCGTTGCGGCGGCCGGGTCCGTCTGTCGGCGAGGAACGGCATTTCGCCTTGGTTTTCGCTTTTCCGGGAGGCGCGCATTTTCTCGCATCGCGTCAGACTGTTCTCGCTCTTCGGCTTCGATGTCTGGATCGACGCTTCGTGGCTGTTGCTGGCCGCGCTCATCAGCTGGACCCTGGCCGAGGCCGTCTTTCCGGAGACCACGCCAAACCTGGCGCGCGCGACCTATTGGTGGATGGCGGGGGCCGCAACCATCGGCCTGCTGTTCTCGATCGTCTTCCACGAGACGGCGCATTCGCTGGTCGCGCGGCGCTACGGCTTGCCGATCCGCGGCATCACCCTGTTCATCTTCGGCGGCGTGGCCGATTTGGAACGCGAGCCTCCGAGTCCCAAGAGCGAGCTTCTCATGGCGGCCGCGGGACCCCTGGCGAGCCTGCTGCTCAGCGCGGCTTTCTTCATTCTCCTCGCCCTGGCCGGGGCCTGGAACGCACCGGACGCGATCCGAGGCACGCTGTGGTATCTGGGATACATCAACTTCATGCTGGCGCTGTTCAACCTGGTTCCGGCCTTCCCGCTGGACGGCGGCCGCGTGCTGCGCGCGGCGTTGTGGTTCTGGCGGGGCGATCTCGCCTGGGCGACCCGGATCGCCGCCAACGCGGGGAACCTCTTCGGCATCGGACTGATCGTCTACGGCGTCGTCAACGTGATGATGGGCAATTTCATCGGCGGCATGTGGTTCTTTCTCATCGGCATGTTCCTCCGGGGCGCCGCGGCGGCGAGCTACCAGGAGGTGATCGCCCGGACCGCGCTCGAAGGCGTCCCGGTCCTGCAGGTCATGAACCGGGAGCCCATTGCCGTCGCGCCGGATTTGCCGGTCGCCGCCTTGATCGAGGATTTCGTCTATCGCTTCCATCATCGAACCTTTCCGGTCACGCGACGGGGCGTCCTCGCCGGCAGCGTCGGAACGGAGCAGGCGGCGAAGATCGATCGTTCCGCCTGGCCGACCACGCCGGTCGAACGGATCATGGCGCCCTGCGAAGCGGACGACGTCGTGGGCCCGGAAGCCGATGCGCTCGCGGCGCTGGCGCAGATGCGGCGCAGCGGACGCAGCCGCCTGTGGGTCGTCCGGGAAGGCCGCCTGGTCGGCGTCTTGTCGCTCCGCGACATGCTGGAACTGCTGGCGGCGAAGCTGGAGCTCGAGCGCGACCGCGGCGGCGAATTCGGCCGGCAGAGCGGGAGGCCTGGACGCTGATCCGCCGCGTCCGGCCGGCGCGGGACGCAGCCCGCGCGCGGCGGACGAAGCGCCCGTCCCGTTCCGTCATCTGTTCGGCGGGCAATCTCATCGATTGGAATGGAATCGCCCGATTCCATTCGAACCGATGTCGCTCCAGCCGCGCGGCTATTTCTCGCGATGCCAGTTCACGCGCACGAAATAGCCATGCTCGTCGAAATGCATGTCCAGTTCGCCGTGATAGGCGCGTTTGACCACTTCGCCGATGCGCCGCGGCAGGTGGATATCGGTGGTCGAGATTTCCAGCCGGTCGGGCGCGGGCCGCTCGATCGACATGATGCGGTTCAGCGGATGATCCCGCTTTTCCGTCTGCTCCTGATTGCGGGCGATGCGGATCATCTCGTCCTGGTGCGCGGCGACGAAGGGGCCCGTCAGGGTCAGGCTGCCGGCCGGGTACTTGTCGTTGATGCGATGGCACGCCCGGCACAATTCGCGCGCGGCGCCCGCCGGGGCCGGCGCCCATTGCCAGCGTCCCTGATGGTAGACCGCGCCGCATTGCGGGCACACGGCCGGCTCCTGCGGCTTGCCGCTTGCCTTGTAGGAATCGATGATCCGGTCCCATTGGGCGCGGCCCCAGCGGCGGTAGCCGGGCTCGACCACGTTCGGCCGCTCGGGCGGGATTTTGGTGCTCGTCGGAATCTCCCGGACTTGGTTTCGGTTCACGTCAGACCGGCATCGTGGCACGGCGGCCGCGGCGCCGGCCTTGATCTAAATCATGGAGATGCCGCGCGCCGTGTAGGCATGATTGATCCTAGGGCGCACGCCCCCGCCGGGCGCCGCGCCGTTCCGTGCCGGGAGTTGCGCCTGTGGGCATCTGGAAACTGACCCCCATCGACCTGTCGGATCCGAATTGGCAGTCGAGCTCGCATCGCGGCGCGGTCACCGTGCGGGCGACCAACGAACGCATCGCCCGTCATACCGCGGCCCGGGCCTTCGATGTTGGGAGCCGGTTTCCTCCACGCGCCGGCGTGCATGCGCCGCCCTGGATGCGTCCCGCGCTGGTACGGGCCGAGCGGATCGAAAGCACGCTGTACGCGTCCGACGGGCCGCCCGAGGTGCTCGAACCCAAGATTTAGGAGACGGCATGGGCGAAACGGCGATCCCGGCCGGCGCGGAACCGTATGATGCGCAGGCCGGAGGCGAAAAAGCGGGCTGGAACGTCGTCATTACCCTGAACGAAGGCAACTTCTTCGAGGCGCAACGGCTGTTGCGCCGCTGGGGCCGCGTCCGTTCCACGGGTTTTTATCATGTCCTGGTCATGCGGGTCGCGGACGCGGCGCGGTTCGCCGCCGAATTCGACGCGGCGCTCGCGGAATCGCCGGGGATTCTGAACGTGATTTCGCATGTCGTGCCGGCGCGCGCCGCCTTCGATTTCCACGGCGCGGCGGAATTCGAGGCGCGCGCGGCGGAAACCGTCCGCGGCTGGCTCGGCGAGCTCGCCGGCAAGCGTTTCCATGTCCGGCTGCACCGGCGCGGCCTCAAGGGTGTGCTGTCGACGCCGCGCGAAGAGACCTTCCTCGACAAGGGCCTGCTCGAGGCGCTGCAAGCGGCGGATACGCCCGGGCGGATCGACTTCGACGACCCCGATGCCGTGATCCAGATCGAAATCGTCAATGGCCGCGCCGGCTTGTCGCTATGGAGCCGGGACGAGCTCCGGCGCTACGGGTTTCTCGGCCGGCCGTGACCCCGGCCCGCGCGCCCGGTCCCGATCATTCGACCGGAATAATCGCCGCAACGCACTCGTCCGCGCCCTTGACCCGCGTGCGATGACCCTTGCCGGAGACGTCCTCCATCAACACGCTGTCGCCGGGACCGAACGACCGCTTTTCTCCGTCGCTGGCCGTTATTTCGAGCTGGCCTTTCAAGCAGATAAGAAATTGATGCTTGGGCGGACGGATGGATTCGCCGGTCCAGCCGGCCGGCAGCCTGACGAATTGAAGGCCGTCGGCCTGGTACGCGTGAGAGACGAACATCTGCGGCGCCGGAGGCCGGTAGTCGGCTTCATTGAGCTCGAGCGAAGCCCGCTCGAAACGGCTTCCCCCGGCTTTATCCAGGCACAGTCGAACATACTGCATAGCGTTCGCTCCTTTGGTGCGCGGCAAAACCCAACCCGGGGTCTTCGCCGCCGCCGCGTGAATGGCGTCGCCTCGACGATCAATTTCCGCCACGGAAAGACAATGGCGCCGGCGAACGGAATGTCCTTGATCTATGTCAAGCCGGCCGGTCCGGCGCCGGCCCTGATCGGTTCGACCCTTGAAAAGTCCGGTTGCGCCCTTTATATAAGCATTGTCTTATTAAGCGATACCTTATGAAAGAGGCTTGCCATGACGGCGTTGGCGATCCGCAACCCCCGCGATTTCGAGGCCAAGGCCGGCGAGGCCGCCGCCCTGCTCGACGCCCTCGCCAATCCGCGCCGGCTGATGATCCTGTGCGAGCTCGCCCAGGGCGAACGTTCGGTCGGCGCGCTGGTGCGCGCCGTCGGCTTGCAGCAGGCCGCGGTATCGCAGCATCTCGCCAAGCTGCGCCGCGCCGGCGTGGTCGCCAGCCGGAAAGAGGCGCAGATGGCGTTCTACCGGCTCAAGAGCCCGGCGGCGGTCGCCGTCGTCAACACGCTCTCCGCGATCTTCTGTCCCCCCTCCACCCGCAAAGCGAAAAGGTAGTCCCATGTCCCTCAAGCCCATCGAACCCCACGACGTGAAGCGCCGGCTCGACGACGGCAGCGCCGTTCTCATCGACATTCGCGAGGCGGACGAATTCGCGCGCGAGCACATCATCGGCGCGCGGCTGGCGCCGCTGTCGGGATTCGACCGGCACGATTTCGACCGCGACCGCGGCAAGGCCGCGGTCTTCACCTGCCGGAGCGGCAACCGCACCGTCGCCAATGCCAGCCGCATCATCGCCAAGGGCTTCCGCGAGGCCTATGTGCTGAAAGGCGGCATCGACGGCTGGAAGGCGGCCGGCCTTGCGGTCCACCTCGACCGTTCGGCGCCCATCGATCTCCAGCGCCAGGTGCAGATCGCCGCCGGCTCGCTGGTGCTGGCCGGCGTGGTCCTGGGCTTCCTGGTTTCGCCCTGGTTCTTCGCGTTGTCGGGCGCGGTCGGCGCCGGGCTGATGCAGGCGGGCTTCACCGGCTTTTGCGGCATGGCGAAGCTGCTGCGCCTGATGCCCTGGAACCGCCGGCAGGCGGCGTGACCGCCGCGGCCGCCATTCTCGCCGTCCTGTCGGGCGGGCTGGTCGGGTTTTCGCTCGGAGCGATCGGCGGCGGCGGGTCGATCCTGGCGGTGCCGCTGCTGATGTACGTCGTCGGTATCGGCGATCCGCATGTCGCGATCGGCACCAGCGCCCTGGCGGTGGCCGTCAACGCCTTCGCCAACGTGTTCGGCCATTGGCGCGGCGGCACGGTCAAGTGGCCCTGCGCGGCGGTGTTCGCGGCCTCGGGCGCCGCGGGCGCCGCGCTCGGCTCCACTCTCGGCAAAATAACCGACGGCCGTGCGCTGCTGTTACTGTTCGCGCTGGCGATGCTCGTGGTCGGATCGGCGATGCTGCGGCCGCGCGCCGGCGGCGGCGATCCCGAGGTGCGGATCGATCCGCGCATCGCCCTGCGGCTCATCGGCATCGGATTGCTGACCGGCGCGATCTCGGGCTTTTTCGGCATCGGCGGCGGCTTCCTGATCGTGCCGGGCATCATGCTGGGCAGCGGCATGCCGATCATCAACGCGATCGGGTCCTCCCTGCTTTCGGTCGGCGTGTTCGGGCTGACGACGGCCGCGAATTACGCGCTGGCGGGCCTGATCGACTGGCCGGTCGCCGGCGCCTTCATCGCGGGCGGCATCGGCGGCGGCATTTTGGGCATGAAAGCCGCCATCGCCCTGGCGCCCCGCAAGCAGGCCCTGACGCGGATTTTCGCCGGATTCGTCCTGGCGGTCGCCGCCTACATGCTGGCGCGGAGCGGATACGCCCTCTTCGGCTGACTTTGCTTCCCGCTTCGACCGGACGGGGCGGGTGCTGGAAGAGAACGGGTAGCTTCCGCTAGAATCGGGCCGGCGCGCAGTTTCCCGGGTAAAAGCAGACATGATCCCACTCCAGGATGTATCGCGGCGGCCTTCGCGCTTTCCCGCCGTCACCGCGTCGCTCATCGCGCTCAACGCGCTGGCCTTCATGCTCGAACTGGCGAATGGCGGCGCGTTCGTCGATCACTGGTCGGTCGTCCCGGCCGACATCGTTGCCGGCCATCACCTGGTTACGATCCTGACCGCCTTGTTTTTGCACGCCAGCTGGTCGCACATCCTGGGCAACATGGTGTTCCTCTGGGCCTTCGGCCCGGAGATCGAAGACGCGATGAACCCCGCGCGGTACCTGGCGTTCTATCTGGCCGGCGGCGTCATCTCGATGGCCGCGCAGATCGCCGTCGATCCCGCATCCACGCTTCCCAATCTCGGCGCGAGCGGCGCCATCGCCGCCGTGATGGGCGCGTTCCTCGTGACCTATCCGCGCGACAAGATCCGCACGGTTTTGATCATCGGCTTTTTCGTCCGCATCACCTTCATCCCGGCGGCGCTGCTGATCGGGTTCTGGTTCCTGACCCAGCTGGTGAGTTTCGGCGCCATCGCCGGCGTGGAAGAGGGCGGCGTCGCTTATATGGCGCATATCGGCGGCATGATCTTCGGGGCGGCCGCCGCGCGGCTGTTCGAAGATCCGCGCCGGCTCGCCGGGCCGTGGGACGAGGACTGACCGGCGGCGGGACATTCAACATTCATTCCCGCGAAGGCGGGAATCCGGCCTGCTGCCCGTCGATCCACTTCGCGGATCGACCCCACCGCTTTCGCGGGGGTGACGAAGAGAGTGTTTGCTTGATTAGAGAAGCTTCGGCAGGCGCCGGCGGCTAGAGGACCGACTGCACCCATTCCAGCAGCTTGGTCTTGGGCAGCGCGCCGATCTTGGTGGCGGTGACCTGGCCGTTCTTGAACAGCATCAATGTCGGGATGCCGTGCACGCCGTATTTGCTCGGCGTCTGCGGGTTCTCGTCGACATTGACCTTGGCGATGGTCACCTTGCCGGCCAGGGAAGATGCCAAATCGTCGAGGATGGGCGCGATCGTCTTGCACGGCCCGCACCACTCCGCCCAGAAATCGACCAGCACCGGCTTCTGCGCGCGCAGCACCTCGGCGTCGAACGACGAGTCGGTGACCTTGTTCGGCTTCATGCCATTCTCCCACACGACCAAAAACGCGAAACGAACCGCCAAGCTTAGGCGAGCGGGGGAAAGCGGGTCAAGCGAAGCGCGCGAGCGCGGCGTCGCCGATGGGCATCAAGACCGGGCCTTCGGTCCATAAGAGCGCGCAGCGCACTTTTTTGCCGGGATAAACACCCATGATCGCCGCGCGGTAGGCCGCCAATTGCTCGAGATAGGCTAACGGCACCTGGGATTCATCCTTGGGCACCGGGCGCAGGCTCTTGTAATCGACGATCAGCACCTGGGATTCGGTCACGACCAGGCGGTCGATGCGCCCGGAGATGGCGCGGCCCTTGATGAGGCCCACCACCGGCACCTCGGCCGCGGATTGAGGCGAGAAGAGCGGGGCGAAATCGGGACGGGACAGCACCGCCAGCGTCTCGGCGCAGATCGAATCCTGCTGCTCCTTGGGCAGAGCGAAGACCGGCAGCGCCAGGAAACGCCGCGATGCGGATTCGCGCTTCTCGGGGGCCAGGCCGGGCAGGCTTTGCAGCAGGCGGTGGACCAGCAAGCCGCGGCGGAAATCCGCGCCCGGGGCGGCGCTCAAGGGCGAGATCACCGCTGGTTCCTCGGCTGCGGGCCGCGACGGCGCCAGCGGCCGGGGCGGCGAAGGCTCGGGCTTGGGATGGGTCCTGGCCCATTTCGGCAATTCGGATTTGCCCGCGCGCGAAGGCCGCGCGGCTTTGCCGGATTCCTCCGCCTTGCCCTTTTGGCGCGATACGAGCCGCAGCCCCTCGCCCGCCCAGCCGTCTGGGCCGATGAGATTGCCCGCGTCGAATTTGAATACCTCGCCGCCCGCCGCCTTCAGCCCGGCCCGGATAAATTGGTACCAATTGCCCTCGGGCGGGGCCTGCCGCCCGTGCCAGCCGCAGACATAAAGCCGGTCCTCGGCGCGGGTGAGCGCCACGTAAAGCAGCCTGCGGTATTCCTGGTCGCGCTTCAGAGCGGCTTCCTCGCGCGCGAGCCGCGCCACCGGCGATTGGCCCTGTTTCAGCCAAAGCGGAACCTCTTGCGCGCTCCACACCAAGGGCGGCGTGGCTTTCGGCACCTGTAGGGTGTCGGGCAGGAACACCACCGGCGCCTGCAAGCCCTTGGCGCCGTGCACGGTGATGACGCGCACCTCGTCGCGCCCCGACTCGTTGTTGAGGTCGCGCTTGACCTCGAGCTCGCCCAGCACCAGCCAGTGCAGGAAACCCTGCAGCGACACGCCGTGGCCGCGTTCATAGGCGAGCGAAACCGCCAGCAGCTCGTCGAGCGGATCGGCGGCCTCGGGGCCGAGCCGCTTGAGCATCTTGCGCCTGCCGCCGCGCGCGCCCAGCACCTCGGCGAAGAGCTCGTAAGGCGGGATGAAATCGGCCTTGGCGAGCAGCGAGGCGAGGTCGAGGGAGGCGTGGCGGAATTCCGGCCGGTCGGAGGCGCGGCGGCGGAGTTCGTTCCACAGACTCCCTTTGCGCTTCCAGGCCAGATCGAACAGCGCTTCCTCGCCGAAGCCGTAAAGCGGGCCTTTCAGCACGCAGGCCAGAGTGAGGTCGTCCTCGGGCAGCAGCAGGAAATTGGCGAGCGCCACCATGTCCTCGATCGCCAGCTGGTCGGCCAGGTGCATGCGGTCGACCCCCGCCACCTCGACGCCGCGTTCCTTCAGGCTGCGCACCAGCGCGCCGATGAAGGGCGTGCGCCTTCGCACCAGCACCATGACGTCGCCGGGGGTGATGCGGCGGTTCCTGGATTCGAGCTTCTCGGCGGTGAGCGCTTCGATCCTGGCCGCCACCGCCAGCGCCAGCCGCGCCGCCGGCAGGCGGCTTTGCGACTGGGACAAGGGCGCGTCCCACGGTTCGGGCGGCAAGGATTCGTCCGGCCCGACCGGCGGCCAGAGCTCGACCAGCCCGGCGGAGCCCGAGCGGAAGGCCTCGTGCCTTATATCCGCGCCGTCGAGCGTGACGCCGTCCGCGGCCGGCCCCGCGGCGAAGACGGCGTCGACCGTCTTCAGGATCGCCGGGGTGGAGCGGAAGGAGGTTTCGAGCTCGACCATGTCCCATTTGGCCTGCGCGGCGTTGACGCGCTCCTCGAAATGCCGGCGCATGCCCTGGAAAGCGGCGGGATCGGCGCGCTGGAAGCTGAAGATCGACTGCTTGACGTCGCCCACGGCGAAGACGGTGCGAACCTCCTCGCGCGCGCTCTGGCCGGAAAAGAAATCCCCGGCCAGCGCCGCCACCACCCGCCATTGCTCGGGATTGGTGTCCTGCGCCTCGTCGATCAAAATGTGGTCGATGCCGCCGTCGAGCTTGTACAACACCCAGGGCGCGACCCCCGGCCGTTCCAGCAGCGCGGAGGATTTGAGCACCAGATCGTCGAAGTCCAAGAGCGCGCGCGAAGCCTTGAAGGATTCGTAGGATTCGAGCACCGCGCCGCCCAGACGCAGCAGCGCGGAAGTCGCATCCGCCATCAAGGCCGCGCCGTGACGCGCGCGCACGCCCTCCAGCCGGGCGAATTCCGTCTCCATCGCTTGGACCAGATCGGGCGCCGCCGCGGCGAGCTTCCGGGTCATGAAACTCTGCCGCTTCTCCCATTTCTGGGTGAAGAAGGCCTGGCCGTATTCGTCGAACTCCGCCGGACGGAGCTTCGGATGCGCCAGCCACAAATCCAGCCGCGATCCCGCCTTCTTGTCGGTGGCCGAGGAACTCGCCAGCAGCAGCGCCGCCGCGCGCTTCAAGCTTGGGCCGTCGAAAGCCTGGTCGCGGCAGGCGGCTTCGAGGATGGACAAGGCGGTCTCGAAGGGCTTGAGCCCGAGCGTCGCGCGCAGCTTCGCTTCCGCAGCGTCAGGACCTTGGGCCAGGAGCGCGGCCAGCCGGGCGCGTTCCGACGCCAGGTGATCCATCAGCTCGGCGAAGCCTTGTTCCGGCACCAGCCGGGTCACCAGAGAAAGCGCCGCCTTGAGCCCGGCATCCCCCCCGGCGCGGGCGCGCGCCAGAACGTGCGTACGGGCCTGTTCCATTGCCTCGTCGGCGCTCCTTTCCTCCATCACCTGGAAATGCGGCGGCACCCGGGATTCGATCGGGAAGCGGCGCAGCAGCGACTGGCAGAAGGCGTGGATGGTGTCGATGCGCAAGCCGCCCGGCGCGTCGAGCACGCGGGCGAACAGCCTGCGCGCGCGGTCGATGGTCTCGGGCTCGGGATCCTCGCCGGTGAGCTTCTTCAGCTCGGCGCGGAGTTTGGAGCCGTTCACCGTCGCCCAGTCGCTCAAGCGGTCGTTGACGCGGATCGCCATCTCGGCCGCCGCCGCCTTGGTGAAGGTGAGGCAGAGAATCCGCGTAGGATTGCTGCCCGAAAGCAGCAGGGAGAGCACGCGGTCGGTCAGCACCTTGGTCTTGCCGGTGCCGGCCGAGGCCGCGACCCAGACCGAAGTGTCGCGGGCGGATGCCCGGCGCTGGCGAAATGCTGGATCGGGTCTCAAAACTCGGTCCCCGCGCCCAAGAGCCATTCCTTGACCCGCGCCAGATGGGTGTAATCGGAATAGCGCGGCGCCCGTTCCGGCAACGGGTGCGAGCGGTAGGGCGTCTTGGGATCGTCGAAACGCGCGATCAGCCGGGTCAATCCGGCGAGCGCCTGCTCCGCCAGTTCGGCCACTTCTTTCGCGTCCTTGGCCGCCGGTTTTTCCTCGCCCGCCGGATAGCCGCCCGACAGTTTCCAATAGAGCAGCGAAGCGACCGAGGCCGCGTCCACGCCCGGAAAGCCCCCGGAAGCGGCGATGGCGGCTTCCAAGGGGAGCTGCGGCGCGTAGCCGGACTTGATCTCGGCGGTCGCGGGCAGCACGCCGGTCTTGTAATCGAGGATGGCCAAGCTTCCGTCCTTGAAGCGGTCGATGCGGTCGGCCTTGCCCGAGAGCATGAAAGGCCCGGCCTTGGCGGGCAGGAGCAGCGAGCCTTCGATCTCGCTGAAGCTTTGCGCGATCTGGGATCGGCGTTCGCGCTCGAACGCCACCAGCCAGGACGCCACCCGCTCGAAACGCGGCCACCAGAATTCGCGCACGCTGGCGCGTTCGAGGCTGCTGCCGAATTCCTCGGCCCCGATGCGCAGCAGTTGGGATTCGGCCTCATCGGGCAGATCGCCCGGATATTCCTTGAGGAAACGGTCGAGCGCGGCGTGGATGAAAATCCCGCGCTCGGCCAATCCCGGGTCCTGGTCGATCGGGTCGAACGGCCGGAGGCGCAATATGTGGCGCGCATAGATGGCGTAGGGATCGCGGATCCAGGTCTCGACCGAAGTGACCGAGAGTTTGCGCGGCCGGGATTCGAGCGGCGGCTTGGGCGCGGGCGGCGCGATCGGGGCGTGCTGGCCCGGATCGTCGAGCTTGGCCTGCCAGGCCAAGGGCGCGCCCGCTTTGGCGTGGCCGTGCCAGAGATTTTCCTCGAGCTTCACCGCGCGCAGCACGGTTTCGAGCCGCGACAGCCAGCGCGACGGCACGGTAGGGGTGCCTTCGACCCGCGAGGCGCGGGTCAGCACCACTTCGCGCGCGCCCAGGCACTGGGCGAAATCATGCGCCGCCGCGCCGATGCGCCGCTCGGGGGGCGGCAAGCCGAAATCCCGCCGCATCGGCCGCGACAGCCAGGGATCGCTGTCGGACCGCGGCGGCCACACCCCTTCGTTCAAGCCGCCGAGCACCAAGAGATCGGCCTGTTGCAGGCGCGCCTCGAGCAGGCCCCAGATGAAGAGGCGCGGATGGCGGCCATAGGCGGGCCGCACCACCACCCCCGCCAGCAGCGATTCGAACAAAGCGGGATAATCGGCGCCGGCGAGAGGCGGGAAGCCCGAAGCCGCCTCGAGCAGCCCGCCCACATGCAGCGCCGCCGCCTCGCCCGCCTCGGCGCGCCAGAGATTGGCCGCGCCCGGGACTTGGTCGCTGGCCGCAAGCGCCTCGGCCGCAGCGACATGCGCCGCGATCAGGGAGGATAGCGCGGCCTTGGGGGATTGGAGCGCTTCCATCAGATGCTTCAGGGTTCGGCCGATGCGCGCGGCATAATCCTTGAGTTCGGAATCCGTGACCGCATCGATCAGCCCGTCCAGCCCAGGTGCCGGACGGGGCCCGCGCAAAGCGGCGAGTTCCAATCTGCGCGCCAGTTCGCGGAACCGCGCCGGCGCCATGCCGCCAGCGGCCAGGGGATGCTTCAACAAGGACAAAAGCGGCAGCGGCGCCAGTTTTTCGGAGGCGGCTTCCAGCACCAGGCGCAGGAACACGCCGGGCGGCGTCGCGGATAATGGCACGCCCGCCGAATCGTCGATCTCGATGCCCCAGCGCCTGAGTTCGCATGCCGTGCGGCGGGCGAGATCGCGGTCGGGCGTCACCAGCGCCGCGGTGGCGCCGGGCGTCTCCAGCTTCTGGCGCAGCAGGAGTGCTATGACCGTGGCTTCTTCCTGCGGCCCGGGGCAATCGACCCGCAGCATCCCGGCGAGCGCCTTGTCGGTAATGCCGGAGATGGCGCCCCAGCGGTGGCTGACATCGGCCGGGCGCAGCGATTCCTTGACGAGCGCGGAACGCGACACCGGCCTGCCCTTGATGCCGGGGGCGGGCCAGGGCGCGACATCCTTGGGCGCGACTTCGAGCAAGGCCAGCAGCCTGGCCAGCAAATGCTGCGGATGGGTGGGATCGAGCAGAACCGCCTCCCAGGTCTCTTGATCGGCGGCCATATCGAGCCCGGGCAGCACCACCATGCCTTGCGGCAATCCCGCCACCACCTTGATGAGCGCCGCCACCGCCGGCACCGAGCCGGTGATGCCGGCGGCGATCACCGGATGCGCGGGCGGCGCTTTGGTCCAGGCCTCGGCCTGGCGTTGCAGCACGAGATTGCGCCGCGAGGCGGGGTCGAGCCCGCCGAGCGAGGCGAGTTCCTGGGGCCAGTATTCGGTGACGATGGCGAGGAAGGCGAGCACCTGTTGCCAATGCGCGGCGAAGGCATCGGGCGCCAGATCCGCGAGCTTGGCGAAATCGCAGCCTTCGGTCGCGGCTTCGTCGAGAAACCGCGCCAGCTCGGCGGCCAGGGGCGCGGCCTGCGCCGCGCTCATCGCCTCGGATCCTGCGGCCCGGCCCCAGGCCAGCACCAGCCGCGCCAGCTTCAATCGCCTGGTCGCCTCGGGGATGGCGGGCGGGATGTCGCCGCCGCCGCCCGGATCGGCTTCATCGGCGAGCAGGCCCAGTTCCTCGGCGTCGAGATCGCCCACCGGCAACAGCCGCGGCAGCAGCAGAGGCTTGCCCTTGCCCTGGCGCAGGAAGGCCTCGCCCAAAGAACGGACGGCGCGGCGCGTCGGCAGCAGCACGGTCATGCGCGCCAAGGCAAGCGGATCGCCCTTGGCAAGCTTCGAGAGCCCCGCCACCAGCGCGTCGAGGAAGGGCAGTTCCGGCGCTATCGAAAAGACCGCGCGCCCATTCATGGGATCAGCTTCATGGGATCAGCGTTCGACGCGGCGGGTGTTGAGGCGTTCGGTGGCGGCGGCGAGGCCGGACGGGGTGCCGATGTGATACCACTCGCCGTCATGCACCAGCCCGCCGAGCTTGCCCCGTTCGATCGCGCGGTCCCACAGGAGGTTGATCGAGAACGCGCCTTCGGGCGCGCCTGCGAACAGGCGGCGGTGCAGGATTTCGACCCCGGCGAAGACCTGGGGCGCGATCTCGCGCTCCAGGCGCCGGCGCGGCAGGCCCAAGGGATCGAGGAAGAAATCGCCCGGTCCCTCATAGCCCACGGCGTTGGTGGTGCGCTGCATCAGCAAGACCGCGTCGAATTTCTCGTCGGCGAATTTCCGCGCCAGCCGCGTCAACGCCGGCAGCCCGCCGTCGAGCCAGAACACGTCGGCGTTGACGGCGTAGAAGCTTTCGCCCAGCAAGGGCAGCGCCTTCTTGATGCCGCCGCCGGTTTCGAGCACCGCCTCCTCGCGCGAGAATTCGACGGCGATGTCGCGGCGCGGCTTCAGGTGGCGCTCGATGGCGCCGCCGCGGTAATGGAGATTGACCACCGCGCGCTTGACTCCAACCAGGGCCAGGCGGTCGAGCACGTGATCGACCAGGGCGCGGCCCTCGATCTGGATCAGCGGCTTGGGCAAGGATTCGGTCAGCGCGCCCATGCGCTTGCCGCGCCCGGCGGCGAGGACGATGGCGGTTTCGGGGATGGCAAGGGAGGGTTTCATGAAACCGGCGGAACGCGGCGCGACGGTTTCGGGATATGGGTCTCGAACCAGCGCGCCAGGTTTGCCAGCGCGGGGTGCTTGAGGCTCCGCTCCACCAGCCGCCAGACGCGCGGGATATGGACGAGATAGTGCGGCTTGCGGTCGCGCACAGCGAGCCGGGTGAAGATGCCGATCACCTTGGCGTGGCGTTGCGCCCCCAGCACGGCGTAAGAGGCCTCGAAAGCCGCCTGGTCGAGTTTGGGGAAGGCGTCGAGATAACGCCGTTTCATGCGCTGGGCCAGGCCGGGTTCGATGTCGCGCCGCGCGTCTTCCAGCAGCGAGACCAGGTCGTAGCTTTGCGGCCCCAGCACCGCGTCCTGGAAATCGAGCAGGCCGCAAGCCAAGAGACCGGTGCGGTTGGGGACGCGCATCAGATTGTCGACGTGATAGTCGCGCAACACCAGCGTCGTTGGCGCGCGGCGCGCAATCGGGAAAAGCGCGCGCCACAAAGACAGATATTCCGCGCGCGCCTTGGGATCGGCCGGCTTGTCGGAAACCGCCGGCCAATACCAATCGACCAGCAGCGCCGCCTCGTTCAACAGCTTTTCGTCGTCGTAAGGCCCCAGGAACGGCGCCGCCGAGGGCTTGAAGCGCCGCGTCAGCTCGATCAGAACGTCAACGGCGAGCGCGTAAAGCGGCTCTTCCGCCGCGCCTTGCGCCAGCAGCCGGGTATAGGTGTCGTCGCCCAGATCCTCGATCAGCAGCAAGCCGTTCTCGGCGTCCTGGTTGAAGACGGCGGGCGATCCCAGGCCCATTCCGCGCAGCAGCCGCGCTATCGCGAGATAGGCCCGCACGTTTTCCTGCGGCGGGGCCGCGTCCATCAGCAGCGCGCGGCGTTTCTCGGGCCCATGGAGCCGCACATAACGGCGGAAGGAGGCGTCGCCGGGCAGCTTCTCGCGTTTGGCGTCGCTCCAACCGGCCTGGTTCAGGAACCGCTCGATATGCGTCTCGCGCTCAACCACCGCCGAGTTCCTTGAGCCGCTTTTGCCAGGAACCCGAACCGGACAGCCTGGCGATGCGCGATCCTTCGCTTTTCCCCATCGCCAAGGCCAGGTCGAGGCGCTCTTCCGGCAGGAATTCGCCCAGCCGCTCCGGCCATTCGATCAGGCAGATGCCTTCGGCCAGCGCCTCGTCCAGCCCGAGCTCGCGGATCTCCGCGGGCGATTCGATGCGGTAGAGATCGAAATGCCAGACCGGCCAAGAGAGCGGGCCGGCTTCCTCGTCGTAGACCTCGACCAGCATGAAGGTGGGGCTCGGGACCTCGGCCGCTTCGAGGCCGCGCGATCGGATGAATGCCCGGGCGAAGCTGGTCTTGCCGCTGCCGAGCGGGCCGGAGAGCGCGATCACGTCGCCCTTCCCGGCGCGCGCGGCGAGGAAGGCGGCCAGGCGGCCGGTTGCCGCCTCGTCGGGCAGATCGATCACCAGGGAAAGCGCGCCTTCCACGGCATAGTTTTAGGCGCGGGCGCGGCCCCCCGCAAGGACGCGGCGGGTCTCGTTTTGAGCGCTGGACAGGCGTCGTGCGCCCTTCGACTGCGCTCAGGGTGAGGCGGTTTTCTTAATGCCATCGACACTGTTTCCTCATCCTGAGCGTAGTCGAAGGATGTAGGACGCAGGATATCTATGCCAGCGTCAGGCTGATAAACCACTCAAGGACGCGGCGGGGTTGCGGGAAGGAGCATCCGCGGTCATGTTTGGGCGCGGGAGATAGCGCATGGCGGAGAGCTTCGAGACGGATGTGGCGATCGTAGGATCGGGGCCGGTCGGCCTCTTCGCCGTGTTCGAATGCGGCATGCTGAAGCTGGCCTGCCAGGTGATCGACGCGCTCGACCATCCGGGCGGGCAATGCACCGCGCTTTATCCCGAAAAGCCGATCTACGACATTCCCGCCTATCCCCGGATCGACGCGCATGAGCTGGTGGCAAAGCTGGTGGAACAGGCGAAGCCGTTTTCGCCGCGCTACCATCTCGGCCAGGCGGTGACCGCGCTCGAACACCGGCCCCAGGGCGGGTTCAGGCTGAAGACGGCCAAGGCCACGACGATCGAGGCGCGGGCGGTGATCGTCGCCGCCGGATCGGGCGCCTTCGGCCCCAACCGCCCGCCGCTCGCCGGCATCGAGCGCTACGAGGGCAAGAGCGTGTTCTATCTGGTGGGACGGCGCGAGGATTTCCGGGGCAAGCGCGTGGTCATCGCCGGCGGCGGCGATTCGGCGGTGGATTGGGCGATCTCGCTGTGTGAAGTGGCGGCCAAGGTGATGGTGGTGCACCGCCGCGCCAAGTTCCGCGCCGCGCCCGGCTCGGCGGCGAAGCTCCAGGCACTCGCCGATGCCGGCAAGATCGAGCTGGTGGTGCCTTATCAGCTCCAGGGACTCGAAGGCGCCAGCGGCGGGAAACTTTCCGCGGTGATCGTGGCCGATCTTGACGGCAAGACGCGGGTTCTCGAGGCGGACGTGCTGCTGCCTTTCTTCGGCCTCGCCGCCGAGCTGGGGCCGATCGCGCAGTGGGGGATGGAGCTGGAGCAGCACCACGTGAAGGTGAATCCCGCCACCTGCATGAGCTCGGTCCCGGGGATTTTCGCCATCGGCGACGTGGCGCATTATCCGGGCAAGCTCAAGCTCATCCTGTCGGGCTTCGCCGAGGCGGCGCTGGCGGCGCATGCGATCTTCCCGCTGGTCCATCCCGGCGAGGCGCTGCATTTCGAATACTCGACCACCAGCGGCGTGCCGAAGCTCTGAGGTCAGCTCGCCGCCAGCACGGCCAGAGCGGCGAGCGCGGTTGCCAGGCCGAGAATTTTCCGGGTGGTGACCTTCTCCCGCAGCAGGATGATCCCGAGCGCCGCCGTGACGATGAATCCCATCTGGGCGATCGGGACCATGACGCTCGCCTCGCCTCGCGCGACGCTGCGCAACAGAAAGACGAAGGCGGCCAGAAGAATGACGGCGACGACGGCGCCGTAACGCCAGGCCGCCGGCGGCAGCCGCAATCTGCGGTCGGCCAAGAACACGAACAGGGTCGCCAGCGGCATGAACACGGTCGCTTGCGCCGCAATCAGCGTTTCCGGCAGGGCGCCGTGGCGAAGTCCCACCGCGTGAAAAAAATTCGCCGCACCGAACGCCAGCGTCGCCGACAGCACCTGCGCCAGCGCGCGCCGGTCGTCGCGTGCGCGGTCGCCGGGCTGACGCGCGCCGAGCAGCAACCAGGTCGCGAGCAGCGCCAACGCCAGACCGGCGGTCTTCGCAAGCGTCAACGGTTCGCCGAGGAAGACGATCGCGAGCGACGCCGTGACGATGAAATTCAGGCGGAAGATCGGGGCGTTGATGCTGACCGAACCGCCGGCCAGGCTGCGGACGAAATTGTAGAATCCGATGAAGACGAAGACGCCGGCCAGCGCGCCCCATAGCGCCGCCGCGCGGGGCACGAGCGCGTGCGTCGACAAGGCGTAGGCCAGGATGAGCGGAAGGAAGAACCAGGCCTGACCCATCAGGAAATGGTCGGCGCGGATGCCGGAAGCGGCGGCGCGCTTGTAGATGAAGTCGCCGACCCCGTAACAGACCAGGGAAGCGAGCGCGTATTCGAGTCCTTCGGTCATGCGCGCGCGGTCAGGCCCCGATTGGCGATGGAAGCAAAAGCGACTTTTACGGTCGCGGGACGGCGGGACACTAGCGCCATCCCGGCCGGCATGCCCCACAAGATTTGATTCGGGACACGGCCGGCCATGGTACTATCGCCCCAAGCCGTCGATCCGTATTTGCGGGAGGAAATCCATGCGCGATCCCATCAAGACCAGCCTCGTCGCCCTGGGCGTGGCCTTGGCCCTGCCGCTGGCCGCCGGCCACCGGGCGGCGGCCGATGAAACCGCCGGCGCCTATGTCGGCGACGCCGCGATCACCGCCAAGGTCAAGGCGGCGATCCTCGCCGATTCATCGCTGAAGACCTTCGAAATCCACGTCACCACCACCCATGACGTGGTCCGGCTAACCGGGATCGTCGATTCGGAGGCGATGATCGGCCACGCGACCGAGGTGGCCCGGCACGTCTCCGGCGTCAAGGCGGTGCACAACGACCTCTACGTCAAGTGACCGGCGCGACGCCGCGCCGTTAGAACAGGGGATGAACCTGGGTGGTCAGGTCGCCATTGGCCGGATGATTGCCGGCGTCGTCGCAATTCACCGGACAGCCGTAAGGCGGCGACAGGTAAACGCAGCCGCTCAACAGCAACGCAACCGCGCAAATCGATAATCTCAACAGGAATTTCATCGCCGCCTCTCCCTGATTTTATGGCCGCCTCGGCCCGGGACGGTTAACCCGGGACAGGCGGCGAGTATAGAACGGATCGGAACCGGCGCGGATTCAAACCGGGACACCGGGCTGTTTGGTTTGCTCGCTCTCCTGCTCGACCCGAGCCAGTTCCAATTCGAGCTCGGCGATCTTCTCCAGATAGACGCGCGCATGCGCCGAGGTGATGCCCTGCGCCAGGAGAAGACGATAATGGGCGATCTGGCGGCGGATTTCCTCGGCGCGTCTGTTCATGACGGTCGGCGAGGCTAAACCATCGCCGGAAAACCGCCATGATCCAAATCAATCGCGCGGGCGGTTTTGGAATGCTCGCGCTATTCCCCGGCCTGGCGCAGCGCCTCGGCTGCGGCCGGGATGTGGATGGTGACGGTGGTGCCGGAGCCGGGCGCCGATTGCAGCTCGATGCGCCCGCCATGGAGATCGACCAGGCTCTTGACCAGCGAGAGGCCGAGGCCCGCGCCCGCCTCGCGGCCCTGGCCGCGCTCGAATTTCTCGAAGATGCGCGCGTGGTCGGCCAGCGCCACGCCGATGCCGGTGTCGGAGATGCCGAGCGCGACGCCGCCGCCTTTCTCGCGCCGCGCCTTGAGCGTGATGGCGCCGCCCGCGGGCGTGAACTTGATGGCGTTCGAGACCAGGTTGAAGAGCGCCTGTTTCAGGCGCTTCTCGTCGGCGACCAGGGAGCCGATATCGGCCGGGCAGTCGAATTCGAGCGAAATCCCCTGGTTGCGCGCGCGTTCATGCGCCAGATTCATCACCGCGTTCATCAGCGCGTGGATGTCGACCGGGGCGGTTTCGAGCTGCAAATAGCCCGCCTCGATGGTGGCGAGGTCGAGGATGTCGTTGATGAGCGAGGAGAGCTTCTGCGCGCTCTCGAGGATGCCGCGGCTGTATTCCAGCTGGCGCGGATTGAGCTCGCCGAAATACTGGTTGGCCAGGATCTCGGCGAAGCCGCCGATGGCGTTCAAGGGCGTGCGCAGCTGGTAGGAGACGTTGGCGATGAATTCGCTCTTGAGCCTGCCGGCGGTTTCCAGCGCCTCGGTGCGCTCGCGCAAGGCCTGCTCGACCCGGCTCGAATCGGTGACGTCGAGATAGCTCAACAGGATGTTGCCGTCGGGCAGCGGCACGGTCACCGCCTGAAGCCTGGAGCCGTCGGCGCGTTCCAGGAGCGAGCTTGAGCCCGCATGCGAGGTCAGGGCCGCGACGATGCGCCGCTTGGTCTCGGACCAGGGGCCGGGTTCGGCCGAAAGCGCGCGGCATTTCTCGACGATGTCGGCGATGTGCGGCTCGCCGGCCAAATCCTCGGGCGCGAGTTTCCACAGCCGCGCGAAGGCCGGGTTCCACAGCTTGAGCCGCGCGTCGGATCCGACCACGGCGATGCCTTCGTAGAGATTGTCGAGGGTTTCGCGCTGCGCCGCGATCAGCGCGTTGTAGGAGCGTTCGAGCGCCAGCCGGTCGGTCACGTCCTCGTAGACGAAGGTGAGCCCGCCCAGCGGATGCGGGCTGACGCTCAGGCGCAAGGTGCGCTCGTCCGGCAGATGCAGCAATTCCTCCAACGGCTGGATGAGCGAGGTGAAGAGCGCGCGCTGCTGCTTCTTGAAGGCCTTGAAATCGGCGTGTTCGGGAATCCGCCGCCTTTCCCGGAGCCGTTCGAGGATTTCGTCCATGGTCGGCGACAAGGCCAGCCAATCGGGTTCGAGCCGCCAGAGCTGGGCGAAGGCGGCGTTGAAGAAGCCGAGCCGCGTATCGGGGCCGTAGATCGCGATCGCCGCCGCGACGTTTTCCAGCACCGCGGCATGGGCGGCGGTGTGGCGGGCGAGCTCGCCGATCAGCCCTTCGGCCTCGGTCAGGTCGCCGGCGAAGCCCACCAGCTCGCCGCTTTCCTTCAGCGGAATCTCGCTCAGTTCGAGTAGCCTTCGCGCGCCGTCGATCACGACATGGCGGCGCTCGCGCTGGAGCGCGCCCTGGTCGCGCGCGCGCCCGGCCAGAGCGCGGCTTTCGGGGCCCGCGAGTTCCAGCCCCTCGCCGAGCGCGCGCGATGGCTCGGCATCGACCGCTTCGGCATAGGCGCGGTTCAACCCGACCAGCTTCAGATCGCCGATGCGGCGGCGCCAGACCGGGATGGGGAGCGCTTCGATGAGGGCGCGCAAGGATGCCCGTTCGCGTTCGGCGGTTTCGGCGCGCGCCGCCAGCGCCGCGCGCTGCTTTTCGCTGTCGCCCAGGCGCGAGGCGAGGCGGTTGCGCTCGCCTTCCAGGGTTTCGATCCCGATGCGGTGCGCGCGCTGGAGCCGCCAGAACCCCGCCAGCGCCGCAGCCGCGAGCAGCGCCAGAGCGGCGATCAGAACCGGCTGCGTTAGGTCGAAATCGGCGATGTCAGCTCTCCAACCCACCCGACTCGGACCCCGAGTCGAATCGGTTGGATTCTAGGCAAGTGCGTTGAAATCGTCGAGCAAGCTTGCGATTCGCCCGTCATCGAGCTGATCCATGATGGCGCGGGCGCGTTGCACCGCCGAAGCCAGGTCCATGGCCCGAATCCGCTGTTTGACGCGGGGTATATTGGCCGGCGCCATCGACAGATCGCGGATGCCGAACCCGAGCAGCAGCGCGGTATAGCGCGGATCGCCCGCCATCTCGCCGCACAGGCTGACCGGCTTCTGCGCCCGGAGCGCGGCCTCGACCGCGAACTGGATGAGGCGCAGCACCGCCGGGTGCAGCGGATTGTGGAGATAGGCCACCTGTTCGTCGCCGCGGTCGACCGCGAGCGTGTACTGGATCAGGTCGTTGGTGCCGATGGCGAAGAAATCGGCGACCTTGGCGAGCGCGTCGGCCGCCAGCGCCGCGCCCGGTATCTCGATCATCACGCCCAAGGGCGGATGCTGGTCGGGGATGCGCGCGCCGCGGCGTTTGAGGCGGCGGATGGTCTGATTGAGCGCGTCGCGCACGGCCAAGACCTCGCCGACGCTCGAAACCATCGGCAGCAGGATCCGCACCGGGCCGAGCGCAGCCGCGCGCACCATGGCGGCAAGCTGCGCGTCGAGCAAGCCGCGCTCCTTGAGCGAAAGCCGGATGGCGCGCAGGCCCAAGGCCGGGTTGGCCCCCTCGCCCTCGAACGATTCGGCCAAGGGCGCCGCCAGCTTGTCGCCGCCGACGTCGAGGGTGCGCAGCGTCACCGGGCGGCCTTCCATGCCGCGCACCAGCCCGGCATAGGCCTGGTACTGTTCCTCCTCGGCGGGCAGATCCTCGCGGTTCATGTAAAGGAACTCGGTGCGGACCAGGCCCAGCCCCTGGGCGCCGACCGACAGCGCCTGGTCGAGTTCGCGCGGCAATTCCAGATTGGCCTCGAGCGTGATTTCCACCTCGTCGCGCGTGACCGCGGGCAGGCGCTTCAGGCGCTGCAGCCCCTTGCCCTCGCGCGCCAGCGCCGAGCGGCGTTTCTCGAAGCGCGCCAAGGTCGAAGGCGAAGGATTGAGCACGATTTCGCCGGTGCCCCCGTCCAACGCCACCAAATCGCCGGGCAAGGCGCCCTTCAACAGCCCGGCCACGCCCAGCACCGCGGGAATGTTGAGCGCGCGCGCCATGATCGCGGTGTGGCCCTCGGCGCCGCCCAACAGCGTGGCGAAGCCCCGGACCTGGCGCGGGTCCATCAGCGCGGTATCGGCGGGCGACAGCTCCTCGGCGAGGATGATCGAGCCTTCCTCGAGCGTCTTGAAGGCGGTGAAGGGGGTCTTGGTCAGGGCGCGCAACAGGCGCCGGCCGACGACGCGCACGTCCTCGATGCGCGAGGCCAGATAGGCGTCGCCCATGGCGGCGAAGCTTTCGCCCAGCTGGTCGATCTCGAGCTCGACCGCGCGCTCGGCGTTGACGCGGTCGTGGCCGATGCGCCGCTCGACGCCGCGCACGAAGCGCGACTTGCCGAGCATGGCGATATGCGCGTCCAGGAGATAGCCCATCTCTTCCGCCGCCGAACCGGGAAGATTCGCGGCCTTGCTCTTGAGTTTCCGCAGCTGCTTCTGCGAGCGCTCGACCGCCTCCCGGAAACGCTCCAGCTCGGCCGGCACCTCGGCGGATTCGAGGCGGCGCTCGGGCACCGCGATCGCGCCCTCGTCGGTGACATAGGCCGGGCCCACGGCGATGCCCGGCGAAATGCCCAGGCCCTGGAGCCGGCGCTCACTCTTCATGGATCTCCTCGCTGAAGCCGCCGGCGATCAGCGCGGCGAGCGCGTCGAGCGCGGCCGCCGTATCGGGTCCGGTCGCGGAAAGCTCGATGACGCTGCCGGGGCCCGCGGCCAGCATCATCAGCCCCATGATGGAGCGCCCTGAAACCGAGGCGCCGGTCTTGGTGACGGTGATCTCGGCGTCGTATTCCCAGGCGAGCTTGACGAAACGCGCGGCCGCGCGCGCGTGCAGGCCGCGCTTGTTGAGGATGGTGACGGTGCGCCGAAATTCCGCCGGCCCGGCTGCGGACGCGCTGTCCACCATTACTTGACGTCGGCGAGCAACTGCGACGCGACGTTGATGTATTTGCGGCCCGCCTCCTGGGCGCCGCGCACGGCCTCGGCCAGGCTTTCGCTCTCCCGGAGGCTCGCGAGCTTGATCAGCATCGGCAGATTGACGCCGGCGATGACCTCGACCTTGGCCTTGTCCATGATCGAGATGGCGAGATTGGACGGCGTGCCGCCGAACATGTCGGTCAACAGCACCACGCCGTCGCCGGTATTGACCTCCTCGACTGAGCGCAAGATGTCCTGCCGGCGCCGTTCCATGTCGTCTTCCGGGCCGATGCAGACGGCGGCGATGTTGCGCTGCGGGCCGACGACGTGCTCGAGCGCGGATATAAACTCCGCGGCGAGGCGGCCGTGGGTGACGAGAACCATGCCAATCATGCGATGTCCTTCACGGGATTTTCGGGCGCTTCGGCGGAGGCCGCGCTATGCCCCGGGCGGTCGAGATCGCGGTGCAGGATGCCGACCGAACGCCCCGTCCCGGCGAGCCAGGCGGAGAGCCGCTCGGCGGCGTAGACCGAGCGGTGGCGGCCGCCGGTGCAGCCCAACGCGATGGTGAGATAGCTCTTGCCCTCGGCCTCGTAGCGCGGCAGCAGCTTGGCGAGCCAGTCGCACAGCTCCTGGAAGCGGGGGGCGAAATCGGGATCGGATTCGATGAATTTCCCGACCTCGCGGTCGCGGCCGGAGAGCGCCTGCAATTCCGGCACGTAATGCGGGTTCTTGAGGAAGCGCATGTCGAAGACCAGATCGGCGTCGCGCGGCAGGCCGTGGCGGTAGGAGAAGGAGGTCACGAAGATGGCGATGCCGGGCGCGTGGTCGAGCCGGAAATGGCCTTGCAGCACGCGCTTCAGATCGGCGGCGGTCAAGGACGAGGTGTCGATCACCAGATCGGCGCGGTCGCGCAACGGCCAGACGCGCTGGCGTTCCAGGCGGATGCCGTCGGCCACCGGATGATCGGCCGCCAGCGGATGGCGGCGGCGGGTTTCGGTGTAGCGGCGTTCCAGCCGATCGTCGTCGCAATCGAGGAACACCATGCGCAATTCGATGTTGTTGCTCTTGACCAGCTCGTCGAGCGCCTTCAACAGCGCGGGCACGGCGAAGTCGCGGGTGCGCACGTCGACGCCGACGGCGAGCGGCGCCTTCAGCCGGCGCGGACCGAAGAGATTGGGCAAGAGCGACAGCGGCAGATTGTCGACCGCCTCGTAGCCCATGTCCTCGAACGCCTTCAACGCGGTCGACCGCCCCGCCCCCGACATGCCGGTGACGACCATGAGACGGCCGCGCTGCGGACGGGATTGCGATTTCATGGCCGGGCGAGCGCCGTCGCGGCGGCGCGCATGTCGTCGCCCGCCAGCACCTGGAGCGCCAGGCGCAGCTTGGCGGGGGCCGAAGCCTCGAAAGGCGCCAGCGCGATCAAGGGAATCGACACGCCCAAGATGTCGCAGCTTCGCTGTTCGGGCAGGCGCTCGATGGCCGCCGCGGGCACCAGATCGACCACCAGGCGCAAGCAGGATTCGGCCAGGCGCGGCAGGCGCAGCAAGCCCACGCCCCGCGCCTCGATCAGGCCGGATATGGCCGGGGGCGCGCGCATCACCACCTCGCCGCCGCTTCGCCTGAGCTCGGTCTGGTCGTCGGCCACCAAACCCGCGCCCTGGTCGATCAGGCGCAGCGCCAGGTCGGATTTGCCCGCGCCCGAAGGCCCGCGCAGCAGGACGCCCGCCCGGCCCAAGGCGACCGCCGTGCCATGGATGAGATGCAGGGGGTTGGAATTCATCGGGCGCTTAGGTGCGCCGCTCTGGAAACAAAGTCAATGGTGTGACGGCTCCCGGTCCGGGTGGATTGAAAATCTCCCAATCAATTGATGGACTTAATTGGTAACATCCCAGCCATTGGGAACGCCGCCGGGAGGCGATATTGCTTTGCAGCATGAAACCCCTCACCCCGCCGGCAGGCGGACGACGAAGCGCGCGCCGCAAACCCGGCCTTGGGCGTCGCTGATGTTTTCGGCCTTGAGCGTGCCGCGATGGGTCTCGACGATCTGCTTCGAGATCGACAGGCCCAGGCCGGAATGGGTCCCGAATTTCTCGCCCGCCGGCCGCTCGCTGTAGAAGCGGTCGAAGATCGCCTCGAGCTTGCCCGGCGGGATGCCCGGGCCGTCATCCTCGACCGCGATTTCGGCGAAACCGTCCTTGCTGCGCGCGGAAATCCGGATCGAGCCGCCCGGCGGGCTGAAGGAGACGGCGTTCTCGATCAGATTGCGAAACACCTGGACCAGGCGGTCCTCGATGCCCGGCACCGCCAGCTCGTCGCCCTGCACGGTCAAGATCAGCTTGGGCGCGCCGGGGCGAGCGGCGGACTCGTAGACCTCGACCAGCGCCGCGAGCAGATGGTCGAGCCGGACGGGAGCGAATTCGTCGCGGAACAGCTCGGCGTCGAGCCGCGAGGCGTTGGAGATGTCGGTGACCAGGCGATTGAGCCGGTCGATGTCCTCCATCACCAGCGCCAACAGCCGCTTCTGCTTCACCGGGTCGTCGATCCGGACCACGGTCTCGATCGCGCTCTTCAAGGAGGTGATCGGGTTCTTGATCTCGTGCGAAACGTCGGCGGCGAAACGCTCGATCGCCTCCATCCGCTGCCACAGCGCCGCGGTCATGTCGCGGAGCACGCCCGACAATTCGCCGATCTCGTCGCCCCGCTTGGTCAGGTCGGGGATGACGGCGTCGCGGCCGGGACGGCGGCGCACGCGCTCGGCCGCGGCGGCGAGGCGGCGGATCGGCCGCGCGATGGTGCTGGCGAGATAGAGCGACAACAGCACGGTGACGATCAGCGCGAAGCCGAACACCTTGATGATCTGGAAGCGCACCGAACGCACCGCCTGGTCGATGTCGGTCGAGCCGATCGACAGCTGCACCGCGCCCAACACCTGGCGATAGCGCTGCACCGGCACCGCCACGGTGACGACTAGGCCGCCGTATTCGCGGTCGCTTTGCACCACGCTGGATATCTCGCCCGACAAGGCGCGCGTCACCTCGGGATAGGATGACGCGGTCTGAACCGCCGGCTCGACATAGGGCGGATAATGCTTGCCCGCCGGCAGCAGCCAGACCAAACCGGCATAGACGCGGTCGGCCAGGCGCTCGAGCAGGCCGGGATTGGGCGGCGGCAGCACGGATATTTCCACCAGCCCGCCGGGGCCGCCGCGCAGCGCGTTGGTGTCGGCGATCAGATTGCCTTGCAGATCGTAGACCCGCGCGCGGGTATCGAGCGTCGGCTCGACCAGGCGGCGGATCATCTCGCGCGCCACTTCCGGCGCCAGGGTCAGGCCGATTTGCGGCTGCTGGCCGACCGCGCCCTCACCCAAGGCGGCGCCGAAGATCTGCCCCTGGGTTTCGAGCGCGTCGATATTGGCGGCGATCAGCCCGTCCTGATATTGGCCGAGAAAGAGAAAGCCGCCGCCCAGGATGGCGAGCGCGAAGACGTTGACCGCGAGCACGCTGCGCGTCAGCGGCGAGACGCGCCGGTAGAACCGCAAGCCCGATGCGATTCCCGGCAAGCCGGCGAGCAGCGCGCCGAACTCCGCGACGGCCTTCGCCGCACCGTCGATCCAGGACAGGCGGCGCGCCAGCTTCCACAGCAGCGCCCAACTCCGCCGGGCTCCGCGCGCGAGCAGGCGCAGCAGAAACACCGCCGCCCACGCCGCGTGCGCGAGCAGCGCGGTTGCACGGCGCGCCAGCAGCCACGCCGCCCGCGCGCCGGACCTCACGGCGGAAGCGGGCTTGGGCCGCTTGGCGCGATCAGGTGTCGCGGTAGCGGTATCCGACGCCATAAAGGGTTTCGATTTGAGCGAAATCGGTGTCCACCGCCTTGAATTTCTTCCTCAGGCGCTTGATGTGGCTGTCGATGGTGCGGTCGTCGACGTAGATGTGCTCGCCATAGGCGCCGTCCATCAGCTGGTCGCGGCTCTTGACGTGACCGGGACGCGACGCGAGCGATTTCAGGATCAGGAATTCGGTCACGGTCAGGTCGACGCTCTGGCCTTTCCAGCTGCATTGGTGGCGGCCCGGATCGAGCGTCAGCTCGCCGCGCTGGATCGCGGGCTCGGCCGCGGCTTCGTCGTCGCCGCGCATGATCTCGCCGCGGCGCAGCAGCGCGCGGATGCGTTCCACCAGCAGGCGTTGCGAAAACGGCTTCTTGATGTAGTCGTCGGCGCCCATGCGCAATCCCAGCACCTCGTCGACCTCGTCGTCCTTGGAGGTCAGGAAGATCACCGGCATGGCGCCGTTCTTGCGCAGATGGCCCAAAAGCTCCATGCCGTCCATGCGCGGCATCTTGATGTCGAGAATGGCGATATCGGCCGGGTGGGCGGTCAACGCCTTCAAGGCCTCGCCGCCGTCGGAATAGGCGCGCACGGCGAAGCCTTCGGCCTCCAGCGCCACCGACAGCGAGGTCAGGATGTTCTTGTCGTCGTCGACCAAGGCAATCGTACTAGTCAGGGGATCCCTCCCTTAAAAAAATTACAACCAAACCCATTCCTTGTCCCCAAAAGTGGCGGCTTTAGGGCACCCCGATTCCGCCGCGAAGCGGCGCGGCGGCGGCGCGCCGGGCGGCCGGCAAGGGTCTCGGTTCTTGGTCTATTTTCCGATAGAATATGGCGTTTTCGCGCAAGCAAACAAGGCCGCCGGACCCACAATTACCGCCATGGACAAGACCCGCATCAGCGCCGCCTTCCTCAATCTGGGCCACGCGCTCGACCATCTGATGATGCTGATCTTCCCGACCGTGATTCTGGCCATGAATGCCGAATTCGGCCGCGATTACCGCGCCATGCTGCCGCTGGCGCTGGGCGGATTCGTGGCCTTCGGCGCGGGCTCCTTGCCGGCGGGCTGGCTCGGCGACCGCTGGGGAAGGCGGCCGATGATGATAATGTTTTTCACCGGCATAGGATTGGCTTCGATCCTGACCGGGCTGGCGCAAGCGCCCTGGCAGATCGCGGCCGGCCTGACGCTGGTGGGGCTGTTCGCTTCGATCTATCACCCGGTCGGCATCGCCATGCTGGTCAAGGACAAGGTCAAGATGGGCCGCGCGCTCGGCTGGAACGGGTTGTGCGGCAATCTCGGCGTCGCCTTCGCCGCGCTCAGCGCGGGGGCGCTCGCCCAATACGCCGGCTGGCGCGCGGCCTTCTTCGTGCCGGGGACGCTGGCGATTCTCGCCGGATTAGCCTTCGCCGTGCTGGTGCCGTCGGCGCCGGCGCCGGCCTCGACCATCGCGGGCGGCACGGGCCGCGTCGTGCATGACGACGAAACCAAGCACGTCTTCGCGCTTTTGACCGCGGCGACCGTGTTCGGCGCCATCATCTTCAACGCCACCACCATCGCCATGCCCAAGCTGTTCGACGAGCGCCTGCCCGCCCTGGTGCACACGACGCTGGGCGTGGGTGCGCTGGTCGCGTTGGTCTATGTCATCGCCGCGCTGGCGCAGCTGCTGGTCGGGCGGCTGATCGACGGCCGGCCGTTGCGCGACGTGTTCCTGCCCTTCGCCGTGCTGCAGCTGCCGCTGCTGCTGCTGGCGGGGATGCTCGACAACGTGCCGATGCTGGCGGTGGCGGTGGCGATGATGTTCGTGGTGTTCGGCATCATCCCGATCACCGACGCCATGGTGGCGCGCTACGCCCATGACGCCTGGCGCTCGCGCGTCTATGCCGTGCGTTATGTCGTGTCCTTCGGCGCCTCCTCGCTCGCCGTGCCCTTGGTGGCGTACATCCCGCCCCAGAAGCAGGGCTTCGTCGGCTTGTTCGCGGTGCTGGCGGCGCTGGCGGCGGGGACCTTGATTACCGCCTGGCTCTTTCCGCGTTCGGCCTCGGCGGCGCAAGCGGCGACGCAGGCGGCGGAATGAGCGGCGCGGAATCCGGCGCCAAGGCGCGGGCGCTGCTGCACCAGGCCGGGCGCGCCTGCCTTGCCACGCTGCTCGACGGCGCGCCTTACGCCTCGCTGGTGCTGGTGGCCGAGGACGAGGACGGCTCGCCCATCCTGCTGCTCTCCGATCTCGCCGAGCACGCCAAGAACCTGAAACGCGACAAGCGCGCCTCGCTCTTGATCGACGGCACGGCGGGATTGCCCGACGCGCTGGCCGGGCCGCGCGTGACCTTGCTCGGCAGCATGGAACGAAGCGGCGACCAACGGCTCAAGGCGCGCTTTCTCGCCCGCCATCCGAGCGCCGCTCCCTATGCGGGTTTCGGGGATTTCGCCTGCTACCGCATGAAGCTCGCGCGCGCGCATCTGGTCGAAGGCTTCGGCCGCATCGAATGGATCGCGCCCGAGGATTTTCTTTCGCCCGCCGGCCGGAAATCATAAAAACCCCGCCGAAAGCGGTATTTTATCCCTGCCGATCAAACCCTTAAGGGCAAAGTTGCAGAACGGTTCTAAACCGTTATATTTGATTTCAAGCCGGCAGACGGCGCGCCGGGGGGTTCAGGCGCGCCGCGACGCAATGCCGGCAACGCCGTATCTTGGAACCCTAGAGGAGACACGCTTTTGAAAGACGCCGCCCAATCCGTCCACGGATTTCCGTCGAGCTTTGGCCTGCACGAACAGGGCTTCCGCAACCTGACCTCCGAGCATTGGAACCTGTCGGTGCCGATCCTCTACGAGCACGCCATCCGCAAGGGCGAGGGGCAATTGGGCGCGGGCGGCGCCTTCGTCGTGCGCACCGGCGCCTTCACCGGCCGCACGCCCAAGGACAAATACATCGTCGAGGAAGCCTCGAGCAAAGCCGACATCGACTGGAACGCGATCAACCAGAAGCTGCCGGAATCCACGTTCGACAGCCTGCATCGCCGCATCCTGTCCTATTACCAGGGCCGCGAGATCTTCGTGCAGGATTTGCATTGCGGCGCCGATCCGGCCTACCGGCTGAAGGTGCGGGTGGCGACGCCGAGCGCGTGGCACGCCCTCTTTTCGCGCAACATGTTCATCCGTCCCAAGGCGGAGGAATTGAAGAGCCACGTGCCCGATTTCACCATCCTGCACGCGCCGCATTTCTTCGCGCAAGCCGAGGCCGACGGCATCCGGTCCGGCACCTTCATTTTCGTGAATTATGCCAAGAAGCTGGTGCTGATCGGCGGCACCGAATACGCCGGCGAGATCAAGAAGTCGGTGTTCGGCTATCTGAACTACATGCTGCCGGCCCGGGACGTGCTGCCAATGCATTGCTCGGCCAATGTCGGCCCCAAGGGCGACGCCGCGATCTTCTTCGGCCTCTCCGGCACCGGCAAGACCACGCTGTCGGCCGATTCCACCCGGACGCTGATCGGCGACGACGAGCACGGCTGGAGCCAGAAGGGCTTGTTCAATTTCGAGGGCGGCTGCTACGCCAAGTGCATCAACCTGTCGGCCCAGGCCGAGCCCGAGATCTACAACACCGTCTTCCGCTTCGGCGCGGTGCTGGAGAACGTGGTGATCGATGGCGATTCGCGGCTCCCCGATCTGAACGACGGCAGCCTGACCGAGAACACGCGCGCCTGCTATCCGGTCGATTTCATCCCGAACATGAGCGAGACCGGCCTGGCGCCGCATCCCGACAACGTCATCATGCTGACGGCGGACGCCTTCGGCGTGCTGCCGCCGATCTCCAAGCTTAGCCCCGAACAGGCGATGTACCATTTCCTCTCGGGCTATACCGCGCGCGTCGCCGGCACCGAGAAGGGGCTCGGCAACGAGCCGCAGGCAACGTTCTCGACCTGCTTCGGCGCGGTGTTCATGCCGCGTCACCCCTCGGTCTACGCCAAGATGCTGGGCGAGCGCATCGCCAAGCACAAGGCGACCTGCTGGCTGGTGAACACCGGCTGGTCGGGCGGCGCCTATGGCGTGGGCAGCCGGATGAAGATCGCCCATACCCGCGCGCTGGTCAGCGCGGCGCTGGCCGGCACGCTCAAGCATGCGCCGGTGAAGAAGGACCCGATCTTCGGCCTGGCGGTGCCGGAGAGCTGCGGCGAGGTGCCGGCCCATGTGCTGAACCCGCGCAACACCTGGTCGGACAAGGGCGCTTACGACGAGACCGCGAAGAAGCTGAGCCACAGCTTCGAGAAGAACTTCAAGCAATACGAGCCCTATGTCGGCACCGAGGTGAAAGCCGCCGCCATCCGCCCCGCCGCCTGAGGCGGGCTGGGCTTGGCTTCAATCCGGGCCGGGGCGGGCAACCGCTCCGGCCCGAATGCTATCGGGGCTTGATCGTGGGAAGCCGCGACACGACGGTGGGGGAGTGGTTGAAGGGGGTAGGAAGAGGGTGGTGAAAAACCTAGCCGAAATTATGCATCAGTTTGACTTGGGGCGTTTTGAACATTTAGTTGTGTTTTTAACACTCCCATACAACTAACAATACTTATCGTCTCTGGACTCAAAGTCTGTATTTCACGGACCTTGCGGGCATGGCGCGCCACGACCGTATCCGCATTGGGAAGACGATTCGGCGGCTCCGGCTTGCGAAGAAATGGACGCAAGAGGAGCTTGCCGAGCGCGCTGGGCTACATCCCACCTATATCGGTGGCATTGAACGCGGTGAGCGTAACGTCGGGCTTGATAACCTTCTCAAATTGGCAAGGGCATTCGGCGAGCATCCATCGGCGCTGTTTTCGGATTTGCCGAAATGAAGCCGAATCGACGCTTTATCGGCAAGTCTAAGAGGTTCTAGGCAAACGCCAAATTCATCTCTGAGCGGGTGGGATACAGCAAGAAACGCTCCGGCGTTCTCCGCACCTACACGAAAGCAGAGGCACATAAAGTTCTATCAGAACATAAAGCCAACGTTCCTCCTGCTCTGCTAGACGAGATCGTCGCTTATCTGAATTGGAGGGCAAACAGACTCAATAACCAAATTTCAAAACGATTTATGAATAGGGTAGAAGCAAGAAAAGAATATAGATCGATGCGAAAGCGGCTTGGGTCTAAGAGACATATCGTCATGAGCAAGCGTAAAGGCAAACAAAAGCACCCGGCCTATCTAACAAATATTGTTGGGATGCTCGCGGAGAACGTTCTAGGTAAATCTGGGTTTATCGACGATACACAGAGACTTTCGGTCGTCACTTCCAATGGTATAATAGAGGAGATATTTTCTCGCCGTTTCGACGGCGCGGTGCCTGATACGAGAAATCCGCGGGCGGTGTGGGAAATCAAAGAATATTACGATAACAAATCCTTTGGCAGTCGCGTTGCCGATGGGGTTTATGAAACCTTGCTGGACGGCTACGAAATCCAAGGTGTGCAGTCACGCATTGGTCATCGCATCAAACATTTCCTGTTCATTGATGATCGGCATACGTGGTGGGACATAGGAAAATCATATCTGTGCCGTATGGTCGATATGCTCCATACCGGTCATGTTGATGAAATTTTCTTTGGACGAGAGGTTCTGTCGGATTGGGAACCACGCCTTAGAGCGTTAAAGAAATGATGGCTGTGCGCCACTTCCTTCATGCGACAGCAATAGGCGGTCCTTTACATGCTCGTCATCTACGTTCATGCCATCGCGCCAGAAGCGTTTGAGCATGGAACCGCCCAATGAAATATAGCTCTCAAGTTCAAATAGGCCCTTCGGCGGCTTTATACTGATCTCTTTGTTGCCCGATTTTTTAATCCCGTCGATCGATAGGGCGACAAAGGCACCGCGCCGTCTTGCTGCGTGGAGATCGGTGAACAACCGCCCAAGCGTGAAATCCTGCGCCCCGTATATTATCTTTTGGCTATCAGTATAGGGCGGATCACAATACACAATGTCTCCATCACCAGCCATTTTCACAACTTCAGCGTAATCAGCTAAAACAAACTCCGTGCTGCGGACAGCGCGGTGCCATTCAAATGCGCGTGTCGAAAACTCCTCGGGAGGGATCGGCTTATGCGGACCGATGGGAGTGCTGAGATACCCATCGCGACGGAATCTAATCACGCCTCCGTAGCACGTGCGCGAAATAAATAGAAAGTCGTGAGGGTTATTGGCTCGATTAAATCGAGCCTTTATTGATTCGTATACCTCTAGGCGATTGCGTTGATACTTGCCGTAACTTTCTCGATATGAATCGATCAACTCTTGCGGACGTTTCTGCAGAAGTTTCCACATTTCAATTAACGGCTTCATTGTGTCGGCAGCAATGGCGCGCTTGGGCGCAAGGCAGCCGAGCACAGCCCCGCTGCCAACAAAAGGTTCAAAATATGTCTTCTGGTCCTTTGGAAAGGTGGAGCAGATGTGTTCGGCAAAACGGCTCTTGTTGCCGATATACTTAATGAGCGGTCGAAGCCTCGGCATCGTCTAATCGTCCTCCAAATGCACGGTGTGGCAACCAATTGCTTCCGAGCACTGGAAGAAAAAGGCCGTGAAACTGCCGCGTCCGATCTTGTTCGTGAGGTTGCGCTTGTTGTCCTTGATGCCGATAGTGGATTCGCGGGTCAAGCTCGCGCATGACGACGGAAAAAGACAGTCAGCCATTCGAACCCCACTTTCCCCCGACTAATTTAAAATATTATGGTACAAAACAAGAACATTGGCAAGTGTGTCCAGCCTTTGAGCAGGGTTTTTTGACGGAACTCAAATTCTCCGCGACACGATGACCGCGACCAGGCCCGCGACGGCGAGGCCGAGGCCGCGCCAGGCCCAGGGCATTTCGTCGATCATGAAGCTCTCGCGCGGATAGGGGAAATACCCGGTCCCCTGCCCGATCCAGAGGATTCCCATCAAGAGCGCGAGGATGCCGATCCAGAGCAGCGTTTTTCGCATGACTCCCTTTCCTTCGCACGACGCCGAGGGCCTGAAGATTCGGCCCCCGGCTGTGCTACGTATGACTTTCTTTCCTTCATGCCTTGCCCCTCACCCTTCGACAGGCTCAGGGTGAGGAATTCATCGAGGATTAATGCGCCTCGTCCCAGTGGCGGGCGGAGCCGGTGTCGACGACGAGCTTCACGGAGAGCTCGACTGCAGGATCGGCGGCACCTTCCATCACCCGCTTGACGAGCGCCGCGGTTTCCGCGACCTCTTTTTCCGCCACCTCGAAGACCAGCTCGTCATGCACCTGCAACAGCATGCGCGCGCTTAAGTTAGCCTTCTCCAGCGCGGGCGGGATGCGGCGCATGGCGCGCTTGATGATGTCGGCGGCGGCGCCTTGCAAGGGCGCGTTGATGGCGGCGCGTTCGGAGAAGCCGCGCACCGAGGGGTTCGCATCCTTGATGCCGCGGAGATAGCAGCGCCTTCCGAAGATGGTCTCGACATAGCCGTGCTTGCGCGCGAATTCCTTGGTCGCTTCCATGTAGTCGCGGATGCCGGGGAAGCGCTGGAAATAGGCCTTGATGTATTGCGCCGCCTCGGCCTGGGGCACGTCGATCTGCGAGGCGAGGCCGAAGGCGCTGATGCCGTAGAGAATGCCGAAATTGATCGCCTTGGCGCGGCGGCGGAGATTGGGGTCCATGCCCTTGACCGGCACGCCGAACACCTCGCTCGCGGTGGCGGCGTGGATGTCGATGCCCTGGGCGAAGGCCTGTTTCAAGGCGGCTACATCGGCCACATGGGCGGCCAGACGCAGCTCGATCTGGCTGTAATCGGCCGAAAGCAGCACATGGCCCTGCTCGGCGATGAAGGCGTGGCGAATCTTGCGCCCTTCCTCGGTCCTGACCGGGATGTTCTGGAGATTGGGGTCGGTCGAGGCGAGCCGGCCGGTGGAGGCGCCCGCGAGCGAATAGCTCGTATGGACGCGGCCGGTCCGGGGGTTGATCTGCGCCATCAGCGCATCGGCATAGGTCGATTTGAGCTTCGACAATTGGCGCCAATCGAGCACCCGGGCGGGGAGATCGTGTTCGGAAGCGAGTTCCTCCAGCACGTCGGCGTCGGTGCCATAGGCGCCGGTCTTGGTCTTGCGGCCGGATGAGAGTTTGAGCTCATCGAACAAGACTTTGCCCAGCTGTTGCGGCGAGGCGATGTTGAAGGGATGGCCGGCGAGCTTGTGAATCTCGGTTTCGAGCTCGGCCATGCGCTTGGCGAAATCCTCCGAGGCGCGGCGCAATTGCGCGGCGTCGACCTTGATGCCGTGCGCTTCCATCTGGGCCACCACCTCGGGCATGGCGCGCTCGACGGTTTCGTAGAAGGCGAGCTTATGCCCGGCCAGCAGCCGCGGCTTGAGGAGGCGGTGGAGGCGAAGCGTGTAATCGGCGTCCTCGGCGGCGTAATCGCACGCCTTGGCCAGATCCACCGCGGCGAAGCCGGTGTGGTTTTTGCCGCTGCCCGCCACGTCCTTGTATTTGATGGTGTCGTGGCCGAAATGGAGCTTGGCCAGCTCGTCGAGGCCGTGGCCGTGCAAGCCCGCCTCGAGCACGAAGGAGATCAGCATGGTGCAGTCGATCGGCGCGACCTGGACGCCGTAACGCGCCAGCACGGCGATGTCGTATTTGATGTTCTGGCCGATCTTGAGGACGGAGTCGTCTTCCAGCAGCTTCTTGAGCTTCGCCAGCGCGGGTTTGAGCGGGATTTGCTTGGGCGCTTCGGGCGGGCGCTTGGCTTCGCCGCCGAGATCGAGCGCGCCCTGGCCGCCCGCGACATGGCCCAAGGGGATGTAACAGGCGCGGCCCGGCTCGAGCGCCAGCGACACGCCCACCAGCTCGGCCAACGAGGCGTCGAGCGAGGTGGTTTCGGTATCGACCGCGACCGCGCCCAGCGAAGCGGCCTCCGCGATCCAGCGGTCGAGCGCCGCCAAATCCTGCACCAGCTCGTAATGCGGCTTGGCGTGGGCGAGCCTGGCCGGCGCGTCGGGCGGGGACGGCTTGACCGCGGCGGGCGGCGGCACGGTGGGTTCGGGCGGCTCGAATTCCGGCTCCTTGGCCCCGGTTTTGGGCGGCGCGGCTTTGGCGGCCTCGCCCAGCTTGCCCGCCAGCCGGTTGAGCAGGCTTTTGAAATTCTGCGCGCGCAGGAATGTCCCGAGCTTCTCCGGATCGATCGGCTTGGCTTCGAGCTCGGCGAGCCTGCGCGGCAGTTTCACGCGGTCGTCGAGGGTAACGAGCTTCTTCGAGATGCGCGCATCCTCGGCGTGGTCGAGCAGGGTCTGGCGGCGCTTGGGCTGCTTGATCTCGGACGCCTTCTTCAACAGGGTTTCGAGATCGCCGTACTGGTTGACGAGCTCGGCCGCGGTCTTGACGCCGATGCCGGGGACGCCGGGCACGTTGTCGGTGCTGTCGCCGCACAACGCCTGGACGTCGATCACCTTGTCCGGGAAGACGCCGAATTTCTCCTTCACCTCGGCCGCGCGGATCGGACGCTCGCGGATCGGGTCCCACAGCTCGACCTTGTCGTTGACCAGCTGCATCAGGTCCTTGTCGGAGGAGACGATGGTGACTTTGGCGCCTTCCTTCACCGCCTCGCGCGCGTAGGTCGCGATCAGGTCGTCGGCCTCGTAATCCTCCTGCTCGATGCGGCAGATGGAAAAGGCGTCGGTGGCCTCGCGCACCAGCGCGAACTGGGGAATCAGATCCTCGGGCGGCTCGGGGCGGTGCGCCTTGTATTCGGGATAGATCCGGTTGCGGAAGGTCTTGCGCGCGACGTCGAACACCACCGCGATGTGGTCGGCGTCGGTGTCCTGCCGCAGCTTCAGCAGCATGTTGGTGAAGCCCAGCACCGCGCCCACCGGCGTGCCGTCGGGCCGGGTCAAGGGCGGCATGGCGTGGTAGGCGCGGAAGATGAAGCCCGAGCCGTCGATCAGATAGACGTGCCGGGGTTTGGCCACGGCGTCAGTGGCCGGCTGGCGGCTTGCCCGGCTTTCCCGTCGGCCGTTTCACGAAGCTGCGCGAGCAATAGGGGCATTCGATCCGGCCCGCGGGAAGGAGATTGAGATAGACCCGGGGATGGCCGGCGGATCTTTCGCCGTTGCCGTCGCAGGCGACGGTGTCTTGGTCGGTTTCGACGGTTTCGAAGGGCATTTTTCCGCCTCGATATGACCTTACAAGGGGCGCGGTCCCGTGATTGACCGGCGCGCGGCGCGGATGATACGCATTCCTCCGGCACAATCAATGACCAGTCATGTCCATGCATCGGGCCGGGATGAGCCCGGCCTGGCGGTCGAGCTCGAAGGCTTGACCAAGATCTACCGCGGCGGCGGGCGGGAACGCCTGGCGCTCGACCGCGTCGATTTGGCGATCAGGCGCGGCGAGATTTTCGGCCTGCTGGGCCCGAACGGCGCGGGCAAATCGACCCTGATCAACATCCTGGCCGGCCTCGTCATCAAGACCGTGGGGCGCGCCCAAGTGTGGGGCATCGACATCGACCGCGACCCGCGCAACGCGCGCGCCGCCATCGGCGTGGTGACGCAGGAAGTGAACATCGATTCCTTTTTCACGCCGCGCGAGCTCTTGGGCGTGCAGGCCGGATTCTACGGCGTGCCCAAGGGCGAGCGCCGCACCGAGGAGCTGCTCGAGCTGCTGGGATTGACCGACAAGGCGGACGATCTCGCGCGCACGCTGTCGGGCGGCATGCGGCGCCGGCTGATGATGGCCAAGGCGATGGTGCATTCGCCGCCGGTGCTGGTGCTGGACGAGCCCACCGCCGGGGTGGACGTGGAATTGCGCCGCCAGCTGTGGACCAACATCCAAGCGCTCGCGGCCGCGGGCACCACCATCCTGCTCACCACCCATTATCTCGACGAGGCGCAGGAGCTGTGCGGGCGCATCGCCATCATCGACCGGGGGCGCGTGGTGGCCAACGACACCACGCCGGCGCTCCTGGCCAAGATCGACGAGAAGCTGCTGACGCTGTCGCTGGTGAAGCCGGTCTCATCCTTGCCGCCCGGATTGAAGGATCTCGGGCTCAAGCTCGAAGGGCCCGAGCGGATCGTGTTCCGCTATCAGCCGAGCCGCGCCCATGTGGGCGACGTGCTGAGCGCGGTGGAAGCGGCCGGGCTCGCCATCCGCGACGTCTCGAGCGAGGAAACCGATCTCGAGGACATATTCCTGCGCCTGACCGGCGTCGGGGCGGGTTCGGGAGAAGGGAAATGAACGCGGCCGGAAGGACGCCCCGGACCGGGATGCGGCGAATTCTGGCTTGGACGCTCGCGATTCTTCTGACAGGCTGCGCCGGACAAGGTGGATTGAGCATGCACGACCAGCAATTGCGGCAAGAATTTTCCCGGCGCGAATCGGGGCCGGCGCGATTCGACGGCGGCGCCTTCATCGCCGACGACGGCGCGCGATTGCCGATGCGCGCCTGGCTGCCCGCGAAGGGTCATGTCAAGGCGGTGGTGCTGGCGCTGCACGGCTTCAACGACTACTCCAACGCCTTCGAAGGGCCGGGCATGGCCTGGGAAGATGCCGGGATCGCGACCTATGCCTACGACCAGCGCGGCTTCGGCGAGGCGCCGGAGCGCGGCCGCTGGGTTGGCGCCTGGCGTTTGGCGCAGGACCTGGCCGAAGCCAGCCGGCTCCTCAAGGCGCGCTATCCGGACAAGCCGCTTACCATCGTGGGCGAGAGCATGGGCGCGGCGGTGGCGATCGCCGGCGTCACCGGCACCGCCGGGGCCGAGAATCCCACGGCCGACGGCTATATCCTGATGGCGCCGGCGGTGTGGGGCCGCGCCGACATGAATTTGTTCGAGCGCGCGGCCTTGTGGATGACCTATCGCCTGGCGCCGGGCTGGACCTTGAGCGGGCAGAGCCTGCGCATCCTCGCCTCGGACAATATCGAGATGCTGCGCGCGCTCGGCCGCGACCCGCTGGTGATCAAGGCGACGCGCGTCGACACCATCAGCGGGCTGGTCGATCTGATGGGGCTGGCGCTCGAATCCGGGCCGAAATTCGACGAACGGGCGCTGCTGCTCTACGGCGCGCATGACGAGGTGATTCCCGAGGCGCCGGTTCGGCAATTCATGGCGAGCCTGCCGGCGGCGGGGATGGGGCGGCGCCGCATCGCCTATTACAAAAACGGATACCACATGCTGGCGCGCGACCTGGAAGGATCCCTGGTGATCGCCGACATGCAAAGCTGGCTGCTGCATCCCAATGCCCCCCTGCCCTCGGGCGCGGATATCGATCCGCCCATCGTCACCGCCCGGAATCCCTGAGAGTCTCCCCGGGCCCCGGGCGCGGATTTTCCGCGGCGAAGCCGCCATGGCGGCACAGTTCCATCCTATGCTAGATAGAGACCAAGGCTCGAGGGGGGATACCGACATGGAAGTTTCGCACGCGATCCGCCGCTTCCTGCCGTTCCTCCTGCTGTGCCTGGCGCTGGCGTGGCCTTGCGCGCCTGCGCGCGCGCAGTTCGTCGCCGGCATCTCGGTCGACATCGCGCCGCCGCCCTTGCCGATCTATGCCGAGCCGCCGCTGCCGGAAGACGGCTATGTCTTCATACCGGGCTATTGGGCCTGGGCGCCGAGCGGCTTCTACTGGGTCCCGGGCACCTGGGTGCTGCCGCCCGCGCCGGGCCTATACTGGACGCCGGGCTATTGGGCCTTCGTCGACGGCGTCTATGTCTGGTACGCCGGTTATTGGGGACCGACGGTCGGATATTACGGCGGCGTCGATTACGGCTTCGGCTATTTCGGCACCGGCTACGACGGCGGCTATTGGCAGGACGGCGTGTTCTTCTACAACGGCGCCGTGCATAATTTCGGCCGGGTCCGCGTGGCCCATTCCTATCGCCGGGACGTGTCCGACCGCCACGCGCGCATGAGCTTCGCCGGCGGGGAGCGCGGAACAGGAGCGCGACCGGGCCCCGACGAGGAAAGAGCCGCGCAAGAGCCGCACCGGCCGCCGCGCAGCGTCCAGATGCAGCATGAAACCCAGGCCGCCACCATCCGCACCGCGCCCGCCGCGGTCAATCACGGCAGGCCGCCGGTGGCGGCGACGCAGAAACCGGCGACCTTCACCGGCCCCGGCATCACCAGCGCCCGGCCCGCGCCGCATCCGCCCGCGCCGCCGCATCCGGCGGGCGGAGCCGCGCCGCAGGGCCAAGGCCACGGCGGCGGCGGCGCACCCCCGCCGGGCGGCCATGGCAGCGAGCCGGAGCATCATTAAGCGCCGACAGGCCACGCTGCATCCGCATCCCGCGCCCTTCGACAAGCTCAGGGTGAGGGAAGATTGGTTATGGCATCAAGAAAATCGCCGCGCCCAGCGCCCTCGTCCTGAGCCTGTCGAAGGACGAAGGATGAAGGGCGCGCAACGCTCATCCGGCGATCGAGTCAGGGCTTATCTTATTTGCTTCGCAAGACGCCGAGGGCTGATTCCTCTTGGCTTCGCACGACGGCCGCGCCCCTGCGCGGCCTGTGCTACGCCGGATTACTTATTCCGTTCCTTCCAGGGGTCCTTGACCATCGGATAGGTTTCGATCTCGACATTGATGAACCGGCCGCCGCCCGCCTTCTCGACCCGGCAGATATAGACGTTCTGCACGATGTCGCGGGTTTCGGGATCGATCAAGATCGGCCCGCGCGGGCTTTCATGCTTCCAGCCCTTGATCGCGGCCATCGCGGCATCGCCGCCGATCTTGCCGTTCAAGGCCTTGACCACGTCGTAGATCAACGCCATGCCGTCATAGGCGCCGACCGCGAAGAAATCGGGGTCGTTGTCCGGACCGTAGGAATCGTGCCAGGCCTTGACGAAATC
>Ga0187803_10000036_pt1 | contig 58726 bp, 39 predicted proteins | sample NC_wetland_sal_i_2_FD_132425 | JGI IMG/M metagenome (GOLD analysis project Ga0187803, IMG submission 132425) | Wetland sediment microbial communities from Neuse River Estuary, North Carolina, USA - Control_3 | ecosystem: Environmental > Aquatic > Freshwater > Wetlands > Sediment | place: USA...
ATCTCGTTGGAGATATCGATCGACAGCACTTGGTCCGGAACGATGAACAGGAACAGGCTGCCGTACAGTGCCCCGGCCAGCGCCGTGAACGCCGCGCTCAGCAGCAGCGCATAGAGCTTCGTCCTCGTCGCGTTCACCCCCACCGATAACGCCGTGTCCTGATCCTCCCGGATGGCCATCAGGTAATAGCCGAAGCGCGCGCGCGATATCATCACCGTGGCCGCCGTCGCCGCCGCCGTCAGCAACACCGCGCACAGGTAGAACGACCGGTTCACGTGCGTGTGGAAGAGCGCGGGCACCGGCACGCCCACGTCCCCGCCCGTTACGCTCGGCAGGTTCTTCGCCGCCGCGTGCAATACTTCCGCGAACGCGATGGTGGAGAGCGCGAAGTACGGGCCGCGCAGGCGGAAGGAAACTCCACCGATCAGCAGCGCGAACACCATGGCCAGCCCCACCAGCAGCACCACCGTCGCCCACACCGGCACTCCCGCCCGCGTGAACAGCGCCAGCCCGTACGCGCCCGCCCCAAAATACGCCGCGTGGCCCAGCGAGAGCTGTCCCGCATAGCCTCCCACCAGGTTCCACGCCAGTCCCAGCGCCGCAAACAGATAAATCCGGAACAGCACCTGCAACTGGTAGTCGCTTCGCACCACCAGCGGCAGCAGCAGGGAAATCGCGAACCCCGCCAGGGCCACCGCCAATTGGCCCCGCTTCATGCCTTCTGCCTCCCGAAAATTCCGCTGGGCCGCAGCGAGAGCACCAGGAGAAAAATCACGAAGTCCACCGCCAGCGCCCACTCATTGCCCCAATATAGGCTGGTCAGATTTTCCACTACGCCCAGCAGCAGTCCCGCCATGGCCGCGCCGATGATGGACTCCATTCCGCCCAGCACCACCATCACGAAGGCCTTCAGCGTGAACTGGTCGCCCACTCCGGGATAGAGATAGAACACCGGAAGGAGCAGGCTGCCCGCCACCGCCGCCGCCGATACGCCCAGTCCGAACCAGAAGGCCTGCACGCGGTGGAGGTGAATACCCATCAGCGGCGCCGCGTAGCGATTCTGCGCGATGGCCCGCGCCGCTCGCCCCATCATCGTGTGCATCACGAAGAAGTAGAGGCATGCGCCCACCACCAGCGCAATCCCGAACGACACCACCCACGGCGCATTCACCGTGATGCGGCTGCCCACATGCAGATTTTTCTCCAGCAGCGGAAAGTTGATCTGATGATAGTCGGCGCCGAACACGAGCTGGATTCCGTCCGTTATCGCCAGGCCGATCCCCAGCGTCAGCAGGATCTGCATGAAGTCCGACTGGCCGTGAATCGGCCGCAGCAGGCCCATGTAAATCAAATGTCCTAGGCCGTACATCACCAGAGCCACGATCGGAAAACTGAGGTAGGGGTTCAGGTGTGCGTGAACGAACAGGACGTAGGCCGCGTACATTCCCAGCATCATGAATGCGCCGTGCGCGAAGTTCACGATGCGCATCACTCCGAAGATCAGCGCCATCCCCATGCCCACCAGCGCGTAGAGCGCCCCGGTGAGCAGGCCGTTTACCACCGCCTGCAGGGCTGTGAAGAGGTCCATCTTCTAAACCGTCGTAACGGACGCCATTCCGTCCTCAAAAATACACAGCCCCGTTGCCTGTGCTATCGCTGGCGCTTGTTCCACGGCGGGGTGGGAAGGATCGGCTGCGCTTCGGCCACCTCGCGAGGCCACACCACCTTGTACTCGCCGCCCTGAATCTGCGTGATCAGCACTGGATGCACGTTCTGCCCGCGCACGTCGAAATGGATTGGCCCGAACGGCGTTTCCGGCATCGAGACGCCGCGAATCGCGTCACGGATCGCGGCAGGCTCCGCGTTCCCCGCCTTCTGGATGGCCGTGACCGCCACCAGGAGCGCGGCGTAGGCTTCCATCGCGTGATAGGTAGGGTGCGCGCCCGTCAGCTTCGTGAAGGCATCGTCGAATTCCTTTGAGCCTTTCCATCGCGCGCTGGGTAGCCATTGGGAAACGCTGAAGGTGTACTCGGCGTTCGCCCCCGCTCCTTTGTCCTTCGTCGGGAATTCCGCGGCGGAGAATCCCGTGCCTGCCGCTGTGTAGTACCTTGGGTTCAGTCCCACCTCGGCGGACTGCCGCATCAGTGTCGAAGCGTCCAGCAGGTAGGACCCGAAATAGATCACCTCCGGGTTTTTCGCCTTCACTCGCTGCAGCAGCGCCTTGTAATCCGGCGAGCTGGCCTGATACGCCTCTTCGTCCACCAGCGTGATCCCGGCCTTCTGCGATTCCTCCCTCATCGATTTGTCATTCGATTGCCCGAAGTTCGTGTTCTCGTAGATGATGGCCATGGTCTTCGGGTCGCCGTTGTTTTTCAGGAAGTCCACGGTGGCGCGCGCGTAGGCGCCCGAGCCTTCGCACACGCGGAACACCCAGGGCGACCCCGTTTCCATCACGTTGTCGGCTACAGCCGTGGGGATGATAAAGGGCACGTTCTTTTGCGTTATCGCGGGAACTATGGCCCGCGTGTTTTCGCTCGTATACGCGCCCAGGATAAGAGGCACGTGGTCCTGATCCACAAGCTTCGTCACCCCTTGTACCGCTTGGTCGGGCCGGCCCTGGTCGTCGTAGTACACCAGCTCGATCGGTTTTCCCAGCACACCACCCTTGGCGTTCAGATCCGCCACCGCGATCGTGTAGCCGTTCTTGTGCGCCTGGCCGAACGCCGCCGAGGGCCCGGTGAGCGAAGTGACCACCCCGATCTTGAACGTATTTGATTGTTCCGATCCCCCCGTGCACGAGGCAAGGATTACGGCGGCAGGCAGCCCCAGAATCAGTATCCAGGCGGCGAGACGTTTCATGGCGGGCCTCCGTTGCGCGAGAGTCGTATCACTTCGAAGCACACCGAGCAATCGAAATGTGGCCCGTAAAGGCCGCGTTGCGACCGGGGGCAGGGAAGCATGTGATCGGGCAATCAGCGAAGCGGAGGGCCGCTCCCAGTATTCGGAACCCAGAGGACGGCCCCAGACATACACCGTCCGAAGAAGGCTCGCATGGATCGGGAACACCACGCCCGTGTCCCGTCTCTGCTAGAGTAATCCCTGTCTGGCGATGGGATTGCCCTCGAGTCTTCTTCGCAACCGGAATGACTCGGCTGAACAACCGACACTCGCGAGAGAGGTGTTGCATGCCGGAAGCACAGGAGCGCACCGCGCACTCATCGGCTGCTCTTCCCTCGTTCAAGCGTATCCTCCTGGCCACCGATTTCTCCGTACGCTCCGCTGCGGCGGTGCCATTTGCCCGTTTGGTGGCTCAGTATTATGGCGCCCGGATCGTGGTATTCCATGTGATTACCGCCGAGGAGCCGGCCAGCGGTGGGACGCAAACTCAGGCCAAGATGGACGAGGCCCGAGACTTGGCGGAATCGCAAGTGCGGGAGTTCGTTGCCGAGAACCCACTCGGCCAGGTTCCTTACGAGACTGTGGTCTGCGGGGGTCCCATAGAGGAGGTTATCGCGCCACTGGTCGAGGAAAAGCACATTGATCTCATCGTTCTCGGCACTCACGGCTGGAGCGGCGTGGGAAAGCTGCTGCTGGGTTCTGTGGCGCAACGCATATTCAGCCTGGCGCCCTGCCCGGTTCTGAGCATCTCACCAAGAGCCCACAGATTAGGGGAAGCAAACGGCAGGCGGGCAAGGATTCTGTACGCCACCGACTTTTCTCCCTTCCCGCTGAAGGCGCTTCCTTATGCGCTCTCGCTCGCCAAAGTAAGCCATGCCGAACTCCTCCTGCTGCACGCACCCGAACCGGGTGCGGCGGACTCGGCCGAGATCGTGCAGGGATACCATGAACATTTGAACGCACTGATTCCGGCGCAGGAGAGAAGCTGGTGTAGGTCCGATACGCTCGTCACCGCAGGCGACCCCGACCGCGCAATTTTGGATGCCGCAGAACGGAACAGCGTGGACTTCATTGTGATGGGCGGTCATCCCATAGCGGGGCCGCTTTCATCTTTCCAAGTGCCGTTATCTACTTCCTACCGCGTGGTCGCGCACGCGCCCTGCCCCGTGTTGCGCGTTCGGAGCTGAGGACACCTGCCGTTTTACGCCCCCGTTCCGAACCCCGGATGCTGATTCCGCTCCAGCAGTGTTGCGCCGGCCGCCACCGTCCCATGGCGGCGGGATGTGGCCACGCAGTGCCTGCAACTTGAAATCAACAAGCCCGGTGGTATGCTCCTACCGAAACTGGGCGAAAGGGTGTGAATCATGAAGCGCGTACTTCTGTTCGTGTTCGTATTTTCTCTGATTTTGGTCCCCTCGGGTTTTGCGCAGCAGAACATCGTCATCGGGTTTACGGTGTCCAAGACCGGCGCGCTGAATGTGGACTCGCTGGAACAGTACCGCGGGTTCGAACTCTGGCGCGATCAAGTGAACGCTGCCAACGGCATCCTGGCGGGCGGCAAGCGTTATAAGATCCAATTCGTCACTTACGACGACGAATCCAATTCCAAACGCGTGCAACAGCTCTACGCGCGCATGATCCTGGAGGAAAAAGCCGATTTCCTTTTCAGCCCCTATTCCTCGAGTCTCACCGCTACCGCCGCCGTCGTAACCGAGCAATATGGAAGGATCATGCTCACCACCGGCGCCGCGGAAGAGAAAACCTATAAGCTCGGCAACCGCAACCTCTTCCAGATGTTCACTCCCGCTTCGCAGTACCTGACGGTTGCCCTGGACGCGCTCAAAAGCAAGGACCCCAAAGCCGCGGTCGCCTTCGTCTACGAGGACTCCTCGTTCTCAGTCGCGGTGGTGAACCCGGCAAAAGCCTATGCTCAGCAACTCGGGTTGAACGTCGTTTTCAGCGAGGCCTACACTCCCAACACCACTGACTTCAGCCCGATACTCGATAAGTTGATCGCCTCCAAGGCCACCGTGCTTCAGGGTGGCGGGCATTACACTGACGGGTCAACTCTCGCGCGGCAGCTCTACGGCCGCAAGGCTGCCCTGAAGATGATCACCCTGCTGGTGGCTCCCGACAGTCCGCAGTGGGTGGAACTGGGGGAAGCGGGATTGGGTGTGATGGTGCCCTCGCAGTGGGAACCGCAGACGGCCTTCAAGGCCCAATACGGGCCCAGCGGAATCCAATTCGAGCAGGCATATACGGCGAAGTACAACACTCCCCCCAGCTATGAATCGGCCGGCGGATACGCATCCGGGCTGATCCTGCAACGAGCCATCGAACAAGCCGGCGGAATTGATACGGCCAAGGTCGCGCAGGCGCTGGACAGCACCGACATCATCACGTTTTACGGGCACACCAAATTCGCTACTGCGGCCGATGAACACGGGCTGCAGGTAGGACACTCGATGGCGCTGGCCCAGTGGCAGAAGGACAAGTCCGGAAAGCTTGAGAAACAGGTGGTCTGGCCGGTGGCTGCCAAGAGCGCCAACATGCTCTATCCGATTCACTGACGGTCCCGCTTCCACCCGGCTTTTGCACCCAGATGCGGCAGCCGGGTTGCGCGCGGCGAACCGGGCAACAGGGTAGCAGCACCACTTGAGTGCGCAGGGTGAGATGTGTCCGGCATTCTAGCCTCCATGATCGATGGGCTGCTCGTAGGTTCGGTCTACGGACTGGCCGCGATGGGCCTGAGTTTGATCTGGGGCGTGATGAATGTGATCAACCTCACCCACGGCGCCATGATCGCCCTGGGCATGTTCGGGATGTACCTGCTGTTCAGCGCGATTTCGACCAACCCGTACATCCTATTGCTCCCTGTGATCGGAGCGGGCTTGATTCTGGGCATCGTGGTGTATTGGGTGGCGATCCACTGGGTGATCGGCCGGCCCATGTTGATGAGCCTGCTCTCCACGTTCGCCGTGAACATGATGATTATTGGAATCGGCACGGCGGTGTGGAGCACGAGCCCCTACAACGTCAACTTCAACCTGGCGGGCATCACCGTGGGGAGCTACACATTCACGGGGAACCACATCGCGGCGGCAACCGCGGCTGTCATCATCGCGCTGTCGCTGGAGACATTCCTGCAACGCACGCGGCTGGGCAAAGCGATCCGCGCGGTGTCGGACAATCGTGAAGCCGCCGAGTTGATGGGGATTTCCTCGACCGTTGTTTTGGCAGTCGCGTTTGGGATCGGAATCGCGCTGGCGGTTGCCTCGGGCGCGCTGGTTTCGACCCTGTTTCCCTTCACCATTCTTTCCGGGGCGGTGTACCAGTTGAAGAGTTTCGTGGTGACCGTCTTGGCGGGACTGGGCAAACCGCTCGGCGCACTGGTTGCCGGGGTGCTCCTGGGCCTGTTGGAAGGAGTGGTGACTCCCTTTATCGCCGCCAGTTGGATTCCGCTGATCGAGTTTACGCTTTTCGTCGTGGTTCTGGTTGCCTTCCCGCGTGGCATTTTCGGGAAGGTCGCGGCATGATCCTGCGGCGTCCCTCTTTCTGGTTGATCCTGATCGTATCGGCGTCATTCATTTACCTTCCCCTGCGCGGCCAAAACGTGCCGCTGCGCGAAGACCTCATTCTGGTTGCGGTGGCCATCATACTGGCCAGCAACCTGAACCTGATGATCGGCTATACCGGCTACGTAAACTTCGGCCACATCGTCTTTTATGGGCTCGGAGGATATATCGGCCTTTACCTCACGACGGTGCGAGGGTGGAATCTGGTGCTGGCGGCGCTGACGGCAGGCGTGGCCGTCAGTTTCCTTGCGCTGCTCTTCGGCCTGGGCATTCTTCGATTACGCGGCGCGTACTTCGCGCTGGCCACCATCGGTGTTCTCCAGGCTGTGCAGGCGTTTGTCATGAACTTCGATCCCTGGGGCAGATCTACTGGCATGTATCTCTCGTTCACGTCCTACCAGCCGTGGGGTGGCGCCACGCGGGCGCTCTGGATCGATTATTACTTGATTATCGGAATCATGGCTTTGTCGCTCATCCTGAGCCTCGGCATCAAGATTTCGAAATTTGGTTTGGGATTATTCGCCATCCGCGAGAACGAGGACGCCGCGGCCGTACTCGGGGTGAACACAACGCTCTTCAAGGCCATTATCTACAGCGTGTCCGCGTTCCTGCCGGCCGTTGCCGGCGCGTTGATGTTTTTCAAGAATGGGATGATCGACCCCTTCGTTGCCTTTGAATTCATGCTCTCGCTTGAGGGCATCGTGATGCTGATGCTCGGCGGACAGGGTTCGGTGACTGGCGCGGCCCTGGGTGCGGGGATGTACGAGTGGCTTCGTTCGTTCCTTCTGACCTCGCCGAAGCTGTCCGATTTCCAACTGGTGATTGCCGGGGGCCTTCTTCTGGTGGTCGTTCTGTTTGCCCCTGGCGGACTGATCGGCTGGGTCTACCGGCTGGTGCCGCGTTCGCGAGGGGTGATCGAATGACACCCTTGCTGGAGGTGCGCGGCGTAAGCAAGAGGTTCGGCGGACTGCTTGCCGTTTCCAACGTGAGCTTCAATCTGAACCGTGGCGAGATCCTCGGCCTGATCGGTCCCAATGGCGCCGGCAAGACAACGTTGTTCAACGTCGTGAACGGCGTCTACGGGCAGATTGAGGAAGGGTCGATCTCGTTTGATGGACATGACATCACCGGCATATCACCGCACAAGGTGGTGCATCTCGGTCTGGCGCGCACCCACCAGATCGTTCAACCCCTGAACGACATGTCCGTGCTGGACAACGTGACGGTGGGCGCCTGCTTCGGCCGCGAGTACTTGAGCCTGAGCGCAGCGCGAGCGGTCGCTCGCCAGGTGCTGGAGCAGGTCGGCATGGAGAGCCGCGCCAGCCTGGTGGCTCGTTCCCTGACCATCGCCGGCAAGAAGCGGCTCGAAGTGGCGCGGGCCCTGGCCGCGAACCCCAAACTGCTTCTCCTGGATGAAGTGCTGGCCGGCCTGAATCCCACCGAGATCGCTCAGATGATTGAACTCGTTCGCAGCATCCGCGATCGGGGTGTTTCGGTTTTCATGATCGAACATTTGATGCAGGCGGTGATGAACCTTTCCGATCGCATCGTGGTGCTGAGTTTCGGCCAGAAGCTCGCCGAAGGACCTCCCGAGAAAGTGGCGCGCGACCCGCTGGTGATCGAAGCCTATCTGGGTGATCCGAACATTGCGGAAAGACTGATGGAGAAGAACTGATGGACGCCGTTCTGGAGATCGACAAACTCGAATCCGGTTACGGCGAGGTGCAAGTGCTGTGGGGAATATCTCTCCAGGTGCTTCCGGGAAGACTGACCACCATCATCGGCGCCAATGGTGCCGGCAAGACCACCACGCTGCGCGCCACCATGGGCAGCGTGCGGCCCTGGCGCGGCCGCGTTCTGCTGCAGGGGGAAGATGTGACCAAGCTGGCCCCTCACGCCAAAGCCAACCGCGGCTTGGTGCTGGTGCCCGAAGGCCGGCAGCTTTTCCCCAATCTGTCGGTGGAAGAGAACTTGGAGATGGGGGCGTATTCGCGCCGCGCTCGCAAGCGGGAAAAGAACAATCTGGAAAGAGTCTACGAAGTATTTCCGCGCTTGAAGGAGCGCCGGAAGCAGAAGTCATCCACCCTTTCCGGCGGGGAACAGCAGATGCTGGCCATGGGCCGCGGGTTGATGCAGGAGCCGCTGGTCCTTATGATTGACGAACTTTCGCTCGGCCTGGCACCGGTCTTGTCACAACAGCTTTTTCTCACTTTGAAGACCCTGAGGGGGCAAGGAATCACCATCGTCCTGGTCGAACAGAACGTGCACCTCGCCCTGGCGCTTAGCGATTACACCTACGTGCTCGCCGAGGGACGCGTCACCATCCAGGGTGAGTCGCGCGCAGTCGCCCAGATGGATGAAGTGCGGCGCGCGTATCTCGGCCTCTAGCACTCTCCCCTGTGCCGAGTCGCGCACTTGAATTCCGTTCTTCCCCTTACTCACCGTGAACTCGGCATCAGAAAAGGTAGGCCGTCGTGGGGTGAACCAATGCTAGCTGTGGGCGCTTGCGGCGAGATCCACCTCGCGCGGGGAATTCAGCAGAGCACGGGCCACCAAGAGCTCCGCATTGAGCAGGGCAGCGCCGGCCGCGCCACGCACCATGTTGTGGCCCAGCAACACGAATTTCCAGCCCAACACAGGGCACGGCCGCAGCCGGCCCACGTGCACAGCCATCCCGCCGTGTGTCTCCACATCCAGCCTCGGCTGCGGGCGGTCAGCGCGTTCGTGCACCACGATGGGTTGTACTGGCGCGCTCGGGAGCCCCTGTGTGTGCGGCTCGCCCGAAAATTCTGCGAATGCAGCCAGGATATCTTCGCGCGTCGCGGCGCCGGCCAGCTCCATGGAAACAGCTTCCGTGTGCCCATCGACCACGGGAACGCGCATGGTCTGCGCGCTGATGGTCACCGGATTAGGAGAAAAGCCGCCGGCATCCAGCCTCCCCAGGATTTTCTGCGTCTCCCGCTCGAGTTTCTCCTCCTCGCCCTCGATGTACGGAATCACGTTGGCCGCCGCGTCGAGCGAAGCCACCCCGGGATACCCCGCACCGGAAAGCGCCTGCAGCGTGGTCACCGCCACGCGCCGTGGCGATAACGGTCGCAGCGCCCCGAGCGCCATAGCCAGAAAGACCGTCGAGCAATTCGGATTCGTCACCAGCCCTCCACGCCAGCCTTTTTCTTCCCGCTGCCGTTCCACGACCGCCAGATGTTCGGGGTTCACCTCCGGAATCAGCAGCGGAACGCAGGGATCCATGCGGTGATTGCGCGCGTTGCTCACCACCCAGTGCCCGCGCGCGGCGAACTCCGCCTCGCAATCCCCGGCCACCGCCGCATCGAGCGCGGAGAAGACGAGTTCCGGAGCGCCGGTTGCGTTGAGCGCGTGGACGGAGAGCGCGCCGATTTTCTCCGGCAGCGGCGCGGCCAGCCGCCACGGCAGTTCGCCGTACCGCCGGCCCGCCGAGCGATCGCTGGCCGCGAGCCAGGTGAGCTGAAACCAGGGATGATCCGCCAGCAGGCGGACGAACTGCTGGCCCACCGCGCCCGTCGCGCCCAGCAGACCCACTTCAATTTTTCGGTCCCCGGGCAGGGCCATCCCGTCCCGCTTTGCGGGACGGGACCGTGCCCCCGTGGATGAACTAGCTGGCATGGGCGGCCACTGCTTTCGTCTTTTCGCGCGCCGCCTCCACCTGCTCCAGCCCTTCCAGCAAATCCGCCACGAGGTCTGCCGAGTTCTCGCAACCGGGCGAGAGGCGGACGAGCGTATCGGAAAGCCCAAGCTCCGCTCGCGCCGCCGCGGGAATCGAGGCGTGCGTCATTGTGGCTGGATGGCAGATGAGCGCCTTCACGCCTCCCAGGCTTTCTCCCAGCGCGAAGTAGCGCCGCGAAGAGACGAGCGCCGCGACCTCCTCTACCGTCCCGTCAAGCTCGAACGACACCATGCCGCCGAATCCGGTCATCTGCCGCCGCGCGATTTCGTGGCCGGGATGCGATGGCAGGCCCGGGAAGTACACGCGGCGCACCAGCGGATGGGAGTCGAGCGCCGAGGCGATGGCCGCCGCATTTTCCGCGTGGCGGATCATGCGCAGCTCCATCGTCTTCAGTCCCCGCAGCGTCAGCCAGCAATCGAACGGCCCCGGCACCGCCCCCGTGGCGTTCTGCAGAAATTTTACCGGCTCGAAGATGGCCGCATCGCGCGCCAGCACCGCGCCTTGGATCACGTCGGAGTGCCCGGCCATGTACTTCGTCACGCTGTGCACCACCAGATCCGCGCCCAGCGAAAACGGCTGCTGGAAATAGGGCGTCGCGAACGTATTGTCCACCACCACCAGGGCCCCGTGGGCATGCGCACGCTCGGCGATCGCCGCGATGTCGTACACGAGCAGGCGAGGATTGGTAGGCGATTCGAGCCACACGATCCGCGTATGTGGGTTCAGCGCCGCCTCGAGCGCCGCGAAGTCCGCCAGGTCGAACTGGCGAACCGTCACCCCGATCGGCTGGAACACGCGATTCAGGATGCGGTACGTCCCCCCGTACACGTCCTGCGGAATAATGATTTCGTCGCTGGGACGCAGGTAGGCCTGGAGAACAGCGTTTTCCGCGGCAAGGCCCGAAGCGAACAGCGCCGCGTGCGCCACCCCTTCGAGCTCGGCGAGCACGCGCTCCAGCCGCTCGCGCGTCGGATTGTTCGTCCGCGAGTAGTTGAACCCTTTGTCGCAGCCGGGCGCCTCCTGCTCGTACGTCGAGGTCTGGAAAATCGGGGCGATCAGGGCGCCGGTCTCGGGCTCGCTGGGCTGCGCCGCGTGAATCGTCTTTGTCGCGAAGTTCATCTCGGTTCTCCTTTTTCTCATTCGTTTGCAAAAACCAGACCGGAAATCCCAATGCTGGGTGGCTGCGCGAGGGAAGCGCCTGCGGAAACCAGGGTGGTCCGCCCCGGCTCGTTCAGGCTGCGCACCACGAGCGGCAGTCCGCTGTGGGCTGCCGCCTCGATGGCCTGCCGCTGCACAAGATCGCAGCCGTGCTCGGCCAGTTCGAGCGCCTCTAGGAATGTCACCGCGGGCAGATGCCGCGCCGCCGCGTCACGGTGCGGATCGGCGGAAAAATAGCCGGGAACATCTTTCACCAGTTCGCAGCGTGCCGCCCCCAATCCCGAGGCCAGCAGCACGGCAGTCAGATCGGATCCGCCGCGGCCCATTGTGACGAAGGTGCCGTCGGCATTCGTTCCCAGAAATCCGGGCACAACTGCGACCTCATATTCCGCCAGCGTCGCGCGAAGGCGCCGCGCATCGAGCGCGGCGCGGCTTCCGGGTCCGTCGCTGATCCGCAGCCCGGTTTCCGCCACGTTCAAAGCGGCGGCGCGCACTCCCAGCGCTTCCAGGTGCAGCGTGAGCAGGGCAACCGAGCGGATTTCGCCGGTGGACCACAGCAGATCGAGTGAGCGCGCGGAGGGTGCGCTCGTGATTCCGCGCGCCGTGCGTTCCAGCGCGTCGGTCCAGCCTTCCTGCGCCGAAACGACGGCAACGTACCGCTCCTCCGGCGCGTGGTGCAGCCGGTCGCGTAGAAATCGCGCCGCGCGCGCATAGGCGTTTTCGTCGGTCAGTACCGAGCCGCCCAGTTTCACCACCACCGTGCGCGGCCTGCAACATTCATCGCTGCCGGACATCTCGAGCCTCCCTCAATACACCACAGTCGCCGCGTAGAGATACACGACGGCCTTCGGATTGGCTCGGCCTTCTCGGCCACGGGATAAAGAACCGTGGCGCAGGCACACCGCACGCCGATCCGTATCTTCAGTTTGGGAGCGAGATTCTTGTGCTGGTCCCTCGGAGGGGATCAGCCTTAGATTTTATCTCTCCCGTACTGGGCAGGAAGTAGCACCTTGGCTCACGGGCCAGGTTGCTGTGGCTTCAAAGGGCCTGTTCCCTCAGCCACTCTGGATAAATGCCGCTGTAAAAGCGACGCAATCATGTTTAGCAAACGCCTGGAGTCGTGTCAAGCCCAAATCACGGTGATCGTGTGGGCAACCGCCACGACTTCGAACGCCAGGATTGTCGGATTCGTAGACGCCCATGCCAGCACCCCCGCTCGTCCCCTATCAGCTTGGCTACGCGCGGCAGGCGTGGTAGGATATTCCTACTAGGAGCACCCATGGCCAGCCGTCGTACTGCTCTCCAGTATTTGACGACCACGAACATCGGCGAGAAGGGACAGCTCACAGTCCCGAAGGGGTTTCGCGACGATCTTCACCTCGCGACCGGCGCCCCGGTCGCTGTGCTGCGTCTGGGAGACGGCCTCGTCCTTCTGCCTGAACAGCAGCGCTTTGATCGCCTGTGCGACGAATTTGGCGCTGCGCTCCTTGGCGCGGGGGTCACCCCTGAGGCGCTGCTCGATACACTGCCGAAAGCACGGGATCGCGTCTTTGCACGCCTGTACCCGAAGGCGGCCGCCTCAAGCCAGAAGCGGCGACGCAGCTCGCGTGCCCGGCGCACGCAGTGACCCAAGGGGCGCGAATCCGGCTTTTTCTGGACTCAAACGTTCTCACCGCGGGCCTTGTATCGTCCTGGGGGCTGGACAAAGCCGTCCTTTCGCTTTGTGCAGCCCGCCTCTGCAGGTTGGTTCTGGCGGAAGTGGTTCGCGTTGAGGTCGCGGACAACCTGCTGTTCCATGCCGAGCGGTGGTCACGAGAAGAAGCCAGCCACAGGATTGAGCAATTTCAGCGGCTGGTCGATTTGGCCCGGCCGGAACTCGTGCCGCGGCCCGAAGAAGCCCTCGTCCTCGCTAGCCGCCACCTGATTCGCCACGCCTCCGATGTTCCCGTGCTTCTGTCCGCGATGGCGTGCAACCCGGACTGGCTGCTGACGCACAACACCCGGCATTTTACCCAGGCGTTAGCAAGACGGACCGGACTGCGCATCGCCACACCCTCCCAGTTTTTCCGGACACTATCCTCTCTGCTTCGGTAGAGAGCGCGAAAGGGATTCCCTCGCATTTCTGCCTTCAGGTTGCAGCCGGTCGGCGCGGCATGTGGCGGGCCGCTACCACGAAGAAGGGAATTGCGGCGAGTTCGAGTGCGACACACGCGCTCACCGTCAGTGCCAGCGAGCGGTCGTAGAGAAATCCAATCAGCGCGCTGCCCAGGAACCACGCCACTCCGTATCCCGCCGTGAACAGACCGTACGCGGACGCGCGCCGCCCTACCGGCACCATCGGCGCCACGGCCGCGGGCACGATCGATTCGTGCACGCCCATTCCCGCGCCCCACACCGCCGCGCCTGCCACCGCCGTCCAGAATCCGCCGAAGAAAACCAGCGGTGCGAACGCTGCCGAGAGAATCGTCAGGGGAACCAGCACGCGAAGCCCGTGACGGTCGAACAGCCGTCCGAACACCAGCGAGCCCGCTCCTCCCACTCCCATCGCCACCGCATACAGGATCGGAATCCACACCGCCGGCACGCTCGCCGCTTTCTGGAAGTGATACGCCACCAGCGCGAAATCTGCGAACCCCGCGCCCACCAGCCCCGCGCCTGCCAGGTAAATCCAGAATACGCGAGGCAGTCCCGTAGTCCCGATGGCTCGGGAAATGTCTGGCGGATGCCTCTCCATCTCCTCCGGCCGCGGATACAGTACGCGTGCGACGGCGAGCAGCGCCAGCGTCGCGAGCGACGGAACCAGCAGCGCCGCAAACGCCACGCGGTACCCGCCCGCACCCGCCGCTGCGCCGTGGCGCAGCAGCAGGAACGCCATCAGCAGCGGCCCGCACAGCGCACCCAACTGGTCCAGCGCTTCGTGCAGCCCGAACGCCCAGCCGTATCCGCCCATCTGCTGGCCCGCGTGCGACAGCATCACATCCCGCGGCGGATTGCGCGTGGCTCTCCCTGCACGTTCGAGCACGAGCAGCGCGGCAGCCGCGGGCCAGCTTCCGGCTAGTGCGAGCGCGGGCACGGCGGTCATCTGCACCACGTATCCTAGGATCGTGATGGGCCAATACATCCGCGTGCGGTCTGCCAGCCGGCCCGACACGATGCGCAAGCCGTATCCCGCCAGTTCGCCCAGTCCTGCCACCGTTCCCACTACCGCGCCGCTCGCCCCCAGCAGCGCGAGATACGGCCCCAGGATTCCGCGCGCACCTTCGTACGCGAAATCGGCGAAAAAACTCATTACCCCGATCAGCAACACGAAGCGCAGCGCGATGGCGCGCGGGTTTGCGATGTGAGGCTGGTTGGCCATCGAACGAGTCCGGCTGTGATTATCGCTCCCCCTCCGCGAAATCGGGAGCGCCGCCCGATCAACTGATGCCTCCGTTCAAACCCGCGAGCCGCCGGACGACAGGGGTGTTCGCAGCAGGGAAATACAAATCCCACAAACGGGCATCTCCGCGAACTGCGCGGTGCCCGCCGGCCGCGTAACACACTTGTAATGAATAAAATACACGCCGCTCACGGCGGAAATCGGAGTGCTCCAACTTGCCCGAACTCTTGCGCGAGGAGGCCCCCATGGAAACCCTGTGGCAGGACATTCGCTACGGCGCACGCATCCTGGCCAAAAATCCGGGATTCGCCTCCATCGCCGTGCTCACCATCGCGCTCGCCATTGGCGCCAATACCGCGATTTTCAGCGTTCTCGATGCCGTGCTGCTTCGCTCTCTCCCCGTCGCTGATCCCGCGAGCCTCGTCGTCCTCACCGACCCCGACAGCCACGGCCGCTCTTTCGGCAGCGACCGGGGCGAGCGCTCGCTTCTCACTTACTCCGAGTTTGAATTCCTGCGGGACCACAACGAAGCCTTCTCCGGCATTTTCGCCTCAGATAGCTCATTGGCCGAACGCGAGGTGAATGTGGGCGGCCTGCCTGCCGGCCAGGCAGGCTCAACGCCCGGCGCAGATCAGCAATTCGAGTCCGCGCGCCTGCGCCTGGTGAGCGCCACCTATTTTTCGACGCTCGGCGTGCAGCCGGCCATGGGTCGCGCGTTCTCGCCGGATATGGACCGCGCCCGCGGCAGCTCGCCCTACGCCGTAATCAGTTACGCTTGGTGGAAGCAGCGCTTCGGCCTCGATCCCGCCGTACTGGGCAGGACGATCCGCATCCGCCAGACCACGTTTGAAATCATCGGTGTCGCGCCTCCCGGATTCTTCGGCGAGACCGTGGGAGATTCCCCCGACGCGTGGCTGCCCATCACCATGCAGGACGCCGTCTATCCCGGCACCGACCTGCTCACTGCGGCGGCGGGCGTCACCAACCAATATATGTGGCTGCAAGTGCTGGCGCGGCTCAAGCCCGGCGTTACCCTCGAGCAGGCCAATGCCGGCATCAACGTCACCTTCCGCCACGAGATCGAGCAGGCCCTGGGTTCGCAGGCCGGCCCGGTGGATCGCGAGCGCTGGTTCGACCAGCGCATCAAACTCCAGACCGGCGCCCGCGGAGCCTCCACGCTCCACAACGGCTATGGCGACCCGCTCAAACTTCTCATGGCCCTCGTCGGGCTGGTCCTTCTGATTGCCTGCGCGAATCTCGCCAATCTACTTTTGGCGCGCAGCGCCGCCCGCCAGAAGGAATTTGCCGTCCGCATGGCCATCGGCTCCGGCCGTCTCCGCCTCGTCCGCCAGCTCGTCACCGAATGCGCCCTGCTCGCGCTGCTCGGCGGCGCCGCCGGCTTCCTGTTCTCCCGCTGGGCCGCGCCTCTGCTCGTCTCTCTCGCCGCCGGCACCGGCCCAGGCTCCTCCGTCATTGATCTCGATCTCACTCCCGATCTGCCCGTCCTGTGGTTCACCGCCGGGGTCACCCTGGTCACCGTTCTCCTGTTCGGCCTGCTTCCGGCCATCCGCGCCGCCCGCCTCGAGACGCTTCCCGTTCTCCGCGCCGCTGCCAGCGCCGGTTCCTCCGATGGCCAGCGCCGCCTCCCGGCCGGCCGTCTCCTCGTCGTCATTCAGGTCTCCGTCTCCGTCATCATGCTCACCGCCTGCGGCCTCTTCCTCCGCAGCCTCCAGCAGCTTCGCGACGTGAGCCTAGGATACGACCGCGAAAACGTCCTCATGTTCCGCGTGGATTCCGCTCCCGCCGGTTACAAGGGCGACGCTCGAATCGCCTTCCACAAAAATCTGCTCGAAAAAATCCGCGCGCTGCCCGGCGTCCGCGTCGCCACTCTCTCCAGCAACGGGCTGTTCCAGAACTCTGAATCCGCCGATCCCGTCTCGATCGAGGGGTACACGCCCAAGCCGGGGGAAGATCTGCACGCGCTCATGGACCACGTTGGCCCCGGCTATTTCACTGCTCTCGGTATTCCTCTTCTGTCTGGCCGCGACATCAACGAACAGGACGCGTTTCCCGTGCGCCGCGTCGCCGTGATCAACCGCGCCTTCGCCGAGACCTATTTCCCCAACACCAATCCACTCGGCAAAATCGTCGCCGACACCTATCCCGGCAATCCCGGCGACGCCGTTATCGTCGGCGTTGTCGCCAATTCCAAATCCAACAGCCTCCGCCAAACCGCCCGCCCGCGGATTTACTTCCCGTTCTTCAACGAAATGTGGGAACACTCCAACGCCGGCTATGAGGTTCGCACCTTTGCCGATGCGGAAGCCGTCAGCCGCGAAATCCGCAACGCCGTCGCCGAAGCGAGTCCCGCTGTTCCCGCCGTTCAGATTTCCACGCTGGCCGCTTTGGTCACGCGCTCGATCAGCATTGACGTGTTCATCGCCCAGCTCTCCGGCGTGCTGGCCCTGCTCGCGCTGGTGCTCGCCGGTATCGGCCTTTACGGATTGATGGCCTACACCGTTTCGCGGCGCACCCGCGAGATTGGTATCCGCATGGCGCTGGGCGCCCGGCCGGGTTTGGTCCTGCGGCAGGTGTTGGGCGAGACGTTGTTGCTCGTCCTGTTCGGCGTGGCCATCGGAGTGCCCGCCGCCATCGGTGGGGCGCGCCTCATTCGCACTCTGCTCTTCGGCGTCGGCTCGGGCGATCCCATTGCTATTTGCGGCGCCATGCTCGTGCTCGCTGCCATCGCCGTGTTCGCCGGCTTCCTGCCGGCTCGCCGCGCCGCGCGCGTCGACCCCATGATCGCCCTGCGCTACGAGTAGGCCATTTCGTACCGCCGGCATCTTGCCGGCGTCTTTTCTACCTCCGTCCTCTCGTCCGCTCGTGCCCGGCGCTCACACGCCGCGCCACCCGTCCGTCTCCGCACCTATCTCCCCGCGTCGTTCCGGAACACCGACCCGTTGTGCATCACAAACTTCACGTTTTTCAATTCCGCGATGCTCTTCAACGGATCACCCGGCACTGCAATCACGTCCGCATACGCTCCTGCCGCGACAACCCCGATCTCTCCCTGCATGTCCAGCATCACCGCCGCGCGCGACGTTGCCGATCGGATCGCATCCATCGGTTTCATCCCGTAGTTCACCATGTAAACGAATTCTTCCGCCTCCGGCTCGCTCCACGGGATCCCGCCCATGTCCGTGCCGAACACAATCTTCACGCCCGCCGCCAGCGCCTTTTTGAATGAAGGCTCGTGCACCGACGCGCGCTTCATGTCCCGGCGTCGCGTCGCCGTGTCCTCCTCCGGCCAGTTTTGGAGATACGGCACGATGGTCGGGCAGTACCAGGTGCCCTGCTTGAGCATCTGCGCGATGTTCGCGTCCGTCAGCTCCAGCCCGTGCTCGATCGAATCGCAGCCGCCGTCCAGCGCCCTCTGCATGCCGATTCCGTTGTACGCGTGGCACGCCACTTTCTTCCCCCAGCCGTGCGTCTCGTCCACGATTGCGCGAAGCTCCTCCACCGTCAGCGTCGGCTGCGACACCAGGTTTCCCGCCCGGTCCACCCACGACCGGTGCGTCATATACACCTTGATCCAGTCCGCGCCGTGGTCGAGCTGTTCACGCGCGGCTTTCCGCGCCTGCACCGGCCCGTCAATCAGTTGCGCTCCCTTCGGCATGTCCAGCTCCGGCGCGTATCCTTCCAGGTTGTACCCGCCCGTCGTGGATATCGCCCGCGTCACCACAAACAGCCGCGGGCCCGGAATCGCGCCCTCCTCGATTGCCGCTTTGATTTCCACGTCGCCGTACCCCGCTCCTTCCGTTTCCAGGTCCCGTAGCGTGGTGAACCCCTGTTCGAGCGCGCGCCGCACAGCAGCCGTTGCCCGCGCCGCCCGTTGCGCGATTCCCGCGTTCAGGATGTTCGCGTCGTACCCGCCTTTCTTAGGGTCCTCGCCCCACAGGAAGATGTGCGTGTGTGAATCAATCAGGCCCGGCAGCACCGTCGCGCTGGAGAGATCGATAACCTTCGCGTCCGCCGGTATCGCCGCGCCTGCCTCCGCTACTTTCTCGATCCGCTCGCCGCGCACGAAGATCAGTTTGTTGTGCGCCGGCGCGTCGCTCATCCCGTCAATCAGCGTTCCGGCGCGAATCACGGTCATCGCGCCCGGTGAGCTTTGCGCGCCCGCGGCTGCCGCACAGCACAGCACCACACAGGCGAGAACGGCAAAATGGCGGCGATGCATAGGTCTCCTCCTGAGAATTCCGCTTTGGATGGAGCTCACTTCTACTTCATGGACGGCGCTTTTGCAATCGCCGCACGGGTAGCCACGGTCCCGCTCTGCGGGACCGTGGGCCTATTCCTACCCCTCGAAAATGAGCGACGAACACGTCAGCCCGGATTCCGCCTTCTGCAGCTCGGAGATATCCAGCCCCACCACCCGGAACCCGCGCTGCTCGATCCGCTCGCGCGTTCGCGGAAACGATGTGGGAAAAATCACCGCGTCGCCGATGGCCAGTGCATTCGTCGCCCGTGGCTCCTCTGGCGCAACGTCGATCCACTCGCAACCTGCAAACGCTGCCGGGTCGATCCTCGCCCGGTTTCCAACCAAAATGTTTTTGCCCAAATGGGTCACCGCCGATTTTAAGTGCAGACACCCGTTCACCGGCACGGAAATCACCGCGTACCCGTGCGGTGCCAGGATCGCCGCCAGTTGACGGATGCCCTCGGCATTCGTCCGCCGCGAGAGTCCTACGTACAATTTCTTCCCGATGCGCACCACGTCGCCGCCTTCGAGCGTTCCCGGCAGCTCCACGCGCGCCAGCTTCCGGTAGGGCTCGAGCGCCCGCGCGATCGACTCCGCTTCCCGCCGCCGCGTCGGCGTTCCCAGCGGCAGGATCACCGCAAGCTCGTCTAGCACAATCGCCGGGTCTTCCACGAACATGGAATCGGGCAGGTCCGGCTCCTCCGGCAGGGAGACGACGCGGGCTCCCAGACTTTCGAGCGCCAGCTCGTAGGCGCGGTGCTGCTCCCGCGCGCGCGCTAGATCGATCGTTTGCCGATCGATAAAGCTCAGCTCGCACTTGGCGAGCGCGGGGCTGACCGCGCGTGTAATCGCAATGAGCATTTCCCGGCGGGAGAGTGTATACGAAAGTCTGCAGCGCCGTGGTAGTTGTTGCCCCGGGTTCTCCCTGGCGTTGCTCGCCGGAATCAGGCTACTGCGTGCACGGCGGCGGTTCGCTGAAGGGAGGTTTAGGCAGCTCGCGGGCTGGTTTCGTGAGGCTCAAATCTTCAAACAGGAGGGAGGGAACTACATAGGAAGCCAGCGGCAGCGACGGAGATGCGGCCATCTCCGCCCCGAACGAGGAAAGGAACGCGGAGCTCAGGTTGAAACGCGGCATCTGCTGGTTGTGGAACACAACCGCTTCCTTTGACGCAGCCACAATTCCCTTGAACGATTCTGCGGTCATCCCCGAAAGCCGCGCGCCGCGGATCAGCTCTTCGCGCCCGTCGGGATACACTTTGTAGGCGAGCAGCAGGTCTCGGCCTGCGTCACCGCGGCCCATCATGGAAGAAAAGACCGCCATGAATTGTTCGGTAGTCGAGCCCGAGCCCAGCTCGCGAACCACGATGCCGAATTCCAGCCCCCGTTTTTTAACCAACTCCAAAAGCTTGCTTCGCAATTCCGCTGCGCCCAAGCCTTCGCTCGACTCGACAATCATGTTGCTCGGGATGGCTCCCGTCCCGCGTCGGTTGCCTGTGCTGTGTGCTACCCCTTCCACCGGCGTGCGTCCGTTCAACAAGGTTTTCAGGATTCCGCCTTCGATTACACGGGTTTCATGGGCCAATACCCCATCGGCATCCGTCTTGTATCCTCCAAACAACGGCTCATTTCCGTACGCGGCGAGTGTGGGGTTGTCCACGACGCTCATGGAATCCGGCAACACCCGCGCGCCAATCTTGCCGGAAAACGCTCCGCCACCGGCCTGCGAGAAGCGCTCGAACACCGCTGCCATTCCCGGCACGCCCGTGTCTGGTTTGCGCTGCCCGATCAGGGCGGGGGCGAACTGTTCGCCGAAGACTTCCGCAGCGGCGCGGCCTTCGAATAGCACTGGTCCGTTATAGCGCGCCAGCAGCGGCGCATTGCGCAGAGACTCCAGCCGTGCGGCCAGACCGCGGATGCGCTCCGCCAGCGCTTCGCGCGGCGGCAGCACTTCAACCGACCGGAAATAAAAGCGATCGGAATCGCTGAGTTTGAGTCCGTCAACCGCCTGCGTAGCGGCTTCCGCCGAAATCGTGATCAGCGGGCGCGACTTTTCAAACTCCGTGCCTTCGCTGTTCAAATAGAACGTCCGCCCGTTCCCCACCGAGAGACTCACCGAGGAGGAGTTAATCCCTGGCATGGCCCCCAGCACCCTCGAGAGTTCGCGGACCATTGCTTCCGCCCGAGTGCGTTCCATTCGGATGGCCGGTGCAGTTTCCGGGATTTGCGTCGTGCTCTCCTTGCTGAAATCGGGGAGATCCTCCGCCCGCGTCCGGTTTTGCAACGCTGCCTTTTTTCCGGCCAGTTGCTCCAGCGCCTGTTTGTATGCGCCGTCGGTCGCCAGCCAGATCTGCCGCCGGAACTCCAGATAGTCATCGTCGATGGGAAGCGCGTTGAATCCGAACTGAGGGCGGATTGTTCCCGGCGAGAAGGAAGGCCGGGAGATGAAATTCGTATTGTCGAAGTTATAGTCGCCCACGCGCACTTCTACGCTCAGCGTGCGCGTCACTGAATCCTCGCTGCTGCTGCCCATCAGACTGCCACACGTTGCGCCAACCTCCAGCCCGCGCGATTCGCGCACCCGGTAGGCGATGAAGTAAGGCCGATCGAGCTGCGCGAGTTGCAGTTTTTCCATCGAGCGCGCCAGCTCGTCGCGCATGGCCCGCCGGATGGTGTCGTCCCCGTCCTTCGCCACGGCGTTCGGCTGTTGCTGCGCGGCCACCGCCGCAGTTCCCAGGACGCCGAGAAGCACAACTACCCAGACGCGTGCCCGTCCAGAGCGGCGCTTCATTTACGTTCTCCCTGCTTCTCCGTGTCCGGACGCGGCAGGATCGGAGCTCGCTCCTGCGATTTTTCCTTCTTTTGCACCTCAATTTGCGTCACCAGGATGTCCGGGGACGCGGCCGACACGGGTACCCATCCCGACTCCGCTCCGCACACGCCGTTGAACACCTGGACGTTGTCGTCCGCCGCTAGGACTTTGCTGAACACGGTGAGCGGCGTGCCGATCAGGTCCACCCCACGCACCAGCTCTTCTCTGCCGTCGGGGTACACCCGGTAAACCATGATGGGAAGAACGGTGAAGGCATTGGGGACGAACCGCTGGGTCATGGTGAACCCGCCCTCGATATCGTCAAAGATCAGCCCGAACGGCTTGTTCTGTTGCCGGATTTGCTCGAGCAGCATATTTTTCAGTGCCGCATGTGTCGCCGGCTGCGACGCCGCCACAATCAGGTTCGATTGCCGCGCAACCGCGGGCATTCCCGCCTCGCCGCGTCCATGCCCGTTCGAGTGCTCGAAGCCCGCGATGGGGGAGCGGGACATCAGGAAGTTTTGAAACACGCCGTTCTTCACGACCTCCACCCGCCGGGCTCTCACCCCCTCATCGTCGTACGGGTAGTAACCCGCGAGTTCGGTTGAGCCGAGCCTTCGCAGTGTGGGATCGGAATACACCGAAAACGCGTCGGGCAGGATTTTCTCGCCCACCATTTTCTTGAACGTTTGTGCCTCGTTTTCGTCCTTCTGCCGGTGGCCCTCGATGCGGTGGCCGAACACTTCGTGGAAGAACACGCCGCTGGCGCGTCCGGAGAGAATGGCTGGCCCGGTGTAAGGGTCTACTACGGGCGCCTTCTTCAGGGCATGAAGGTCGGTAATCATCCGGTCCACGAATTTCAGAACCGTGGCGTCATCCGGCAGGTCCTCCGGCCTGAAGGCCATGAACGTTTCGTAACGTGGCAGCTCCATTCCATCGTCCGCCTTCGTATATGCGTAGAGCACCAGGCGGTAATAGGCGGAAGAAGTCTGAAGCTCGGAGCCATCGCTGTTCGCGTACCAGCGCGTCACCCCTTCCACTCCCAAGCTCGCGTGGCCTTCATATAGATCCGCCTCGCGCGCAAACGGCGCCGTGTATTTCCGGATCTTCTGCTCCCAGGCCCGGCGGTCGAGCTTCACTTCCACCTGCGTTTCCACATCGTGCTCGGCAGGTTCTTTGGAGAAGTCCCCGGATACTTCTTCCGGCGCCACCTTCACCTGTTCATTGGCTTTGGCGAGCGCGAAATGTTCGAGCGCAGATTTGTAATGGCGATCCGTTTCTGACCACAAGGCCCGCCGGATTGCATTGGGATTGTTCTCGACCGGCACGAGTACGAAGGAAAACCGGTCGCCGAAGTCGAAAAACGGCATGCTTCCCCGAACCGGATGGGTGTTGTCGAAACTGGGGTCGCCGACTCTCAGATCGACATTGAGCTGCCTCATCCTGCTTTCGTTGCTGGACGTAATCGTGCCGAACGCGCCGCTCACCGATATCGAGTGGGTCTCCGTGATTCGGTAACTCAGGAAGTACGGAGGCTGCGCCTGCTTCTTAAAGCTCTCCATCGAGAGCGCGAGCTCCTGGCGCATGGCCTCGAGCACCGCAGACGGCGCAGGTTCCGGCGCCGCGGCGCGGCAGAAAAGCGCACAGAAGCCTAAGCCCGCTAAGATTTGAGTGCGCTTTCGGTTTCCCATCTCAAGCCCTCAGAGACCGGCGCTGGCGGCGAGATCCGCTTCAGGCTGTTGCGTTGTTTCGCATGCGCCTGCCCGGACGCGGGGAATCCTGCCAGATTCCTTATACGCCACGTTAGCTCGTTTGCAAAGCCGTTGTGCAGCCAGCTCGCGAGTCTGGAGCCGGTCCCACGTGTTATTGCGCTACGCGTTGTGTCCGCACAGTGTACCTGAAGCGATTGAGAAGCGGGGCAGCCGCATTCGCGCTTCCCGACTGCATTTGTCCCCGCGCCCGCCCTGTGACCAAAGTCACTGTTCACCTGCCCCCGGCCCCGTAGCATTGATGCCTTGAAACCGCTGATGGCCGCGCCCGCACAACTCGGCAAAGCCCAAACCCCGCCAATCCTCGCTCCGGACGGCGGTGCCACACCGATGCCCCGGCCCGCCGCGAGGAAAAAACCCTGGGTTCGCAGGACGGATCGCGATACCTCCCAGCATTGGCGGCGCAGTTTCCAGTTTGCTTTCCTGCTGCTGAACGTCTGGCTCGGCGGGCAGTTTTACCTCTGGGTCCGCCACTATGAATTAGGAATGGCGCAGGCGGACATCTCACGCCCCGCGGGGGTCGAGGGCTGGCTGCCCATCGCCGGAATGATGAACCTGCGCTACTGGCTGCTCACCGGACGCGTGCCGTCCGTCCATCCTGCCGCGATGTTCCTGCTGCTCACGTTCCTGGCCATGTCCTTCCTCCTTCGCAAATCATTCTGCAGTTGGCTGTGTCCCATCGGAACGATTTCCGAATGGTTGTGGCGCGCCGGAACGCGCCTGTTCCGCCGGACTTTCCAGTTGCCGCGCTGGCTCGATCTTCCCCTGCGCGGCCTCAAGTACTTGTTGCTGGGGTTCTTTGTCTGGGCCGTCACCAATATGTCGGCCCAGGGTTTGGAGAGCTTCCTGCACAGTCCCTACGGCGTGATCGCCGACGTGAAGATGCTGAATTTCTTCCGGTTCATGGGCGGGACCGCGGCAGGCGTGCTCGCTCTGCTGGTGGTCGCTTCGCTCTTCCTGCCGAATTTCTGGTGCCGCTATTTGTGTCCTTACGGCGCCTTGCTTGGACTCACTTCGCTCCTCAGCCCGCTGCAGGTCCGGCGGAACCCTCCGGCATGCATTGATTGCGCAAAGTGTGCGCGCGTCTGTCCGGCGCTGCTGCCTGTGGACCGCCTGCTTTCAGTCAAATCCTCCGAGTGCACCGGATGCATGCTGTGCGTGGCCGTCTGCCCCGCGGAGAATGCACTGGCGATGGAATGGCCACGCAGCTTGGCAGGCAACCGCAGGGCTGTCCGCATGCCGGCGTGGGCCCTAGCTGCCGCAGTGGCCGCCATTTTCCTGGGAATCACAGGTTTCGCAAAGGCAACGGGACATTGGAATTCTGCGGTCCCGGATGCGGTGTACCGTCAGCTCGTCCCTCGCGCAAATCAGGCCCAGCACCCCATGCCCGGGCGTTGAGAGCACCGCCGGCCGGTTGCCAGGGGCGCCACCGGCGCAGCACTGCCCTGGCGAAATTGCGTCGACAGCTGTAATTCCTTCCTGGCTGAAATCCACCAGCTTTTCAAACTCCGGCCATTCAACGACATAGAAGGCGTACACTTGGCACGCTGGTTGCGCTATCCAGCCCAGCAAGTTCCACGCAAGGGCGCGCCATGAATCACACTCGTTTTGGTGCGCAGAGAAAGTTCGGAGGCAGCTTTGATGAGAATTCCACTCGGTGTAGCTTTGGCATTCGCACTAATCGCATCCTCTCAGGCGTTTGCTCAGCCGCAAGAGCGCCGCGAGGAAGGCAAATCGGAACCGCAGAAGCATGCGGCGGACAGGAATCCCCCGCGGGCGAATGGCGGGCACATTCCCCCTCCGCCTCCCGCTCGCACCGATCGCAACGCCGGCCGCGATGTCCACAAATTCGAAGACGGCCGTGCGAGCGACCGTCCCCACGTAGCCAACGACCATTGGTATGGCCATGATGCGCCGAACGACGCCCGCTTCCATATCGACCATCCCTTCGAGCACGGTCGCTTCGCGCGCTTTGGCCCTTCCTACCGCTACAACATCACCCGCATTGACGTCGATGCCCACCGCTTCCGGTTCCCCGGCGGCTTCTACTTTGAAATCGCGCCCTGGGATTGGGCTCAATGCGCCGATTGGTGCTGGAACTGTGGCAATGACTTCGTGGTCTATGAGGATACCGACCACGTCGGTTGGTACATGCTCTACAACGTCCACACCGGCGTGTACGTGCATTGCCAGTTCCTCGGCCACTGATCACCGCTTCACCGTTCGAAACGAAGGGGCCGCGGCGCACAATCGCCGCGGCCCCTCGTTCGACTCTTTATCCTGGTTGGCGCGCAACTTCCGCTGGCCGTTGCAGAGCGCACAAGGCTCGCCGCAATCTCCAAGCTCAGATAGGTTGCCGGTACGTTCTGTAACCCATGTGTCAGGGCTGGACCCCACAAGGAATGGCGCGCCCAAGGGGACGGCCTTAGAACTTTTCTCGGGGATTTTCTGGCATGTTTGCCCCAGATTGGGTCTCTGTTGAACTGAATCTGTAGCACGATTTGGAGTCCTGAGGGCATTTCCCCGATTAGCCGACTACCCGCCAACTGCACCGCGACGGCGTAACTTCCCACGACAGGTAAGCTGCTTTGCCGGATGACTGCCCGTCGCTGTCCAGAAACGGCGTTATGGGAAGTTACGGCCTCCGCTCCGGCAGCCTCCGGTAACTTCCCATAACGGATCTTCTGGGGAGTTGATAAATCGCCATTACGCCTACAACTGGTCAGGTGCGTATACTCCTCACGGAAGCGACGTGCCACCGGTCGAAGAGGAGGACAAATGCTGCGCGTAACTCGCCGTGTTCTTGGTTTCGTTTTCCTGTGCACGGTCCTCACTCCCATTGCGGCGGCTCAGAGCTCCGGCGCCATTCCGGCGCCCACGCCGTCCGTGGCCGAACGGCGCGCAACAGCAGAATCTTTGGACATCCCGGCAGCCGTGGAAGCATATCTGGCCAAGATGCCGCCCGCAGAACGGGCTCGTTCCAACGCCTATTTCGAAGGCGGCTACTGGCTGCTCTTGTGGGATTTTCTCTCCACCGTCGCCGTCATGTGGCTGCTGCTCAGATTCCGATGGTCCATGCGCATGCGTGATCTGGCGGAGCGAATTACGCGCTTCCGCCCGCTTCAGACCGCGCTCTACTGGATTCAATTCATTATCTTCGCGTCTGTGCTCACATTCCCGCTGACCGTATACGAAGGCTACTTCCGCGAGCGCGCGTACGGCCTGTTGAATCAGACCTTCGGGCCGTGGATGCAGGACCAGGCTGTCCTGCTGGCGGTTGGCGTGGTACTGGGCGGGATCCTGGTGGTACCGCTCTTCGGGCTGGTGCGGCGCCTGGCAAAAAACTGGTGGGTGTGGGGAGCGGTGGTGGCCATCTTTTTTCTTGCGTTCGTCAGCCTGATTGCTCCGGTGTACATCGCCCCTTTATTCAACAAGTACACGAAATTGCAGGACTCTCGGATCAAGGATCCGATCCTGAGCATGGCGCGCGCCAATGGGATTCCCGCAACCGATGTCTACGAGTTCGACGCCTCCCGGCAATCGAACCGCGTGAGCGCCAACGTCAGCGGCTTCGCCGGAACAGAGCGAATTTCGCTGAACGACAATCTTCTGCATCGATGCACCCTGCCCGAGATTGAGACCACGATGGGACACGAGATGGGCCACTACGTTCTGAACCACGAGTACAAGGGATTGGTCATGTTTGGGCTGGTTGTGGTGATCGGGTTCGCCTTCCTGAACTGGTTCATCAACTTCGGACTTGCCCGCTGGGGAGAGAACTGGGGCATCCGGGAGATGACCGACGTGGCCGTGCTGCCGCTGGCTGTCATCGGGTTGTCCGTTTACTTCCTCCTGATGACGCCGGTGACCAACACCATCTCGCGCACCATGGAGTTTGAGGCCGACATGTACGGCCTCAATGCTGCCCGCCAACCCGACGGCGAGGCCAACGTAGATCTGATGCTCGGTGAATATCGCAAGCTTGATCCGGGGCCGGTTGAGGAGTTCATTTTCTTTGATCACCCCAGCGGGCGCACTCGGATCACCGCGGCCATGCGCTGGAAGGCCGAGCACCCGGAGTCGGCATCCCCGGAAGAATTGGCGAGACCCATCTTCCATACCCAGTAGGACCGGTCTATTTCTCCTGGCCGGATTTCAGTGGCCCGCACGGTCCATAAACGGCGTTATGGGAAGTTACAGCCACCGCTCAGGCCGTCACCCGTAACTTCCCACAACGCGACTTCTCGGGCGTTTTGGGAAGATTCCCCCGGGAAAGCTCCAGGGAAAAGGGAAGAGTATCAAGGAATGTTGGCTTCCCCGACGCAACGCACCCCGCCGTAGTTGAGCCCGCCGGGGCCGAACCCGCCGCGGACCGAGACGCGGACGCCCCGAGCAAGGACGTTCCAGTAGCCGCCCCGCATAACGCGCCACCGGCCTGTGCTTGGCCCGGTAGGATCTTGAGACGGGCTGTGCCGGTAGTAATTCGGGTCGTACCAGTCGCTCACCCATTGTCCGACGTTTCCGAGCGTGTCGTACAGGCCAAAGCCATTCGCGCGCTTCTGGCCCACTTCGTGAGCGTTATTCCCGTTTTCCTTCAGCCGCGATAAAAAATTGGCCAGGCCTTCTTTCAACATCCTGGCGCTGTCCAAGTGTTCGCGGCCACTGTTCTCCGCAGACCACGCAATTTCATCCAGCGCTCCGTAGCGGGCCACCGTGCTCCCTCCCCGAGCCGCGTATTCCCACTCCGCTTCGGTGGGCAGGCGGCCTCCGCTCCATTGGCAGTACGCCTGAGCCTCATCCCAATATACGTTGTCGGCAGGCATTTTCTGGTCCGCCCATCCGGCAGTGAATCCGGGGGCATGCCGCGTTAGCGGGCCTGTGGCCGAGACATAGCGCTGGAACGCCGCCTCGGTCACAGGCGTCTGGCCTATCCAGAACCCTTTGGTGATGGCCACTTGGTGGCGGGGCTTCTCCCATGAGGCGCATTCGTTGTCTCCCGGCGAGCAGCCCATCATAAAGGTGCCAGGCGGAATCCACACGTACTTCAATCCGTCCTTCGGGTTTTCCTTCACCGTGCCACCTGAGGGCGATTGCGGGGTCCTTCCTGGCGTCTCGACCCGCGGCGCCGGTTGCGCCGGGGCGGCGGCCTGTGCCGGCTCGGCCGGCGTGGCTCGAATCGTGGTGTCCCCGACGCAACGAAACCCGCCGATGCTGATCCAGCGCGCGGGCTCGAAGTAGTAGCGGTCCGTTACGCGGACGCCGCTAAGGGGGTAGACCCAGGACCCGCCCCGCAGAACGCGCAACTGCCCGCTGCTCGGACCCGGCGGATCAGAGGACGGGCTGCTCTGGTAGTAGTGCGCCTCGTACCAGTCGTTGACCCATTGCGAGACGTTTCCAAGAATATCGTAGAGACCGAAGCCGTTTGCGCGCTTCCTGGCAACATCCTGGGTCCTGCCGCCGCTGTTGCTCGTGTACCAGGCGACATCGTCAATCGGGCCATAACGGGCATCGGTGCTTCCTCCGCGAGCCGCGTATTCCCACTCGGCTTCGCTCGGCAGACGGCCTCCAGCCCACTGGCAGTAGGCCTGCGAGTCATTCCAACTCACATCGACGATCGGCATGTTGTCGTTCGTCCAGTTGGAGTTGAAATTCGGCGCGGACGGCATCTGCTGCACAGTGGCCGATGCAAATCGCTTATACGCCCCAACCGTGACAGGTGTCTGCCCGATCCAGAATCCTTTGGTGATGCTCACTCGATGCGGTGGCTTCTCCGAGTCGTCGCACTCGCTATCGCCCGGCGAGCAGCCCATCGTGTATGTCCCTGGCGGAATCCAGACGTACTTCACCCCGTCTTTGGGGTTCTCCCGGACCTCTCCCGGCTTTGGACCGGGCTCCTGCTCCGGGATTGTTGCGGTGTTCTGTTCGGATTTTGCGGTGGCCTCGGGGTGAAGCTGGGCCTGGCCCGCCAGCGAGCCGAGCAGTGTAATCATGGTCAAGAGGGTCGGACAGTGGGCGTTCAATCGCATGGCACAACTTTGAGAGTATCGCTCAACTGAATACCTCACAAGTGTCCTTCACTGGCCACAAACGGCGTTATGGGAAGTTACGGCCATCGCTCAGGCAGACTCCCGTAACTTCCCACAGCGCGACTTCTGGCCCGGAATAACTTCCGATTAGCCCGTCAACCGGCTACTGCCCGGATTTTCTGTAAAAACATACTTGGGTCGTTACGGCTCAATGCCTTCCGCCCACGGGCCTCCCTAGACGGGCCGGCTTTCAATCATGGACACGCCCGCCTCCCGAATCACCTGCACCATCGAAAAGCCCGCTTCCTGAAGGACGGACCGAAACTCCGATTCGGTTCGCTCTCGGCCGCTCGTCAAGACCATCATCAACATGTCCATCAGCGCCGTTGCGGGGTCAGTGGACCGCGTCAACACCCCTTCCACGACCAACAGCCTGCCATCCGGGTGGATCGCACGCCGGCAGTTTTTCAGGATCTTCAAAGCGGCCTCGTCGTTCCAGTCATGGATAATGCCCTTCAACATGTACGCGTCTGCTCCGGCGGGAACTCCTTGGAAGAAATCTCCGCCGACGATTTCGCACCGCTGGCTTATCGGCTCCTGCCGCAGGGCGGACGCGCCGGCGACTACGGAGGGCAGATCGTAAAGGACGCCGCGCAGGCGAGGGTTCGCCGAGAGGATTCCGGCGAGAAGCACGCCATGGCCTCCGCCCACATCAACGATTCGTTCAAGCTTGGAGAAATCGTACGCACCGACGATGGCAGCAACGTAGGCCGGCGAGGAACTCATCGCAGCGTTGAATACAGCGGCGTCCTCCGAATGCCCGGCCAGGTAATCGAAAAATGGGGCGCCGTATATGCGTTCGAACGACGGTTGCCCGGTCCGAACCGTCTGCCCCAGCGCGCCGAATGGCTCCCAGAAAAAATGCGCGCCCAGCATCATGGCAAAAGGCCGGATCGACTCCGGATGATCGCTTCGGAGCGTGTCGCTCAACGCGGTTTGTCGAAACCGGCCCGTCGTGTCCTCGGCGAAGATCCCAAGGCTTGTGAGCGCCCGCAAGAACCGGGCCATTGACGGTCCATGCGAATGCGTGGCTTCGGCCAGTTCCTTGATGTTCTTGGGGCCGCCGGCGACGAGGTCGGCAAGGGCGAACTTGGCGGCAACATGGATGGCCTGCACCGCCATTGCTCCTGGCCACAGGATCTGTATCATCTGTATCGATGGGGAGACAGGTTGTGCTTGCGGTTCTTGGTTGCTCATTTATCTCTCTTAAGCATGTTGCCTCGGATTCCCGACGATTCTTTTTAGATATGGAACGCCTTCTCCCAACGAGAGCCAGATCGCGCAAGCGCTCAACGACGCGAAGGCCGCGAGTGTGCAAGAAACGGCCGGAACACTCCTTCACCAATAAATCCTAGCACCATCGCCTGACCGGTTCTGATCGAATCGTCGGCAACCCTTCCACAATCGGCGCAGCCACATCAGGGCTTCGGCTCGATGCCAATGCGATCATTGACGGCTGATCGAATCCGTTGCTTGCAGCCAAGGTAGCGTTCGGTCGTTTGCACCGAAACGTGCCCCAAGAGAAATTGGATCTGCTCCAACCCGCCTCCCGATGCGTGGCAGAGCCGAGCACAGGTCCGTCGCAGATCGTGCGGCCCCAACTTCGTCACGCCGATGCTCTTGGCGGATTCCTTCACGATGTGCCAAACCGCTGCTGAGAAGACCGCAGTCGGCTGCTTCGTTTGCGAGCCGGCGCACAGCGCCAAGACGCAGATTAATGGTGCCCGGGGCGAGTTGACGGGATTCGAGATAAGAGCGATAACGCAAGACCACGATCCTGTTGAAGGCCAAGCGCGGTTCCGAGCAATACCAGTCAACGAACTCATCGATGGCGCGACGATAACCCCGCTTTGCGTCTGCTGAGTTGAGGCTGTTCAACACTGCGGCCTTGGCGTGTTCCAAGTCCGGCAAACGTAGGACGGATTTGGTGCTACTGCGTCTTCTTCCGCAACTCGGCTTCTGGTTCATGACCGATGGCCTCTGTGCCACCGATCAATGATCTGAGAATGCCGCGACTATAAGGTCAGAGTCTCCCGTGATCCGAGCACAATCGCCGAGACATAAACCGACGAATCGAAACGTGGTCAGACGTTATGACAGAACGCTGGCGAGACGGCCGCACGTATGTTATTGATTTCACAATCGGCCGCGGTTTCGGCGAGCGACAGGAGCAAACAGAATGGTGCGGACCTATGGACTAACGCATATTAACCTTGTGGTGCGAGATGTTGAGCGCTCATTGCGGTTTTACGGGCAAGTTTTCGGTGTGGAGGAATACGGGCGGACCGAAGGGCTGGTCCACACCAGGACGCCGGGCTGCCAGGATGTCATCACGTTTGACGAGCATTCGTCGGGCGCCGGCGAGTCACCAGGTATCCCACACTTCGGCTTCCGGCTTGTTTCACCCGGGGACATCGACGCAGCTGTCGACGAAGTCGAGCGCGCCGGTGGCAAGCTGCTCCGGCGGGGCGAATTCTGTCCTGGCTGCCCCTACGCCTTTGTCACCGACCCGGATGGCTACGAGGTCGAGATTTGGTATGAGTGAAGCAGCGGCGCTCCGTATTTCGATTTCGAGCCACCCGCTTGATAACTCCCGCATTGTCGGCCACTCGGAACCTATCGTCGGACCACGAGGCTAAGTCCTGGTAAGTCGGATTACCGCACAAATGTCCCTCGCGGCCCACAAACGGCGTTCTGGGAAGTTAAGGCCCCAGCTTAGGCAGTCAGCTCAATTCTCGCCAGAACGGGACTTCCGGTGAGTTCAGTCGAGAATTCAATTTTCCGCAGAGCGTGGTAATCAGGCACCAGCCAAGAGCAACTGATGGTCCCTGTTCGCGCCGCAGGCTTCGAAGGCTCGGCAGCCCCCCACCGATGCTGCTCGCCGCTGCGGAAACTTTCGCCGCGTATTCAGGCTCTTGCCGGCCATGGGGTGCTTGCTCTTACTTAAGCGATTGAATTGACTTGAGGTACTGCGTCAAATTCGTGAGCCGCACCTGTCCCCAATCTACATCCTCCTCGATCTGATGAAAGACGGGACCCCAAACTGGCATCTCCCGCGAGCCGTGCGCCGCTACTGCATCGTCACCCATGATGGTCTTGCGCACCCTATCCTCGGGAAACTTGCCTCTGTTGTTCTTGGCCAGAACCGTCAGGTCGGGCACCTTCGGTTTCAGGGCCACGGCGGCCGGACCGTTTCCCTTTGCGTCCTTACCATGGCAGGAGGCGCAATATGCGCGGAATAGATCCGGTCCCTCGACGGATCGAATCAAAGGCGGAGGTTTTTGCGGCGGTGGTGCTGTTCGCGCCGTCTGAGACTGAGCGCCGAACACCGCGACAGCCACGCAGCATAGCGTAGCGCCGGCCAGCAGGTGCACTCGCCACTTGATCACTTCAAGTTGAACCTTCACGGGCGCCTTTCCGCCCAGGATTGTATAGCGCTTCGGCTCTCGGACTACACACAATCCATCCAAGAGGGTCACCGGACTTTTCCGGTAATGCGCTGGAGGATAGAGTCCCTTCAATCGGCATCGGCAAACTTCCCAGAACGGGACGTTATTACTTCGATGTACTCATCACGGGAAAGAGCCTGGGCGTGGCCATGCCCCACTTGTCCGCGATTCGTGTTCGGATCGAATGCTATCCGGCGAATCAGAGCAGGAAATAACTGGTCGAGTGGCCTGTCCTTGCGTCGTTCTTTCAACGCTCGATCAGTTCCTTAAGAGGCATGACGCGCTGTCCGATCGATGGCCCGTTCGGCCCGAGGTTTTCACCTAGCTAGCCGGTACGTTCTGTAACCCATGTGTCCGGGCTGGACCCACAAGGAATGGCGCGCCCGGAGGGATTCGAACCCCCGACCCTTAGCTCCGGAGGCTAATGCTCTATCCATCTGAGCTACGGGCGCGCAGACGACTGATTCGAGTCTAGGCGGTCACCCTGTAGGCGTCAAGACAGGCGGGTGAAGCTCGCCGCGCCACGTCAGGTCGCGATACGTTTTCCGCGGCTTCAATCGCGCTTCCGCCATCCGGTCTGCCGCGCGCGCCGTGGAAATTCCCTGCGCCCGCGCCGCCGCAATCACTTCCAGCGTGCGCTCGTAAATTCGCGCCAGGCTCCCGGCGCTCTCCAGCCGCCCCAGCACGAAATAATCCACGCCGCGGATCAGCCCTCCCGCGTTCGCCAGGTAATCCGGCGCGTACAAGATCTCGCGCGCCGCGAGCGCCTCGCCGTCCTCCGGCGCGGCCAGCATGTTGTTCGCGCATCCGCACACCACCCTGCAACGCAATCGCGGAATCGTCTTCCCATTCAGCACGCCGCCCAGCGCGCACGGCGCGAGCACGTCCGCGTCCGCGGTCAGGATCTCCTCCGCTCCCACCACGCGCGCGCCTGTCTCCCGCGCCACCGCGGCCGCTCGCTCCTCCGCAACGTCCGCCACCACCAGCTCCATTCCCTCGCGCTTCAGGATGTGCGCGAGCCGCGCTCCCACGCTTCCTACCCCCTGAATCGCCACGCGTACTTTTCCCCGTATCTCCGCGGCTTCCAGGCACGCCCGCAGCGAATGCCACACGCCGATCGCCGTGCTTTCCGAAACGTCGCCCAGTCCCGGCGCCGGATCGCGCGCCACAAACTTGGTGCTGCGCGCAATGGCGGCGAGGTCGCCATCTTGAATTCCCACGTCGCGCGCGCAGAAGTAGCGCCCGCCCAGGTTCTCCACAAACGCGCCGAAGCCTTCGAACGCCGCCTCGCGCTCGAGCCCCGCGTGTTCGATAAGAACCGTCTTCCCTCCGCCGCACGGCAGGCCGGCGAGCGAAGCCTTGTACGTCATCCCGCGCGAAAGCCGCAGCGCGTCCTCGAGCGCTTCCGAATCGTTCGCGTAGGGCCGGATGCGCACACCGCCGAAGGCCGGCCCCAAGGTCGTGTCGTGGATCGCCAGGAAGCCGCGAAGGCCCGTCTCGCGGTTCTGCAGCACGATCACCTGCTCGTGGTCGTGCTCGGCCAGGCGGTCAAACACACTGGCGCTGCCCGCGCCGAAGCCGCGAGCCGTGGAAGTGGAAGACTTGGATGATTTCATGGTTTTCAGATTCCTTCACGCCGCGCGCTCAGGTTACGCCCAAATTGGCCGCGCGGCCAATTTGGCGCCGGCCGCAGCCGTTAGCAGAGCGCTGACAGACCTAGGCGGTGTCATCCCGACCCCGCTCTTGCGGGCAGGGATCTGCTTTTGGTCGCCAAACAGCAGATTCCTCACCCCGGTCGAATATGCCGGCCTTCGGAATGACAATTGTGCGGCCGCCTTCACCGCTTGACCGCGAGCCACGGCGTCCGCCAATGCTATACTTCATGCCTCGCATGGCGCAGACAAGTCCATTCGGGGATGTTTCTCAGTGGTTTTCCGCCCACTGGGAAGACTGGCGAATCGCCAACTTCATTCATCTGCTTTGGATCGTACTCCTCGCCTTCGTGTTCGCCCGCCTGCTCAAATCCCTCGAGGCCCGCATCGCCGCGCGCGCCGCGGCGCAGGGACGCCTCAGCTCGCAGCGCCAGCAGCAATTGAAGACGCTGCTCGGCGTCGTCAGCAGCACGGGCACGGCGATCATCGTTGTGTTTGCAATCCTCACCGCGCTGCCCGAACTGGGCATCAGCGTTGCCCCGCTCACGGTAGCCGCGGGGCTGGCCAGCGTGGCCGTCGGATTCGGCGCGCAGAATCTGGTGCGCGATTGGATTACGGGCGCGCTCATCGTGCTCGAGGATCAATTCGTCGTCGGCGAAACGGTTCAGATCGGCGACACCACCGGCCGCGTCGAGGAACTCACGCTTCGCCAGACCGTCCTGCGCGATACGAATGGCGCGCGTGTGCACATCCCCAACGGCGAAATCCGCAAACTGGCCAACCTGAGCCGTGATTTCTCGCAGATATTTCTCGACGTGCAGATTCCCGCGGGCGGGCCCGGGGATCGCGCGCTCGCGGCGCTCGACCGCGTCGCCGCCGAATTCCGCGCCGATGCTGCTTGGTCTCCGGCGCTGGTGGACGGGCCCCGCGTGCTCGGCATCGAAATCTTCACCCCCGCCGGCTCTACCGTTCGCATCCAGGTGCGCACCGTCCCGCTCCGGCAGAACGAAGTGGCGCGCGAGCTTCGCCGCCGCATCGTGGCCCGTTTTAGGCAGGATGGCGTGGACTTCGCCTCCGAGCAGCGCGTCGTGCTGGTGAACGCCGCCGCGGCGCCCACTTCGGAGCCTGCCGGCGACGAGCATTCCGGTTCCGCGGCGGCGCGCGCCGGAACGGATTAGGATGAAGAAACGCTGGAAAACAGGGTCTTTCTGCTTTTGTTGGTATCGATCGGGGAGGGACAACCCATGGGACAAGTGACACACGATCAGGCCAAACTTCTGTTGCGGCTCTACGAGCTGCGCCGCGACGCGCGCATGCGCGAGGCCCGCGAATGGTTCATCGCCGACTTTTCCGCGCCGACGATGGACGAGCTGTTCAAGAAATATCCTCCGGGCTCGAAGGAAAACGCCAGCTACCGCATGGTGGTCAGCTACTGGGACATGTGCGCGGGCATGGTGAACCGCGGCCTGATTGACGACGAATTTTTCTTCGAGAACAACGGCGAGGTCTGGGTGATCTACGACAAAGTCAAAGAGCTTGCGCTTTCGCAGCGCAAGGCCATGGGCAATCCGCTCATTTTGAAACATCTCCTCGAACTCGGCGAGCGCTTCGAGGCTTGGCGCGAGAAAACCGCTCCCGGCTTCAACGCCAACATGCGCGAACGCTTCCGCCAATTCGCGGAAGCCAGGGCCGCCCGAGCGCAAAAACCGTAGCGCCGGCGTCCCGCGCCGGCCTTCAGTCTCTCTGCCCATGCGGCTCCGGGCCGCCGTCCCATTCGTCCGCCGCAGAAGGAGAGCTCCCATGAAGCTGGAAGAACTACTGCTCGAAATCTGGCGGCAGGCGCTGGTGGAAGGCGCCGCTGAGATCGAAGTGGACGGGCGCAGCCTTCGCGTTCGCGCCACGGCCAAACGCCGCCTCAAAGAAGTGGATTTCACGTTCGAGGGCCGCAGCCTTCGCGGCATCGAGCAGAACCCGGACACCGCATCGCGCTGGGCCCAGATGGCCCGGCGCGGCGCGAAGATCATGCAATTCACGGAAGTCGAGCCGGGCCAGGCCAGAGGCAGGTTCTTCGCCAACGTCGCTGATGGCAAGGTCAATTGGTACCATTCAGCGATATCAAAGCCGCAAAAATCCGGACACTAACTTTGGACTCTTAATCTCTTCCCAAGTGTAGAGCTGGCCTTCAGGCCGGCATCTTTTCCTCCCTCTCCTTGAGGTTCTCTGACCACCAGCCTGCCCGCCAGCGGTGTGGCGGGCCACTCGCCACTGCCACATTGCGTCCTGATAACAAACTTATGTCAACTTGTTGCGCCTTACAGAAATACCCCGATATCGCGCAAGCAGATCTCTGAGTTCTTCCACGCCTCAAGCCCCAAAGCCTGTCATCCTGAGTCCCGAATCATCGGGATGAGGGACCTGCTTTTTTCGTGATTGTTCACCCTGACGCAGGAACGGCACGCCTCATTTTCCAGTGCTGGTCCCGTCACCGCGGGACCGGCGTTTTTTCTCCGCTGTCCTCACTTTGGCACGGAGCGTTGTAGCGAGCGGCCTGCCCGCCGTGGCGGGGCGAACATGGCTACAGCCGGAGCGTCTCGGGGCAGAAACTTCTGCTGAGGCGGCGCTAATCCTGCACGTGTTGACGATAGCTGCCTTCAGGCCTGATATTAAAGCCTATGCCATTCGATTTCTGGCACGTAGATGCCACAGCTTTGCAGGCGGTGCGAGCCGATGGCACGGGTCAGCAGTTCACCCGATTCGTAAACTCCCTGCTGACGACCGAAGCGTCGTACTCCGGCCTCTCTTTGTCCGAGTTGCACCTAAACCTCCAAATGAACCTGCATGATGGTGGCGCGGACAGCGATGTCTCCCGACCGGCACCTGGAGACTCAACGGGATGGATGCAGTCACCCACTGTATGGCAATACAAGCGGTCTCGGCTCTCAGACAGCGAGCTGCAGAACGAAATCAACAAGCTTAGTGTCCGGGAATACATCGAGAAAGGATTCGCCTACCGACTGTGCATCTGCGAAGAGGAAGCTCCTACCGACGTCGAACGCCAACAAAGCGTTCTGGTCAAGGCGCAAAATGCTATAAATCCGTCCGCTCCTCCGCCCTTAATACTCACGGCCTCAAGCCTTGCAACCTGGGTAAGCCGCTTCCCGGCGCTGGTGCTCACCTATTTTCACCCCGGATCAATGGGCAAGTTCTTTAGTATCGACACTTGGAAAGCAAATATCACCGCCGCAACTCCGAGGTTTGTCCTCACTGATCATTGGAAAACCACGTTTGACGACATCAAGAAGTACACGGACTTTGGACAGCCCCCCCCAAACGTTCCGTTCTTGCTGAAAGGCGAAGCTGGGGTGGGTAAGACCCGTTTGGCGTTTGAAGCCTTAGCAGATGTTCCGGGGGCCGCTGGACTTGTAATTTATTGCACGGATGATCAAGAAGAATGTGCCGCTTACCTCGCAATGCAGCATGAGGTGCGTGCAATTTTGGCTGCCGATGAATGTGACGCTCTTCTTCGCGAAAAGCTCAAGCGCGCACTGGCCGGGTTCCAAAACCGCGTTCGAGTGATCGCAATCAACGCCGAGGCTTCCTCGCATTCGGGCGGCCGCGAATATTTTCTAAGCCAACTGGATCCCAAAGATGTCGAGAATGTGCTGGCGACCAACTTTTCTGAAATTCCGCCGGAGAGTCGCCGTCGATACGCTGAACTCTGCGGAGGTTTTATCGGGCTTGCTGCGGATATGTGCAGGTGCCATCCCCAAATTGCTGCAAGCGGTAATCTCGGGCCCGTGATGCAATCAGTCGAAGATTACTATCGGGGAAGGCTGCCCGACGAGGAGCGAAAACATATAGAGGTCATTGCGTTGGTATCAAGGGTCGGCTTCAAACGAGATCAAGAAAAGGAGCTCGAGGATCTGTGCAAAGCCTGTGGTGTGAAGGCGTCGGATGTGAAAGAAACTGCGAATAACGTTCATAGCAGCCCTGGCTTTGTGGGCATTGGCGGTCCGTATCTTTATGTTAGGCCGAAAATCATTGCGCATGTTGCATTCGGAGAAGCGTGGCATCGTTGGGGCAAACTCAGTCCAGAGGATTTCCTGTCAAAGCTTCCTCCGTCCCTGATCGACCAATTCCTCGACCGTGTCAATAATAGCGCGGCAGAGGAGGTGCGCAGGCTCATCGCCGAGTTTTTTCGAGCCTGGACACTCAGGCTGAGACCGGAAGACCTAAAGGACCAATCGACCGTTGATCGGCTGTGCGCCCTCATTGAAACGAGACCTGATGATTTTTTGCCCCGGTTACGCTTTCTTATAGATCAGTCATCAATAGAGGGACTGCTGGAAATCAAAGGCGAATGGGTCGGAACATGGGGGCCTCGCCGATCGTTAGTATGGCTCTGCGAACGATTGGTCGCTTTTCCGGAATATTTCGATCAAGTTGAGTCGATCTTGTTGAGACTGGCAGTCGCGGAAGCTGAACCAACGATCGGTAACAATGCCACTCACATTTGGACGCAGATATTTCGGATATTTCTTTCTGGAACATCAATACCATTCAAAAGGCGGCTTGAAAGGCTCAAGGAGCGCATCCATTCAAACGATGACCGCGTGTCATCGCTTGCGGTGGGCGCGCTGTATCAAGTCCTGAGCCCCTTTGGCTCAAGAATAGCTGGGCCCCTAGTTGTGGCCGGAAGAATCCCTCCCGATGAATGGAGCCCTAGACGCGAGGAAGGAGCCGAAGCAGTTTCCGAAGTTCTTGACGTGATACGTGAGCTGGCTCATTCGGAGAATCCCAAATCCAAGGAAGCAGCGATAAGAATAGCCATTGAGGACAGCTATAACCTCCTGGTCCGCGGGTACTTGCATAAACTGCAAGCCATTTTTGATCCGCAGGTCATCAGTGAGGAAACGAGAGCAAGAGCAGTTGGTGCGATAGAGCACTTCTTGCATCTTCAGGCAGAATTTGCTCCATCGCAGTTTAAGCTGTCGCCAGTGTATCTCGAAAAGGTGACAGCGTGGAAAAAGTCCCTAGAACTTCGCGATCTACGCGGACGAATGCTAATCGCATTAGGCACTAATGACTGGAGTTTTTCCGGAGGTCGTCGGGAAGAGTGGCTAGCTGAGATTAGGAGCTTGGCAAAAGCTTTTTTCAAAGATCGCGACAAGCTTGTAAATCAATTCGACTGGTTGTTCTCGGACAGTGCGAAGTCGGCTGGACTCCTGGGCGAGCAGTTGGGAATGCTCGATGAGAATGGGCGACTGCTGGATACGATAATTAAGTCGGCTGTTCGATACCGCAATTCAGCCTTTGCTCGGGGCTATACTTGGGGTTTTCTTTCTCACAAGCAGAGCGATGTCAATCGCTTGAATGAATTGCTGGACTGGGTCCAAGGGATTGACGCGCAACTGGGCTATGAAATCTTCATTGTTGGAGGCCGCCGGACGCAAGCATGCGAGCGAACCTTGGCACTAGTAAAGGCTGGGAAGCTCTCGGTCCGCCATTTTCGCAATCTTGGCTATGGGGCTGGCGGAAACGATCTCACCGCTGAAGACATGGTCGCGATTTTGGAGCTCCTGCTACAGAGAATGGACGCAGGAGACGATGAAGCGACTGAGACGGCGATTCATGTCGTTGCCTATAACTGCCTCGCCCGCACATCGGGACCGCCCATTACATTCGAAGAACAAGAGATCCGGTCAAGTGCTTGGAAAGTAGTGGAGAAAGCTGCGCGTAATGTGGGCAGAGAGTCCCATTGGTGGGCCAAAATCATCGAGTCCCTTGCTTTCTATGACGTCCGCCGGGCGGCAAACGTCGCGGCTGAGGGTCTGCTTGGCGAAGGACCGAATCAGCAAGACGAGTCTGGAAAAGTACTCAGTGCGATTGCCGGGAGCGACCCCGCGACAGCAATGGAAGCAGTCGGGAAAGTAATGATGGATGAAAAGAGAGGCTGGCGTTTTTTTGTCGGCCGCTACGATTTTATCAAGCAACTGCCCGCACAAACGGTCGTCGACTGGATCGATAACCACGGTGTTGAGGCTGCGAGAAGAATTGCCCGACAATTACCAAGCCCATATCTATCGCCTGATGGAACGCCGGTCGTCCCGCCGCTGACGGAATATGTCCTTAGGAAATTTGGGGAGGACAAGCGCGTCTTCAACGAGTTCGTCGCGGGTGTGCATAGTTTCCAGTTTTACATGGGAGATATCGCTGGCGAAAAGCGACAAGAGGCTGAGATTGCTAGAAAGTTTCTTAATTACCCCCTACGCAGGATTCAAGAATGGGCCCAAATCGAAATTATGGACGCAGAATCCCAGGCGACCTTTTGGCGGGAATGGGAAGCCGAACAGAGGATCGAGTAGCTCGAACAGGTGCCTGGAATCTGCCATCGAACCAAGCACTATCAGCAAATCTGAGTCGTCTTTCAAGCGCTTCGATTGTCACCTTCTGTTTTGGAGAAAATGAATAGTGCCATCATCACACGTTCAACCTCAGGACGCCAGTTAGGTTCATTACAACCCCTCTCCGTACTTGGGACCATGGGAGAGGTAGCGAAGGGTGGCCGGGGCGGCGCCGCCCGTCGCAGGGGCGTCCCCCCTCTGAGTTTTCCCTACCCCCCAGTCGCCAGTCACCAACCTCTAGCGACCGCCTTCGCAGCCCCTACCCCCTAGGAACAAACGATCGTCGAAATTAGACCCTGTGCGCCGGGCGCACACCCACATTTAATGCGTCGTTTCGAACCCCGAAATCCGCGGTTTGTGCGTCCCGACCCTTCGGGACCCCTACATCCCTCAAAAGGCCGGGCAAGGGAGGGGACATGCCCCAGGTCTGAAGACCTGGGCTACAGAGGAGGGGCCTTTCGCGTCTGCTCCCGCCTACGCCGAGGTCCCGACACTGAAGTCGGGAGGCACAAAACGCGCTTCGGAGGGCGGCCAGTACCGGGTCAGCTTGCCACTGCAAACGTCAGGCCGTCCAGTTCGCTTGATGAATCGGTTGAGTCCCAGGCCTCGGAGCGTTCGCACAGGCAGGTCCCGAAGCTTCGGGAGCCTGTGCCACTCGGCAAACTGACCCACTGCGCTCAGCCGCCACTCGGAGAGATCGTACGATTGTTTTTGAGGGACGAATATCGACGGGAAGACCCGTTTGGTCTTACTGGGATTCTCCCGTGACTCCCGTGACGTTCACGCCGCGCAATGTCTTCGCGCTCGAGATTTTCTTTGCCTTCTTCAACGTTTTCTTTGCCATTTCGAATCCTCCAGGTCTATTTGCGTTGCTCAAACAGGTTGCTTTGTAGAGAGCAGTTCGCCGGCCAGAACAGCCAGAAGGCTAACCGCTGCCTCGAGTCCTAATGCACTTCATTCCTGAAAATATCGCCCCAGAGGTCCGGTTCGAGTACTCCAGACCGCCTACGCTTCTCACAGAGGACTGGACTTATCTATGCGCTTAAGCGTCTTAGTACTCGAGAGTTGCTTTCCCTTCTTCAGAGTTTTCTTGGCCATTTTGATTCCTCCATGGAAGCCCTTCGGGAAGATGTTTGAGCTTCCAGATTGAACGTATCGTCAGTACAGATAAGCGTCGGTCGGCTTTGCCAGAGTCCTGGTCTTCTTCAGCTTCTTTCCCTGCTTCAGAATCTTCTTTGCCATTTTGAGCGCCTCCTGAGCGGTTTTTGTCTCCACTGTGCCGAGCGGGACAGTGCTTGAAAAAAACCAAACTTCAGTCAACAACCTTCGAGATAGAGATAAGAGTCCTGGTTTTCTTCAGCTTCTTGCCCTTCTTCAGAGCCTTCTTGGCCATGTCGAATCCTCCATGAGCGCATCGTGCCCGGTTGGGCCAGCTTCGCAAAAACGAGCGTGAAGGGGTTGGTAACAGGGATGAAGGCGCAATGCAGTGACGGAGGTCACGGCCCGCCTACGCCAAGGCTTCGGCGGGCAGGCAGGGTCAGCCCCGACAAAGGAATGGGGACGCAGAAGGCGCGCATCCTGGCCGGATGCTGAGGAGGGCGGACACGTGGGTCCGCCCCTACACAGGCGCGCCGCGACAGGCCGGGGCGCAGCAAGCAGCGCCCGTACACGGGATCAATCGGCGGCGCCGAGTTCGGGGGCTACGGCGGGCGCGGGGTGCAGCCAGTGCTGGAAGCTATCCATATACAGATAGAAGACCGGAGTCAGGTACAGCGTCACGAATTGCGAAATCAGCAGACCGCCGACCACGGCCAGGCCCAGCGGCCGGCGCGATTCGGCCCCCGCTCCCACGCCGAGCGCGATCGGCAACGATCCCATCAATGCCGCCATGGTGGTCATCATGATGGGACGGAAGCGAATCAGACAGCCCTGATATATCGCTTCGAGCGGCGGCTTGCCCTGTTCGCGCTGGGCCTCGAGCGCGAAGTCGATCATCATGATGGCGTTTTTCTTCACGATGCCGACGAGCATGATCACGCCGACAAACGAATAGATGTTCAGGTCCGTTTTGAAGAGCAGCAGCGTGGCGAGCGCGCCGAATGCCGCCGAAGGCAGGCCGGAAAGAATCGTCACGGGATGGATGAAGCTTTCATAGAGCACGCCGAGCACCAAGTAAATCACCAGGATGGCGAGCACGAGCAGCATGGCAAGACCGCGGAAGGATTTTTCGAAGGCCTGCGCGGTGCCCTGGAAGCTGGTGGAGACGGTAGCGGGCAGGGTGTCGCGCGCGACCCGGTTCACCGCGTCCACGGCCTGGCTCAGCGCTGTCCCCGCGCTCAAGTTGAACGATACGGTGACGGACGGCAACTGCCCCGAATGGTTTACCGTCGTCGGTCCCAGGTCGCGGCTCAATTGCGCGAGCGATTCGATGGGCACCAGTTGCCCTCCGGCGGAGCGCACGTAGAGCAGCGAGAGAGCCGCAGGGTCGCGCTGGTATTCCGGCAAGAGTTCGAGGATCACGCGGTACTGATTGTTGGGCGCGTAGATGGTGGAGATCTGGCGCGCGCCGAACGCCGAATAGAGCGCGTCTTCGACCTCCGTCGCGGACACGCCCAGGGTGGCCGCCTTGTCGCGGTCCACGTGGACCTGGAGCTGCGGGTTGGCCATTTGCAGGTCGGAGGTCACGTCCTGCAATTCCTTCAAATCGTGCAGCCGGCGCTCGAATTTTTGTGAAGCAGCATACAACTCCTTGGTATCGGGGCTTTGCAGGGTGATCTGGTAGAGGCTCTTGGTGATCCGTCCGCCGAGCGAGATGCGCGGAAGATTTTGCATGAACGCGCGGATGCCGGGGATGGCCGCGACCTTCGGCCGGAGCTGCTCGATTTTTTGGTCCGCGGAGGCTTTGCGCTCGCGGCGCGGCTTCAGGTCAATGAACATCCGCCCGGTGTTGAGCGCGTTCGAGGAGCCGCTGGCGCCGATATTCGAGTTGACGATGCGAACGTCCGGATCGGTGCGGATCAGGTCCGCCAGCTCTTTCTGGTGCGCGGCCATGGCGTCAAACGAAATTCCCTGTGCGGCCTCCGCGAACAGGTAAAGCTCGCCGGTATCTTCGCTGGGCAGAAACCCTTTCGGAATGGCGTAGAACAGGTACACGCTGCCGGCCAGCATGGCGAAGAACAGCATCATGGTGGCCGGGCGGTGCCGCAGCGCCAACTGGAGCGACGCCTCGTAGCCGCGGTGCATGGCCTCGAAGAAGCGCTCGGTCCGGCGATAGAGCCAGCCGTGGCGCTGCTCCTTCTGGGGCCGCAGGAACCGGCTGCACAGCATGGGCGTGAGCGTGAGCGAGACAAACCCCGACACCAGAATGGCCGCGCCGATGGTCACCGCAAATTCGTGCAGCAGCCTGCCGACGATTCCGCCCAGGAAGAGCACGGGCAGAAAGACGGCGGCGAGCGAAAGCGTCATGGAAAGAATCGTGAAGCCGATTTCGCGCGAGCCTTCCAGAGCGGCCGCGAGCTTCCCTTTTCCCATTTCCAGGTGGCGCACGATGTTTTCCAGCATCACGATGGCGTCGTCCACAACGAAGCCGACCGACAGCGTCAGCGCCATCAACGAAAGCGTGTCCACCGTGTAGCCGAGCAGGTACATCACCGCGAATGTGCCCACGATGGACAGGGGCAACGCCAGGCTGGGAATCACCGTGGCCGAAAGGTTGCGCAGGAACAGAAAAATCACCAGCACCACCAGGAAGACGGTGAGCAGCAGCGTGAACTTCACGTCGTTCACCGAATCGCGGATGCTGAGCGATTCGTCGGCCATCAGTTTGATTTCAATCGCCGGAGGAATTTGCGGCCGCATCTCGGCGAGCAACTGTTTGATTCCATCCACGACGGCAACCGTATTCGTCCCCGGCTGCTTCATGATGGCCATGGAGATCGAGCGGCGCTGTCCGGTGGCGTCGCAGAACCAGCTCGCCACTTTGTCGTTTTCGACGCTATCGAGCACGCGGCCCAATTCCTCGAGCCGCACGGGACGCCCGTCGCGATAGGCCACAATCACCGGTTTGTATTCCGCCGCGGAGTAGAGCTGCCCGTTCGATTGCAGGGTCAGCGATTCGTGGGCGCCCCAGAGCGCGCCGGTGGGCAGGTCCACGTTCGCTTTTTGAACCGCGGAGGCCACTTCGTCGATGCCGATGCCGCGAGAGGCCAGGGCTTTCGGGTCCACTTGCACGCGCACGGCGTATTTCTGCCCGCCGTACACCTGCACCTGGGCCACACCGTTGACCATGGAGATGCGCTGGGCGACAAATGTTTCGCCGAACTCGTCCACGGTGGAGAGCGGAAGCGTGGGGCTGACCATGGAGAGATAGAGGATGGGCTCGCCTGCCGGATTCACCTTGTAATAGGTGGGCGGGCTGGGCATGTTCTGGGGGAGCTGGCTCATGGTCTGGGTAATGGCCGTCTGCACGTCCTGCGCGGCGGCGTCGATGTTGCGCTCGAGGACGAACTGCAGCGTGATCTGCGTCAGCCCCATCGAGTTGGAGGAGCTCATGTTGTCGAGGCCGGCGATGGTGGTGAACTGGCGCTCGAGCGGCATGGCCACCGCGGAGGCCATCGTGTCCGGGCTGGCGCCGGGCAGGCGCGCGCTCACCAGAATTGTGGGGAAATCAACGTTCGGCAGGTCGCTGACAGGGAGTTGCAGGTAGGCGAGCACGCCGAACAACAGAAATCCCAGGCTGACCAGCGTGGTCATCACCGGGCGGCGGACGAAGGGTTCGACAATGCTCATCAGTGTTCAGCGGGCGCGCTGCGTTTCCGGCTCGGCTTTGATTTCCACGCGGGCGCCGGGCACGAGCCGCAACTGGCCGTCGGTGACCACTGTTTCGCCCGGCTCGAGGCCTTTGCCGATCACCGCATCAGGGCCGGCCACGCGCGCCACGGTCACGCCGCGCGCTTCCACGGTCGAGTCCGCGCGAACCACGTACACCATCTGACCGCTCTGCCCGGCCTGCACCGCCTGATTGGGCACCACGATGCGGTCCGGCTCTTCGGAGAGCCTGAGCGTGACGTTCACAAACTGGCCGGGCCAGAGCCGCCGCTGCGAATTTTCAAACGTGCCCTTCAGGCGGATGGTGCCCGTGGTGCGGTCCACCGCGTTGTCCACGAAGGTGAGCTGGCCGCGCTCGATCTCGCCGGCTTGCTGCGGCACTTCCGCGTCCACGCCGAGGCGGCCCGCGGCGGCGAAGCGCTTTACATCCGGAAGCGTCTGCTCCGGCACGTTGAAGGAGACGTAAATGGGCTGGATCTGATTGATCACCACCATCACCGGCAGATCGTTTTCCTTCACCACGTTTCCGGGATAGACGAGCACGCTGCCCACGCGCCCGTCGATCGGCGAGGTAATGGTGCAGAAGGAAACCTTGAGCCGCGCCGCTTCGATTGCCGCGCGGTCGGAACGCACCGTGGCCTCATCGGCCGCGGCGGTGGTGCGTATGTCTTCGTATTGCTGCTTCGACGCCACGCCGGCCTGGAACAGCTCGTCGAATCGCCGCGCCTGCGCCGCGGAATTCTGCCCGCGCGCCACGTCGCGTTCCAGGCTGGCTTCGGCCTGGTGAAGATCGGCTTCGAAGGGCCGTTTGTCGAGCGTGAATAGCAGGTCGCCCTTCTTAACGTCCTGGCCCTCGCGGAAGTTGACGCTGTCAACGACGGCAGAGACACGCGACTTGAGCGAGACGTTGGAGAAGGCTTCGACGTTGCCGATGGTGCGGACTTCGAGCGGAACCGTCTTGCGTTCGACGCGCGCGACGCGCACGGGCACGGAAGGCGCGGCGCCTGAGGCCTGCGCCTGCTTTCCGCCGTTCGACGAGCAGGCGGTGAGCGATACGGCGACAGCTAGCGCAGCGGATGCGGCGAATACGGCGAGGACAGGAAATTTGGAATTCATGAGATCGAGAATCCCTGTGTGCTGCGAAAAATCGCGGATAGCGTAGCACATTGAGACGCGCCTGGATGCCGGCAAGGCTGGTCCCGACGCACTTTGTCGGGAATCCGTAGCCCCTACTCTCGAAGTCAAAAATTGCCTCGATTCCAACCCTGTTGCCCCGGGGGCACAACCCAATTTAGATGCACACCTCACAAGCACCTTACAGGCACTCGGGCCTCACGCCGCCTCCTCCACCCACTAGGGCCCAATTCGCGTCGAAATTAGACCCTGTGCGCCGGGGGCACAACCCCTTCTAGCTTGCGTATCTCACCGAGTGGGATCGTATTCAGGGCCGGCGCGGGACGCCGGCGCTACCAGGGCGTCGAGTCGGCCTGGTCGGCAGGCACGGCAGGTCAGCTACGACATGGGGCATCCGGCTAGACCGGAGATATCAGAAGCTGTCCAATTCGATTTGCTTGAGCGTCTTGGTTCCGGCCAGCTTCTTGGCTTTCTTCAGCTTGTTCACCCCTGTGCTCGCCAAGCACACCGAGAACCTGAGCCTCGTAGACACCCTCACGGTTGGTGTGGACCTGCAGCGCAACTGCGAGCCCATGAGGAAGTAGGTCGAGGCCTGGAACGGGACCCGCCTCCCGGACGAGTCCGCGAAGCTGGTCATCTACAGGGCCTTTGTGGAAGGCGAACTGGATGTTCCGAAGCATCTCGCCCGCCGGAGCCACGACTTGTATTTCAACCCTCAGATCGAGGAATTCGCCCCCCGAACGACTTGGAGTCTCTCCAATGCGTTCACGAGCGCGTTCAAGGAACTCGATCCCATCCCTCAATTCAAGGCCACGGCCAAGCTCGCGTCCTTCCTTGCCCGGGCGAGCACGAGAATGGCGTGAATTGGGCCAGGACCTGGGGATATCGATCTGACGCGGACCGGGCCAGAGCAGAAGTCTCCATAATCGCCTATTCCGGCTGGAATGCCGTCTTGGCGCACTGTATCAGCCCTCGGATGCTGAGACCATGTGTTTCCACAGTGAGAGGAGTACAAGAACTTCCGCTCACGTAGAAGTCCCCAGCCACATTCCAGCTGGTCGCCTGCTCGGGAGCTGTCCAGAAACGGCGTTGTCGAAAGTTACGGCCACCTTTGAGGCAGGCATCATGCTACTTCCCACAACGGGACTTGTGGCCCGTTTCGTGGAGTTTAGATCTCCGAGTAGTCCGTTCATCGGCCCCAATCGGGCCTATGCTGCACGATTGCCTGCATTGGAGCACTGGGCGTAACATGCACCCGCAGTGACCGATTCCTCCCCGACAATCGGTACCACGATTTCCCACTACCGCATCTTACAAAGACTCGGTGGTGGTGGAATGGGCGTGGTCTATGAAGCCGAAGACCTCAACCTCGGCCGTCACGTCGCGCTGAAATTCCTTCCCGAAAACCTGGCGAAAGACCCGCAGGCACTCGAACGTTTGCGGCGCGAAGCGCGTGCTGCTTCCGCACTGAACCATCCCAGCATCGCCACGATCCATGGGTTGGAGCAGTCCGACGGTCTACAGTACTTGGTGATGGAGTTGGTTCCCGGTAAGACGCTCGACCAGTTGATCGGGCGCAAGGGACTAAAGCTGAGTGACGCGCTGAAGTACGGCGCCCAGATCGCGGATGCGCTGGCTGCCGCGCACGCAGCCGGGATCATTCATCGGGACATCAAGCCGAGCAACGTGATGGTGACCGACGGCGGCCTAGTGAAGGTACTCGATTTCGGCCTGGCAAAGTTGTTGGAGCCCGCGGCCGACGACCCTGCGCTGACCAAGTCGCGGCTAACTCTCACCGAAGAAGGCGCCGTCCTCGGCACGGCGGTCTATATGTCACCCGAGCAGGCCGAAGGAAAGAAGGTGGACGCACGCTCCGATATCTTTTCCTTCGGCTCCCTCCTGTACGAAATGACCACGGGGCGGCGGGCCTTTCAGGGTGACAGCAACCTCGCAATCCTCTCCGCGATTCTCGAAAAGGACCCGCCGCCTGTGAGCGCTCTTGCGGAGCAGACGCCGCCGGAACTGGGAAAACTCATCTCGCGCTGCCTCCGCAAAGATCCCGAGCGCCGGCTCCAGCACATGGGCGACGTGAGGCTCACGCTCGCAGAACTGAAAGAGGAGTTCGATTCGGGCAAGCTGTTCGTTCCCACGCGTGCGCGGCCCCAGTTCCCGGTGCGGGTGGTCACAGCCTTGATCATCCTCGTCTTGGCTTCGGCCGGCATTCACTGGTGGCTGACGCGCTCGCCCGCAGCAGCACCCTTGCCGACCCTCACTCGCCTGACCTGGGATCCCGGACTGACCACGGACCCGGCACTCTCCCCGGATGGAAGACTGCTGGCTTACGCTTCAGACCGCAGCGGCGAAGGCAATCTCGACATCTATGTACAGCAAGTCGGCGGGGGCGCGCCGTTGCGGTTGACGCGGGACCCTGCCGATGAGCAGGAGCCGGCGTTTTCGCCCGATGGTACGACCGTCGCCTTCCGCTCTGAAAAGGACGGGGGTGGGGTCTACATCGTATCGGCGCTGGGCGGTGCGGCGCGATTGCTCGCCTCGGGTGGACGGCGGCCGCAGTTCTCTCCCGACGGAAACTGGATCGCATATTGGGTTGGAGGCAGACTCGGGGGCGCCAGCTTAAGTATCCGCAACAGCGCGCGCGTTTATGTAGTTGCCGCCGCCGGAGGAATGCCCAGGCAGATGCAGCCCGACTTCGTTGCCGCGGCCTATCCAGTCTGGTCGCCGGACAGTAAGTATCTGCTGTTTCTCGGGAATCACGACAACGAGCGCCCTGCGGAAGAAAGCGTCGATTGGTGGGTGACGCCTTTGGAGGGCGGCCCTGCGATAAAGACGGGCGCGTTAGAGGCCACGCGAGCCGCGAAGCTCACAGGCGCTCTCCAGGTGTATTCGTGGGCGCTAGTCGAGCCCGCTTGGGAGCCGGACGGCAAGTCCCTAATCTTCTCTGCCCGTTCTGGCGACAGCAAGAATCTGTGGCGGGTCGGGATCTCGCCGAACACATTGAAGGTTACCGGTCCGCCGCGGCGCGTGACATCCGGTCCAACACTGGAGGAGAGGCCATCGCTCGCTTCGGATCCTGGTGGTAGCATCCGCGTCGCGTTTGCCAGCCTAAGCCAAAATCTCTCCATCTGGAGCCTGCCGATCGAGCCGAATCAGGGCAAGGTCGTCGGTGAACTGAAGCGATTGACACAGGATGTAGCTGACGATTTCCAACCCGCTCTGTCGCCGGATGGCGCCAAGATGGTGTTTGTCTCCACGCGATCGGGGTATCAGGAGATCTGGGTCAGGGATATGAGAACCGGCGACGAATCCGCCCTCACTGCCAGCCGCTTCATGAAATATGCTCCCCGGTTCTCTCCCGATGGCTCCGAGGTGGGATTCGCCGAGGCCGGAAAATGGAATACCTACATTATGTCCAGCTTGACCGGCGCGCCGGAAATGGTATGCGAGGGATGCGGGCAGTTGACGGGTTGGTCTTCAGACGGGAAGCGTGTTCTCTGCAACGCTCTCGACGGGCGAGTGACCCTGCTGGATTTGGAATCGCGGCGCAAGAGTGCCTTGCTCGTTCGTGCCGGCCACTGGCTGTGTTGCGGCCGGTTTTCTCCCGACGACCGCTGGATAAGTTTCTTGGACGGTACTGACTGGCGCACCTATGTGGTCCCTTTCAAGGGCGAAGGGCCAGTCGGGGAGAGTGGCTTAATCGGAGTCATAGATGGCGACCCGGGACCCTGGTCTCCGGACGGGAATCTGGTTTACGCCCTTTCACTCCGTGACGGTTATCGCTGCATCTGGGCACAGCGCTTGGATCCAGTTACCAAGCAACCCGTAGGGACACCGATCGCGATCTTTCATTCCCACAACGCACGACTTTCGCTGTCGAACCAGACGGAGAATTCGCTGGGCATCGGCCAGGACAAGATTGTGTTCAACATGGGCGAGCGCACCGGCACCATCTGGATGGCGGAATGGAAAGCGCAGTGACGGAACCTTCAGAAAACGCCCGGACCTTCATTCGTCAAGAGCTTTTGTCAAAGAATGCAAACCACCCTCTTAACACTTCAGAGATCGCAACCATTAGGTAGGCTCCCACAACGCTTGTCCCGTATCTCAAACGGGGACAAGCCAGAGCCACTGGCTGCATAACGCGCTACACGGAGAAGTGCCCGCTCGAGCCCGGTACATGCCGGGGGTATCGTGGCCAATTCCGAAACTGTCCGGAAGCGGCGTTCTGAGAAGTTTCGACCCGCAGCGAATCCGCCGATTCTGGATGAGTGGTCGGCAATACGGAAGTAATCGTGGAGCCACGGCCCCAAGGGGTGGCCATCTCCGCGGGCAAAGCGGGCATATCCGAAGTCGATGGCTGCCTCGATCCGGCGCCGACGCGTCTGATCCGCACCATTCGGAAATATGGCTACATTGTCTCTGGCGTGTTCACCCCCGTGCTCGCCAAGCACACCAAGCACTTGTGCCTAGTGATTGGGTAACGGCCTCGGAGGTTAGGCGCGCTGCGGCAGGCTCGTAGATCACAAGAGTCAGCTACTGGACCAACGACAATCTCAGTTTCGCAGGAGTGTTGTACCAATGTAGTGCAGGTGACAGGCATCCAGGGAAGCAACGAAGAACGCAAGCGCGACGATCACTCCAAACGAGAATTTCCCCCGATCGGTGGTAGCCGGGTTCGTCGTTTGACAAGCCATTAGAATGGACGCGGCGAGGACTCCCAGACAGACAATCACTGCCGTCCAGACGAGACCCTTAACACCGTGGATTGGCGAAACTGGATTCCGCAGCTCCAGAAACCAAGCCTCGACCAATAGGGTCGGGAACAAAGCTGCGTACCCAGCGGAAAGTCCAACAAAGAAGCGGCCGCTGGTGAGCCAGACTCCCACAGCGCCGATCCCAACCGGCACCAACAGCAAGAGTTCAAAAACTGCCGAGAAGCCCGACTCGGCACCCATGTACGCACCCCAATCCAGCGGCGTCTTCCACGCCAAGACTGGGAGCGTCATGGCCGAGAAGATCAGCGCCCCGAACAAGAAAAGCTTCCTCCCCCGGTTATGCGCGAAACGATTGGTGCTCATGGACGCTGTCTGGGGTGCATCAACTTGCGCAATAATATTCTTCGACCGAAGCACTCGAACAAGCGTGAGGGCCAAGAGCGCTGATACTACTGATGCTGTTAGTTTCTCAAACGCGCCGGTACGCAAGCTATTATCCAAAATATCGTAATAATTCATGAAACTCAGATGGCCCGACCTGCTGTAATGTAAGAAATGAACCTGCTGGTACTGCACCGCAGCGACGAGGAATCCGACCGCTGCTGCGATATAGCCGGCCCAACGCCTGCGAAAGAAAACGGCTACCGCTAGAAACAAAGAGAAGACCATCACAATCGCCGCCGTGAAACCACCCGTCCCTGAACTGTCCCAGGGGATGTGACTAAATCCCGGTGTAACCACCTGTCGCGACGGCCATGCGAGCAAGTAGCCCGGGTGTGGATACAAGCCAATCATCTCCGCAAGCAGACTGAACCAAATCGACCGGTGGTAGAAGCCCTCGCGTGCGGCAAGAACGCTTCCCTGCATCGGAAAAGATATTGCCAAGAGCAGATTCCAAACAGATACCGCGAGGAAGATCCATCTCCGCTCATTTCGTTGAGAGTGTGTGTCCGCTTTCATTCTCAGCAGCGCAAGCCCAGTCTACTCCCTTCAGTGTTCTTCTGGCCTGGCGCCGTCGATCTTGACCGGAATGTTCAACCCGCGGCAACCGGCAGATCTGCGGAGATTCCGTCGTTAAGCGCGCGGTTCCCAGGCTGGAATTGTTTCCAGCTTCCGAAAGGCTTGGCGAGATAGTCCAAGGCGTGTTCACTCCCGTGCTCGCCAAGCACACCAAGAACCTGAGCCTCGTGCATAGCGGAATCAGAGGGGGCGCGATCCGGCCCTTGCGAACCAGGAAAAGCGCGCCCTTCGGTTTTGCCGATTCAAACAGCAGGATCGGACGTTAGTGCCAGTCCGACAGCTCTTTTTTTTTCGGCCGGCTCAGGCGACAAGGGCAAGGTCGAACCGATCCAGGTTCATCACCTTGCTCCACGCAGCGACGAAGTCCTTAACAAACTTCGGCTTCGAGTCGTTACACGCATAGACTTCCGCGATTGCACGGAGCTCGGAGTTCGAACCGAACACCAGGTCGACACGCGTGCCGGTCCACTTGATCTTGCCCGTCGCCCGATCCCGCCCCTTATACACGCCTTCCGATGCAGCGGACGGCTGCCACTCCGTCTTCATGTCGAGCAGGTTGACGAAGAAATCATTCGTCAGCGTCTCGGGACGGTTGGTGAACACGCCGTGTTTCGACTGCCCGAAGTTGGCATTCAGGACGCGCATGCCGCCGATGAGAACCGTCATTTCGGGGGCGGTCAGCGTCAGCAACTGCGCCCGATCCACCAGCAGTTCCTCCCCCGGCCATTCGACTCCTTTCCGAATGTAGTTGCGGAACCCGTCCGCGGCAGGCTCCAGCACGGCGAAGGACTCCATATCGGTCTGCTTCTGGGAAGCATCCGTGCGCCCGGGCGAGAACGGAACCTTCACGTCGTGCCCGGCCTTTTTCGCGGCTTCCTCGACGGCTGCGCACCCGCCCAGAACGATCAGGTCAGCCAGCGACACTTTCTTCTTCCCGCCGGGCTGTGAACTGTTGAACTCCTTCTGGATGGACGCGAGCGTCTTCAGGACCTTCGCCAGTCCCGCCGGCTGGTTCACTTCCCAGTCCTTTTGCGGCGCCAGGCGAATGCGCGCCCCGTTCGCCCCGCCGCGCTTGTCGGAACCGCGGAACGTCGCCGCCGACGCCCAGGCAGTCGTGACCAGTTGGGAGATCGACAGTCCGGACTTGAGGATCTTGGTCTTCAGAGCGGCAATGTCCTTCTCCCCGATTAATTTGTGATCCACAGGGGGAACAGGGTCTTGCCAGATCTGAGGCTCCGCAGGAACCAGAGGACCAAGGTACCGCGAGAGAGGCCCCATGTCGCGGTGCGTCAGCTTGAACCACGCGCGCGCAAACGCGTCGGCCAACTGATCCGGATGCTCGTAGAATCGGCGTGAAATCTTTTCGTAAGCAGGGTCGAATCGCAAGGAGAGGTCAGTGGTCAGCATGGATGGCGCGTGACGCTTTGACGGATCGTGGGCATCCGGCACCGTACCGTTGCCTGCGCCATTCTTCGGTGTCCACTGATGCGCTCCAGCCGGGCTCTTGGTCAGTTCCCATTCGTACCCGAACAGGTTTGCGAAGTAGTTGTTGCTCCACTTCGTTGGCGTCGTGGTCCAGACCACTTCCAGCCCGCTGCCGATCGTGTCATCCCCTTTGCCCGTGCCAAATTTGCTCCTCCAGCCGAGGCCTTGCTCCTCGAGGCCGGCGGCCTCGGGCACTGGGCCGACGTACTTGTTCGGATCTGCAGCGCCGTGGGTTTTGCCGAACGTGTGCCCCCCGGCGATCAGCGCTACCGTCTCCTCGTCATTCATCGCCATGCGGCGGAACGTCTCCCGGATGTCCCGTGCAGCAGCGAGCGGATCCGGGTTTGCATTGGGCCCTTCCGGATTCACGTAAATCAGTCCCATTTGAACGGCGGCGAGAGGATTCTCGAGCTGACGATCGCCCCTGTACCGCTCGTCCGCCAGCCACTTTCCTTCGGGGCCCCAGTAGACGTCCTCATCAGACTCCCACACGTCCTCGCGCCCGCCGCCAAAACCGAACGTCTTGAACCCCATCGACTCCAATGCCACGTTGCCGGCGAGAATCATAAGGTCGGCCCAGGAGATCTTCCGGCCGTACTTCTGCTTGATCGGCCAGAGCAGGCGGCGCGCCTTGTCGAGGTTTACGTTATCCGGCCAGCTATTGAGCGGGGCAAAGCGCTGCTGGCCGGCACCGGCACCGCCGCGGCCGTCGCCGATGCGGTACGTTCCCGCGCTGTGCCACGCCATACGAATGAAAAGCGGCCCATAGTGGCCGAAGTCAGCCGGCCACCACTCCTGCGAATCCGTCATCAGAGCATGGAGGTCCTTGATCACGGCATTCAGGTCGAGGCTCTTGAATTCTCTCGCGTAATTGAACCCCTTGCCCATCGGGTCGGACAGGGGGGAGTGCTGGTGCAGGATTTTGAGGTTTAACTGATTCGGCCACCAGTCCGCATTCGTCGATGCGCCGATGGGCGTGTGTCTGCGAGCGTCTCCCGTTACCGGGCACTTCGTTTCGGTTGCCACGTTTCTCTCCTGAATATCGAAGTTAGTCAAAACAAACTTTCGCGAACTACAATCCCATTCCGGCTTTCCCATTCACGCCGTCGTCCGTCCGCCTGTGCTGGCGCGCGCGATTCCTCCGCCATCCGCGCACCTGCGGCGCTCAGCGGGATGCGCGCCGCCGGGCGCACTTCGTACAGAGCCCCCGAAAAATAAGTTCGCATTCGCGAAGAACGCGCTTCCCCAGGGAGCGCGAGGCAGGCCTGGGCACGTGGTACCATTCCACGTCCTCAACATTGCCGCAACGGTCGCAGATGAAGTGGTGATGCCGCATGCCCTTGGCATCGAATCGCGCTGCGCGGCCCTCGACGGCCACTTCACGCACCAAACCCGCCTGCACCAAATCCCGCAGATTGTTATAAGTCGTGGCCCTTGATGAGCGCGGATCCACGCGATTCACGGCTTCCAAGATTTCCGCAGCCGTGGGATGCCTGTTGTGTTCCATCAAGAATGCCATGACGGCGTAGCGCTGAGGAGTGCAGCGCAACCCGCTGCCGTCGAAGGACCGTTTGATCGCCTCGGCGTCCATAAACACTTTAGACTATGTCTAATGTTAGATTTTGTCAAGACTTATGCTTCGGTTGCTGCTGCGAGCAGAAAACTGGCGGGTGCCGTTTTGAGTAACCAAACGGCTTGAATTCCCGGCTCGGAAACATCGTCCCGGGCGCGTTCACGCGGGTGCTCACCAAGCACAGGAAGCACTCCGATCTTGGGTTATCCTCGCGGTTGGAGCGGACCGTATGCGAAATGCACGGATTCTGGCATTACTTCCGGTTTCCCCGTGACTCGTTTGCTATGCCAGGCGCGTGATGTTAACAAGGTGCGAGCATCTCTGCGCTGAGGTTATGCTAGGGCCTACAGAGGGCCGAATCGGGCCCGGCCGATGCGTTGCGCACGAGAGGCGGGCTTGGGAGAGGATCGAAACCCAAGATGACTTCACCTCAAGCCAGTCCATTCATTCTCAGTCTGGATAGCCCCCTTGCAACACTGGAACGAGTTGGCGGCAAGGGCACATCGCTTGCGCGGATGGTGGGGGCTGGCCTGCCCGTGCCCCCTGGCTTCCACATCACCACGCACGCCTATCGTCGCTATGTGGATGAAAACCATCTCGGCGAAGGAATTCAGGCCGCTGCGGCACAGGCACAAGTCAACGATCCCGCCACGCTCGATCGCGCGTCAGCACAAATCCAATCCCTCATCGCGCAGGGCACCGTGCCCGGCGACATCGCGGGGATGATACGGCAGTCGTACGGCGAGCTGGGCGTCGATGCTCCCGTGGCGGTGCGTTCGTCGGCCACGGCAGAAGATCTCCCGGGCGCGTCGTTCGCGGGCCAAATGGAGACGTACCTCAACGTGCGCGGCGGCGATGACGTAATCGTTGCGGTCAGGCGGTGCTGGGCCTCGCTGTGGACGGGGCGCGCCATCGGTTACCGCCAGCGGCAGGGGATCCGGCCGGAAGACGTCAGCATCGCCGTCGTCGTCCAGCAGCTTGTTCCGGCCGAAGCCGCGGGCGTGGTCTTCACCGCGAATCCCGTGACCGGCGCGCGCGATGAACTGGTGATCAACGCGGCCTGGGGTTTGGGCGAGGCGATCGTTGGCGGCCACGTTACGCCGGACACGATCATCATCAGGAAGCAAACGGGTGCCATCGCATCACAGGAAATCGCCAGCAAAGAAGTCATGACGGTGCGATCGCCGGAAGGTACGCGCGAAGAGCCTGTTCCGGCCGGCAAGCGCAAACGCGCCGCGCTGGAGCCAGCCCAAGCCGCAGAACTGGCGCGGCTCGGGGTGAAGATCGAACAGCTCTACGGCCAGCCGATGGACATCGAATGGGCCCTGTGCGATGGGCGGATCTTCATTGTGCAGGCACGGCCCGTGACCGGGCTGCCCGAATCGCCCGCGACGCTCGAATGGAAGCTGCTGCGAGAGGGGCGGCAATACTGGCGAATGGGCGTGGCCGAGTTGCTGCCCGATCCGCTGTCACCCTTGTTCGCGAGCCTGGCCCTGCCGCTCTGGAACCAGGCGTTGCAGGCGATGATGGAATCGATGCAACTTCAGCTTGTGACAGGCGATGTCGCGCTGGTGACGATCCATGAGTACGCGTATTGCGACTTTAAGCTGACCGCCTGGCAACGGGCACGGCTGCTTCTGGCCTTGCCCGTGCTGGTGCCCAGAGTTGTGCGGGTTATGCGGTCGACCCTGTCCCGTTGGGCTGAGCAAACACGGCCGCACTACGCGAAGCTCGCGGGCGAATGGACTGCGCGCGACTTGGCCGCGACGCCCGCGCAAGAATTGCTGGCCGGAGCGCGCGAGATCGTCCGAGCGGCGGCAAACTACTATGTGAGCATCCAGAGGGTCCTGGGCACCGTGAATGCGAGCGAAGCGGTCTTTACAAATGTTTACAACCGGCTCATCCAGCGCAACGGAGATCCGCCGGCGCTGACTTTCCTGCTGGGGTTCGATAGCGCGCCGATCCGTGCGGATAAGTCTCTCTACGATCTGGCCATGTGGGCGCGGCTGCAAGGGGAACTCGCCCAACATTTGGCGCGGACAAGCGGCAAGGAAATCGCCGAGGCCTTCCAGTCACATTCGGTGCCCATATCCGGCGAGGAAAGCTGGCGCGAATTCACCGGCCGCCTCACGGAACACCTGAAGCATCATGGTCACGCCGTCTACGACCTGGATTTTGCCAAGGCCGTGCCCGCCGACGACCCGGTGTCGCTGCTCGAAACGCTCAAGTACTTGGTTGCGGGACAAGGCCGCAGTCCTTACGAAAGGCAGGCGGCATCCGTAGCGGCGCGGGAACTGGCTACTGAATCGATGCTCGCGCGCCTGAGGGGATTGCGGCTGCGCTTGTTCCGGGGCGTGCTCCGGCGGGCGCAACGGTGGACACCGCGGCGCGAAGACGCGCTCGCCGACGTCGGCCTTGGTTGGCCCGTGCTGCGGCGGATGTTGCGGGAAGTGGGCGGCCGGATGACCGCGGCCGGCGCAATCGCGGAACGCGACGACATCTTTTGGTTGAAGTGGGAAGAGGTGGAGGAGGCTGCGCGCGCGCTCGATGCCGGTCAGCCCGTGGGGGATTTTCGTCGCGCAATAAAGGAACGGCGCGCCACCTGGAAGCAAGCGCATGACGTCACGCCACCGGTCGCGCTGCCGGTCAAGGGTGTCATCCGGTTTTTCGGCATCAACGTCCGCCGCTGGTTGCCCGCCCGCAGCGGGCAGACGGCAGGCAGCACCATCCGAGGAATTGGTGCCAGCCACGCGGCCGGGGCTGGCACCAATTCCTCGGATGGTGCTGCCTGCCGTCTGCCCGCTGCGGGCGGGC
>Ga0187803_10000037_pt1 | contig 56618 bp, 112 predicted proteins | sample NC_wetland_sal_i_2_FD_132425 | JGI IMG/M metagenome (GOLD analysis project Ga0187803, IMG submission 132425) | Wetland sediment microbial communities from Neuse River Estuary, North Carolina, USA - Control_3 | ecosystem: Environmental > Aquatic > Freshwater > Wetlands > Sediment | place: USA...
TCAGGATACGATCAAGTCCTTCGAGAAACCGCGTGACGAGGACTTAGCGAACGAGAAGAAGACGCTCGGTGTCTCAGTTCGTGACGTTCGGATGCGTTCTGATCGTCAAGTAGAGCAAATGGCTCAAGAAACTGAAGAGGAGGTTAATCAGAAACGCGATCCAGCTATGATCGAAGCGGAAGCGGTCAAGAAAATTGCTGATGCTATGCACGATCCTGATCGCAAGCAGGCTCTTCTTCACTCTAACATTCAGAAGGGTAATCTTGCTCCGGTTGGTGAAATGGAAATGATTGAACGTGCCGCTAAGGTTGCTATGAAGCGACAGGTTGAGATTTTGTACGAGATGTTGAAACAGAAACCTCGTGTTGCACAAGCTGAAATGGAATCTTTTGAGAAGCGTCTTGATGTTCAACGGGAGAAGGTCGAGAAAAACGGTATTAATCTTCGCGGAATGATGATGGGAGGAAACGAAGCGTTCGAACTTGCATTCTCCGCTTATATGGCAGAAAGAGCAAAGCATGGAACACAGAACATTGCGTCAGTTGTCTCGGGTAGCAAGAACGTACCAGACTTTGAAGCAGAGAAAGCAAAATCGTTCTGGAAGAAGATTTCAGATCGTGCGAGAGGAGGAGGTCAGTAAGTTGCGAGCTTTCATAGCTCGGACCAATACCAAGAACCGTTTTCCAGTTGGGGTTTTGGTCTTTGAGCGAGAAAGATACAGAGTTTAACGCACCTGACGACGTAGCGGAACAGCAACCGCTTTCTAAACGCGAGATCGAAGATAAAAAGTTAGAGTATCTCGCAGAGATCGAGAAAACTTTCTATCCTGAAGGCTTAGAGCAGTTTCTACGTTTTGATCGTGGGACGGAACCAATTACAGAGCTTATGCGTTATGTCTGGAAGACGGTCAGGGAAATCATACTTCCACGAATTTCATACTACTATGTTGCGGAGGGTTTGAAAGATACTGAGTGGGACATGGTTACTATGCGTACTGGTGGTGGGAAGACTACTACCAGTTCATATCTTGTTTTTCACTATCTTCATAATCTGAAGTGGATTCAACAGGTCGTATCGACTACTCCGATCTTTGCTGGTGATCCATTCGATTATCCGTTTCCGCTTCGGGACAATAACGGTAAGCGTATGCTTCATCCGAAACTCAATATGCTTCGGTATCTTCGAGACATCGATCAGTTTCATGATTGTATCTTCTTCTTTGACGAGGTTGGTTCTCTCGTTCCGGGTCGTAACTTTGCTGATCGTCGGCAGTGGTGGTGTGCTACTGTCGCGAAGAACGCTCGTCGTCGGAACATTATGGTCGTAATGAATGAACAGCATCCGAAGAATCTCGACGTACTTCTTCGAGAGAACGTCGCGAAAGTTATCGAGCCTATGTTAAATCGAGACTTAGAGATTTTGCAGTTTAAGGTCTATGAGAATTACGATGCTGATTTCTCTGCCTACTTTTCGAAGACTCAACTCGGTTTCGGTCCCGATCCAATGGTCTATCCAAATTGGGAGTCTGATGTTTTTGAGATCACAGAACTTCCGTGGTTTTTCGGTTTCTTTGATACTCGTCACGAGGTTCCACCGCTTTTCCAGCAGATCATGACGGATAAGAAATTGCAAGATGAAACTGACAGTCTTGAGAGATTCATCAAAGATACGAATCCCGGTGGTATCTTTGCGAACTACACTCGGGAAGATGGTGTATGTGATCCACCTAAGCCGGAACTCTGGGATGCTATCGAGTTGTGGAATAAGCAATTCGAGAAACTCTACGTTGGTGACGAACTTCTTCAAATTTTCATGGAGTATCGTAAGCGGCATCACGTCGTTCCAGTGAAGGAAGAGAAGGAAGATAAGGAACCGCTTCCGAGGATCATCGCTCGCAGGATCTTGGAAAATCCTGATCGTTACTTTGACCCGAAGAAGAAAAAGATTACTCCGAAGATGGTGGTCAAACGTGAAGGCTGTATTGACTTGATAGCTCGCAATGCTGTTACGATCTACGAAGGTATGGTAGAAAACATCAAAGAGTAAGTTATCTTGTCTTCAGACAAAGAGCCAAAGCTTCCACGAAACCCGGAAGAAGTGACTGCTTCTCCACCGAAGATCGTTCCGTCTAAGTGGGATTCTTTTACTTCTCTTCCTGATGAGTCTCGTGGTCGCTCTCCGACTGAGAAAGCCGCAATTATAGCTCCTCCGTCTGCTGGTAAGACTCTTCTGATGGTTTATCTGATCCTGAAGGCTCTCCGCGACTTTCCAGATTGGTGCAAGAATATCTACACCTACATTCACATTTACAAAGGTGACCCGTGGAATGATGAGAATCAGCTTCCAGATCGATGTGACGGAACTTGTGGGGAATGTCAAGCTGGTAAACTTGAGAAGGGTCACAAGTTTCGGCATCCCGCGATAATTCCGATTGAGACTTGGGATATGATCGCTCGTGCTCGTAACGGTGTGATCGGTCTTGATGAAGTTGCTTCGTGGTTATCGTCTGACGATCCAATTCTGACTCCTGAAGAGAAAGAGATCGTTAAGAACTTTGCAAAGTTCGATCTGTCAGTTTATCTTACCGATCAGTACACTTTTGCGGTGAAGAAGAAACTCAGAGCAGTTGTTGGTCAAGTCTTTGTTCCAAAATTGAATGTTGCTCTGAAGACTGATGGAACATGGGATTTGGACAATCATTTCGTGAAGAACAACATTTTTGACGAGAAACAGAATTGTTTGCAGTATCTCGTTTTCAATACCTATAACGATCCTGACTGGAAGCGTCCCTATATTTTTGCTCAACAGCAGACGGGAGTTTCTTCCGGTGATCAGGCTCCGGTGATTCCTGACAAAGTTGTTACTTGCGAGATTCCACCGTCGATCATTGCACAATTTTATTCGTCTCCACAACCAGTTCGTCTCGCTTATTCTCCTGAGATCACAGAGACAGAAGCGGATAAAGAAGCTGATAATCTTGCGAAAGAGATTTTCGAGCCTGAGGGTCACTATCCGTATCTGAAACGATTCTTCACTAACAGTATGAGTATTCAGGACGCGAAACAGCGTCTTGCGGTTACAGATTGGAATTCCACTCACGGTTATTCTCCGACTGCTATCGCGAAGATTCTTGTAAAGTTCTTCAATAAGCTCCCGGATTATTTGCGACAATTTCCTGCTGGTGAAACTAAGATCACAAAGTTTGAGAAGAAACCGTGTCCGGCTTGTGGTCTTGAGCTTACTGGTGTTGCTCCTGTCGAGACATCACAGCAGTGGATCGCTCACTACGGTAGCAAGTCGTGTCGTCGGATGCAGGAGAAACGGATTTCTGAGAAGATGCGAAAAGTTCTGGAAAATGGAGTGAATAACCACGGGTCTTAACAACAAAGGGTATCCGCGTGTTGAGTCGAAGTACAAGAAAGCTCCCGAGGGGAGGGGATACTGCTTTAAGCATGGTCCAAGTTGTGACGGACTATGTGAGCTTCGTCGTCTCAGAAAACAGGCTGAACTTCATCGTAAAGAGCGGGAGCGTGTCAAAATATTGATTTCTAAACCTTTCTTGACTGAAGACGAGCTTGATTTCTTCCATAATGCTGAAGTGATTCGTTTGAAGAATCGCGATGATCATCGTCGTAGAAGGAGCAATCTTGCCGCTCGGTAATTCGGGAGAACAATTCGCTGACGAGAAGGAGCAATGGGTCGCTCCAATGACTGCCGAAGAGATGGAACAGTATTTGATCAAGAAACTCTCTTCGAACTATACCAGAAAATTTAATATGACTCCAACGAAGAAAAAGAATGAGTTCTCCGTCTCTCAACTCGTTTCTGGTCCGGGGAATGCACTCTCGTATCGTAAACGCAACCAAGTTGTGAAGCGTGACGACGGTACTGAAGAAGAGCCTGAAGTCTTCAATGTTTCAATGTTTCGTGGCTCTGCAATTCACAAGTATGCAGAGTCCTACTTGCCGGATTGGTATGCTTACGAACGTCTCGTGATCAAAGAATCTATTCCGTATTCTTGGAGAGACGGTACGCAGGACATTATTCTGTATGGACATCCCGACTTCTGTAAACAGAATATGGTTCTTGAACTGAAGACTGTTTCATCTGATGCTGAAATTAGTGCTCGGAAGAAATACGTCGATTTCGTAGTGTTGAAAGCAAAGCGTCAGGTTGGTGCGTATGCTAAGATGTTGACTCATGAGATTCATCAGCACTATTTTGCTTACGTCGTGGTTATTGACGATCATCCAACTCGGAATAAGATTACGGATGCCGACAAGATCAATGGGTTCATCATGGTTAACGAGGGTCAGCGTAAAGTTTTTCTCAACGAGCGAATGATCAAGCGTGGTTGGGTAGCTGACTTTTCACTCTATGTTCATCTCTTGACAGAGGACGAGCTTTGGCATGGGTATAATTACGTTAGATGGTGTGCTCGAAAGACGGCTGAAATGATCGAGGATGAAGAAGGAACCGAAGAGACTGCTGATCCTGATGAAATTCCAAAATTAAGAGGGAAGAAATAAGTTTGACTCCAATGCGTCAAGAGTTAGTCGTCTCGTTCGAGACAGGTGACGACATTGATGATTTTCGTGAGTTTATCAAGTTCCACGCAAAACGTCTCGGTTGTCCCGAAGAGATGGTTATCTCTCGTCTCGTTGCAGAGTGGAAGAAGTCGGGTATGACCGTTGAAGTTCTCATTCCAAAGAAGGAAATGAAGAAGTCTAAGAAGCGACGTAATGACGAGGACAATCCAATTCCATGACGGAAGGAAAAGAGCTTGAGACTTGTCCATTTTGCGGAAGGTCTTGGGAGAAGGAAAAGGAGAAACCACATAAGGAATGGATCAAGAAATTTGTTGAGACTATGATTGCTACTGTTGCTGTAGCTGTTACTGCGATTGTCTTGAGATACTTCGGTCTATGACTGAGAAAAAGATTACGTTTTGGGATTTTCTTATTGCTCTTTCATTTATTGGTATAGTTCTTTACATGGAATACACAATTTTGTGTCCTGATGTTGTTTGGAACACTCTAATGAGACATCAGAGATTCTTTGAGACTGTTACTATGTTAAGTATCGGTGTCTTCATATTAAAAGTACTCAGTATTTTCTTCGAGTGGTGCGAAGGAGTTATAAAGCAGATTCGAGATTTTCGAAGATGATTCCTCATCCCGATCCAAAGTTGTCATTGGGTCGAGAAATTTCTAAACCTCTTTCACTTTCTCCTGCCTATATCGTTGGAGTAAATTTTGATGGAACTCAACTAAAAGCGTATCTGAAACTGTACGAACCGATTACTCAGAGAATTTTCCGTTGGGACGATAAGACTGGTCACCGTTCGTACATGATTCTCAAAGACAATGATCCAATGTCTGTTTATAACTCTGAAATTCGTGCTCGATCTACAGGAGTCGAGCAGATCGAGAAGTTCGACGCTCTGATCGATCAGAAGATTCCATGTAAGAAGGTATACGCTCGTGATCCAACAACTATCGGTGGTCGTCGTGATTCTCTCCGGGAGTTCGTGAAAGCGTGGGAGTGTGATATTCGCTACACAGACTGCTACATCCAAGACACGAAATTCGAACCCGGTATGCCTTATCTATTGCAGATGGGATACTTGGTTCCTACTATTCCAGAAGTTAAAGAACTCCCACAACAACTGAAGGTTGCGCTTAATGAAACTGTCACTGAGAGCATGATGAAACGGTTCTTCCGTCTCTTTGAAGCTTCGGTCCCGGAGTATCGTCGCTGTGCGGTTGACATAGAGGTTAACAGCAGATCGGAGATTCGTAACGCTGATCCTGCTGAAGCAGAGAGCGAGATTATTGCGTGTTCATTATCGTCAAGTGATAAACTTAATAAGGTATTACTGCTTAAACGTAATCAATTACAGTCTGAAGAGATCATTGCACTCGACAAGCTGAAAGACAAGTTTGAATACGAATTCTTTGAGACGGAAGAAGAGCTTATCTCCGCGATCTTTCGCGTTCTCTGGGAATATCCATTCATTCTAACGTGGAACGGTGATCAGTACGATTTCCGTTATCTCTATCAACGTTCTCTGCGTCTCGGATTTCAACCGTGGATGATTCCTATTGATTATCATCAGAGATGGATGGGTCTTAAGTACGGAGTTCATATTGATCTGATGCGTCTCTTTGAGAATCGTTCGCTTCAGACTTACGCTTTCGGTGGGAAGTACAAACAAGTCGGACTGGATGAAGTTGCGACTGCAATGATTGGTGAAGGAAAGATGAAGCACGAAGAAGCGATCAATGCAATGAACTACGTTGTTCTTGCTTCCTATGGTTGGAAAGACGCTGACTTGACATATCGTCTTACAACCTATGGAACGAATACCGTGATGAAACTCATGACTATGCTCTCTCGTATCTCATATCAAAGCATGGAAGACGTTTCGCGGGAAGGTGCGTCTGGTTGGATCAAGAATCTGATCTTTCGAGAGCACCGTGTTCGCAACGTGATCATTCCTCGTTCTGAGCGTTCGAATGAACCGGGTATGGAAGGGAAAGTGATTGCTGGTGACATTCTCGACGTGAAGAATATTCTCTCGACTCATGCTGATATTCAGGGTAAGAAGTTCAAAGGTGCGGTCGTCCTCGATCCTGTTGGTGGTGTTCACTTTAACGTGTCAGTACTCGACTTTGCATCGCTGTATCCATCAATCATCGAGACTTGGAATCTAAGCTACGAGACTGTTCGTTGTTGTCACAAAGAGTGCGAGACTCAAGATCCTCGGATTGTTCCTTTCACGACTCACTGGATTTGCCGGAAGAACCGTGGTATGACTGCCGAAATTATCGGGACGATCAAAGTGATTCGAGTTGAATGGTATAAGCACAGAGCAAAAGAGAAGGGTCTTTCTGAAGAACTGAGCGCATTCTACAAGACTATTGATCAGACTCTCAAAGTTTTCATGAACGCAACCTACGGAGTATTTTCATCTGATCACTTTCCTCTGTACTGTCCACCTATGGGAGAGTCAGTTACATCGGTCGGTCGTTTCTCGACTGGTGGAGTTGTAGAAGAAGCAAAGCGTATTGGTGTCATAGTTTTCTACGGTGATACTGATTCAATCTTCATGACAGTGAATGAAGAAGAATTGGAGTATCTCAAGAAATTCGCGAAAGAAAGATTCGATATGATGATGGACTTGGACCAATCGTATGTGTGGCTTGCTCTGAGTGCTCGAAAGAAGAACTATCTCGGTCTGACTCCGAAGGGAGATATTGTTGTGAAGGGTCTTACGGGTAAGAAGCGGCATACTCCACAATTTATCAAAGACTTGTTCCAGAAGCTTCTCAACATCCTGAAGCAGATGAAGAAGAACGAGGATTTACCGACGATCAAAGATGCAATCATTGTTCTTGTTCGCGACGCGATTACGAAACTGGAAACTGGAAAGTATTCGATGAAAGAACTCGCGTTCACGGTCGGTATGACTCGTGATCCTGATGATTACGTTAAGACGGTTCCAATGCACGTTCGTGTTGCTCGAACTCTGGAAGGTGCTACTGGTGGTTCGGTGATCTCATTCGTCAAGACAACGGGACCGGAGAAAGCTAAATATTATTCTCTCGCGACTCAGGACGAGATCAATATCAGAGTTTACGAAGAGTCTCTCGAAAAAATGTTTGTTCAAGTTCTCGACTGCTTAGGGATTCGGTGGTTCGAGGTTGTTGGTCAGCGTACTATCGATGGTAAGCCTATGCCGCGTATGCCGGAGAAGAAAAAGAAACCAAAGAAGAAATGAAACATAGTCGCGAGACAGGAGGTCAAGAAAAAGCTATGAGCCTAATCGAGCATATTCTCGATTGGGCAGATTGGCTCGTTTGGGATGCGATATTTCACCGAGATTCTCGTGTGACGTATCGTAGGAAGACAACGAGACAACCTACCCGGAAGAGAAGAAAGACCAAAGACCAGTTTTCATTGTGGGGATAGAGGACTTGACACATAAGTCTGAACTATCTCCATCCCATATTTTTTCCAATCATTGTTACTTCAATATGTGTGTGGGTTTGTATTGAGTATTCGACCAGAAGATTGTAAAGAACACACTCTCGTAAGAAATTCTACGGGAGGACATAATTGTATTCATTGCGGTTTGACGGACTTAGAGATCGCAACGGGAGTCAGAACAGTTAAACCGAGGAGTATACAGAGTATCCAAAAATCGGATACTAAGAAAAGAGAAGGGAGTTTGGATCAGTGGACTCAGTAGGGATAAATTTTTGCGTTACGTCGCATCGTATTGACTTTAGAACTGATATCACTTCGCAAGTCAGGTATCTTATTACCGAATCCGCTTTCTTCTGCTTGTCGAACAAGTTGATATTCATCGTCGGAGATATACTCGCGAGCTTTGCGAACATTGCGTTCCATGAGTGTAACATTGATGCGTCGTCGCTCAATTTCGATTAATTGTCTCTTAAATTCATTTTCTGTAATCATTCGATATCACCTACCTCGTTTCCAAGATTTTCGTTCCAGTTGTCTACGAGTTTCGCGAGACTGATTCCGGGATACTTCGAGTCAGGAGTGATTACGACGAGTCCTTTGTCAACGAGCGACTTGAACCTCGGAATGTCACGGTTTTGGATATGATAGCTGTATGTCTTGTCGGTGTGGAAGAAGGTGTCGAGCTTGATGAGTTCTCTATTGGTTAGTCGCATTAGAACTCACGCTCCGTTCCTGCCCATGTATCATTCGGGTCGTCGTCTTCTTTATCGGGTAATTCTGATACATCAGGATCGGGATTCTCATCGGTTTGAGGCTCTTCAGCTTTTCGCTTTTCAACTCGTATCGAGGCATGTCCGTAAGGATTCTCAGGTAGTTTTGGAATGTCCCAAGTCTTGCCTTCGGGTAGCTTCTCAGGCTCTTCTTTTCGCATCGCTTTGAAGTCGATTGTGTAGGGATTACCGCGTGGGACTCCGTTCTCGACGTAGCGGATTCCGTACATTCTCTGGTACATTGGATAGTGTGGTGACTTTGAAGCACAGAATGGATTATCGGTCAAGTATGGGCATCTCTCTGCGTCTTCGCGTGTCTGCCATACGAGTCCACAAATCTTGCACTTCCACGGATACTTTTCAACTTCAACTTCTTCCCAATATCCGTGTTCGTCTGGTTCCATGAAGATCATGTGTTCTTTCTCGGGTAGTCTTCGGATGTATCCGACAACTCCTTTCGCTTTCCGCTCTTCGCGTCTTTCTGTTGCTCGCTGTTTGCGTTCAGCTTTCTGTCGTTCGCGTCTGACTGGACAGTTCTTGTAGTGTCGATCTTCAAGTCCTTTCTCAAGCATCGCGTGACAATCGACACATTGGACTGTCTCGCGAACTTTGCAGATGTGACCATAGGTGATCATGAGTCCACAAGTCGGACATTTCCAAGCTTCGTCACTCTGTTCGTTCGTGTTCCAACTGAACGAGTTTCGTCTGTTAAATCCCATGATTCTTCTCCATATTACCACGGGATGAACGTGAATATAAACTATCCGGTTGGAGTGCTCTCTATTTGGATAGTTCATGAAACCAATACGCTTATATACGGGTACGTCCCTCAGTAATGTGGAGAAGGAATCAATGATGGTAAGCGCAGATATGACTAACCGGAAACGATCACTCGGTGGTTCAAAGTCTGACGCTCGTACTGCTGCGATTGTCTCGCACATGAGACTCGTTCTTGACGATAAGCGGTCGAAGAATCCAAAGTGGATTCTCAGTCAGTATCTCAAGATCATGACGACAGTGATCGAGAGTGATCTGTATTGAAACAGATCGAGCGGTCCGATCAGAAGGGTCGTGCTGATATTGTCTTCGCGGTTGCGAAATGGTTCGAGCGGGAGCAGAAGGTTCCTAAGATTCCGATTGTTCTTCATGATCGTGCTGTCGCGATTGACAGAAATGTCGGTTCTATCTTCGGTATGTGCGTTCACGATTCTTGTCCTATCTGCCCTGAGACTGATCTACACGTTCACATCAGCTTGCTTTCAGGCTTTGAATTCTTCGAAGGTTCTGATCGCGGCTTAACGCGGTCGCGAATCAACGAAGAGGACTGGAATGGTATCTGCGAGATGGACTTAACTCGTACCTGCTTGGAAGAGTTCTTCCACTTTTGGCAGAACATTTCATACGGTGACAGCTATGTTAGCAACGTTATGCACACCGCTACGACGAAAGAGGAGTATCACAATAACGAGATCGAGATCGAAGCGAAAAGTTTTGCATACGCGGAGAGTGAACGCTTTCTCGATGCCGCTTATCCAGTCAAAGAGGATCGTGATTTCTTTCGCGACGTGCTGTTTCAGATTCGCAAGTTGGAGCGTCCAACGAAGTGATCGATTTTACTTTCGGTCCTGAGATCGATTGGACGAAGAGCGAAGAAGATTTTATAATGTATCATGCGATCTTCGGTTTCAGTGCCGGGTTTCCTGTTTGTTGCGTGATCGACTTCATCAAGAATCATCTGAATGATCAGAGTCACTATTCAAATCGTGTCGGCATTCATCCATTGACCCTTCAAACATTCGCTCTGTGTGACGGTGAACACGAAGGTATTGTTTCAATGGACGTAGATGTCAGTAGGCTTGAAGAGTCGATGGATTCTCTTACGAAAATGATCGAGGATGAAGCAAACAAACCTTTAAATACGTCGCAAGCCTCTGGTAGCGTGATGGAGAGATCGCAATGATAGTAAAGAAAAGTGATCTGCAAATGCCCGTCCAATCTTTTAGTGTGGACGTTAAATCGTTCGATCCTCTGCGAAAACGGCTTGAACCGCTTCCATTGATCGCTACGTCGTTGAAGGAACAGCGCAGGATCCTCGCGAAGAAGGGTTTGCGGGAAGTCCGTGAGCTTTCAACTACTCGCGACGTTAACGGTCAGAAGATTACGCGGGAGTGGTTGACCGTGGAAAGAATTCCTCGGAAGGTCGAGGTCGAAGTGGTTCCATACGATAGAAGCAAAGACCCTGAGGAAATGTTCACTGGTACGCTGAACAACTCTGTGACGTACCGCGAAACGAAGAGACTCGTTGATCACTACAACGCATATCGTGGAAGCAACGGTATTCCGGTGACCTTCGAAGATGTTCAACGGACTCTACTGACGGGGAGTCGAAAATGACAACGCTGGAACCAGATACTTCAGCGTTGATCATTCTCGCTCGGAAGGCAAGTGGTCAAGAAGATCATTCTGACAACGATGTTCGAACATGGAACTTTCCGAATCCTCAAGATGCTCGTAACGCATTGGAAGCGGCTGTTGAAGCAATCAAAAAAGTTTGGATCGAGAGAGTAGAGAAAAAATGACTTTCTGCGACGAGTGCGGAGGAATTATTGATCCTCTCACTCTTTCTTGTACTAAGTGTGGTCTTGAGGCTCTTCACGTTCAAGACTTGAAGCTTATCCGTGAACCCGGCGATACAGCGACATTTGGTGAAGGCGTGGAAAAAGATAAGTCAGGAGAAGGAATAGTTAATCAACAGAAAGGTGAAAAGATGGGTCAATTTACAAAATCTTCGCGTGTTCGTGGTTATTCATGTCTGATCTGCACAGAATGGTTCAAGAAAGAAAGTGAACGTTTTGCACTCGAAGCTTTTGGTGGGTTCAATATCAATCAGAGTGGTACTGAACTTTCCGGTTCAAATCTTACAACTTTCATCAAGAAACAAGACTTGTTCGGAGGATACGATTCAATCAAAGGACAATACGTCGAAGGTCATTATCAACGAGTTCACAAAGTTCGACGTATAGCAATGACAAAACATGGTCCGATTGTTATCTTGTTAGACGGTACTACTCGAATGCTTTCCTCGTATCGCATTCGAAATAATGAATCTTCTCAAAATCTTTCAAGATACTGGATTCCAAAATCTGAATCAGACAAGTTGAGGTATTCTGATGATTTCAATGGTAGAAAGGAAATTCAGATTCTTCGGTCGCTTGGTAGAAAGTTTGGAATTTCTACTGATCTTGTCTATCAAATTCGTCATTCTCCGTGTGGAATTTGTGGAATGATTTCTATTGAGCCAATGGAAATTGATCACAATCACGACACCGGAGAAATTCGTGGTCCACTTTGTAGTTTCTGTAATCGTGCAGAGGGATACATTGCTCGGTTGAAGAAGGATGGATTAGTTGAAAAAATGCTTAAATACGGGACTCCCGGCAACAATCTTTCGAAGAAGGAGAGCGGAAGCGAATGAGTATGCCTAAAGTAATGTTGAAGCGTCGTGGTCTTCCTCAGGGTTCCGTGATCGAGTATGAAAGTGCCGCAACCATCGAGACACACCACTCTCATGTCTACCACGGTTCTAAGTGTCCGATGTTGACTTCGCCTGATGGGAAGTGTCTCGTAACTGTCGGAGCGAAGTCCTGTCTTGATCCATGTATCTTCCACGGTCAGAACTGTCAGATCGGTGTCTGTCTTGAGTGCTGGTTGTACGATGGTAAGAAGACGATCCATCATTTTCTACCAACTTTACCGAAGAAAAGAGGACCAAGAAAGAAGAAGTGGAAAAAGTAATGCCGTACAAAGATTACGAAAAAGCAAAGGCTCGAAATCGTACTCGATACTATGAAGTTCGTGAGTCTCGGTTAGAAAAGGTCAAAGCATATCATAAAGCATTGATGGAAAAGACTTTTGGTGTGAAATATCCAGAGGTCACAGTTTGTGGAGTTGGTGGAGAAAGAATCTCTGGGGATGAGATAGTTCTTGATCATGATCACAAAACTGGAAAGTTTCGTGGTTGGACATGTAGACGACACAACGCTGTTATTGGACAAGTGGAGAAATATTGGGTCTTGGTCTTTGCTTATCTGGGAAAGAAGTTGAACGGAGAGGATAGGTAATGACTCGCAAATTCCGTCCTCTCGAAGAGTCGATCAAGATCGTGATGAAATGCTTGAACCAAGAAGTGAATGGTTACGAATACGATCCTGACCCGGTAGCGGTCGAGTACTGGACTCGTCGTCTTCACGGTTACCAGAAGCTCCTCGCTCAGAAGCAAAACACGGGAGTGAGAGGTAATCCACAATGATAACAGTAAACATCGTTAAGCTTGCTCGCTCGGTCGTTGGTGACTTGACTGATCTCGCGGCTGATCAGCGTCAAGATGGATCGGTGACTCTTCACCAGTTGGAGATTACGATTCAGACTCTTGAGAAGGCTCGTCGCGTGATGATGGCAGTTCAATCATGTATTTCGAAGGAAGAACTCAACATGATAATCGCAGAGGAACCACAACCATGACATCTAATATCACAAGAGTCATTTTCTACCTGTCATTGTTTACGAATCTCGCTCTGATCGGTGCTTTCGTGAGTACTTACATTCACAACGACTACTTCCGTCTCTGGATGGATACAATGTTTCCTTCAGTGATCAATATCGTCTCGATTGTCAGCGCAACCGTTGGACTCTTCACTGGTATCGGTTTCTTCTACGAGCGTATCAAGTCTAACTCGACTCCGAGAATGTCGCGTCTTGGACATCTGACTCCTCTGGACATTCTGAGTCTTGAGAATCCTTCGCTCGTGACTGGTGGTAACGAAGAGAAGACGAGGCAAGCTCCATGACAACTGAAGTGTTAAAGTGTCAACAGTGTGGAGCACCACTTACTGATGAGAAATGTCAGTATTGTGCTTACGTTTCAAAGGGAGAATTTTTTTCTCTCGAATCAGATGGAAAGAAATATCGCTATAACATTTCTTATGGTAACGAAAGCTTCAATGTCTATTCTGATCTGATATTGGAAGCTTTTGCTTCTCAGTTCGTGGGTAAAGAGTGGCTCAGAATCGGAGTGGGTAGTATGATACGAGTTCCAATGATAAAGTTCATTACTCAATATTCGGGGAAGTATCTGTAATGAGTGTAAAAGGTAAACCAGTCTGCAAGTGTTCGAATTGCGGTCTTCTCTACGTCGTAATGAAAGATCGGTGCTTCGATGAGAGATGTCCTGTTGGAACTATCGTAAAGCTTACACGAACTCAAAGGATGCGAATTCCATGACTCCACAAACGGAACAAACGATCAGAGAAGTCATTTCGACTATTCCTGACTTGAAAGATCGAGTATTTCTCCTGATCATGATGCAAAACGTTCCTCTCGAACTGTCAGATCTTGCTCGCAAGATTCTCGACGCGGTGAAGAATCAATGAGTACTAAATCTTTCTTCTCTCTTCCAAAACAGGAACGTGAAAAAGTTCGAAACATGATTAGCGAAGTTCTCAGTAACACGAATCGTCACTTGATGAAAGACATAGTTGATAGTTTGCCTTTGACTGCTGAACAGAGAATTTGGGCAACTGATCATTTGACTCTCGGAATTTTGGAGGATGATGAATAATGTCAGCAACAGAGAAAGTTGACAACTTCGATCTTGCTCTTCAGCTTGCTCGGGAGAATCGAGAGTTGAAGGCTGAACTCGAACGTGCTAACAAGACTATTGCTGAACTTCGCTACCAGATCAGATGTTGGATGGAAATACGTTGACAACTCCGGTCCCGAGTATTTTCAGCGTCGAATCTGCCTTCAACGAATACTGCAAGCAGATGTACCACTCTGGTAAGAAAGAGTTTGGTCCGTGTGCTGAATGCGGTGAAATGATTTCTCTGAGGGAAGTCGGTAATAATGACGTTGCTCTCGAACTCTCGCAGGATCCTCGGATATGGCATAGAGAATGTTGTCCATGTCAACTTAACGAAGGTCAGAAATATCTCAATCAGAACAAGTTATGGCAGGAACTCGACGTGCGATTCCATGACAAGACTGATACTCGTGGTTCTCTCTATGATTATCATTTCATCGGTGGTCTTGATCGTTGTCCGTTCTGTTTCAGAATCTTCGACAGCGACGGTACGGAAGTAAAGCCATGACAAGTGCACTTCAATCGTGGGTCTTAGAACTTCCAGTCATGCAACAGGCGGTTCTTATGACTGCTCTTCGTGGACCTGATGGCGTTCCAAAAGGTCACATCTCGAAGCAACTCATCAAGTTCTACCGTCGTTGTGTGCTGGTTACCGCATTCGAACATGAAGCTCTGAATGATCCAGCTATAAAACGTGTTGGTAGTTTCACGGGTCAATCCGTTCCTGAAGATCGTAGTGACGACTGGACTGAGTGCATGAACGTTCTTCTTGATGAATATCTCGAAGCTTCCGACGAGATGCCTCATCACTTTCAGATGCACTTTCTTCATGGTGCAGAGATTCTCGGTTATCATCATCTGGTTCTCCGCGTTCGTCGTTGGTGGAACAATTGCTACTTGAAGATCGTAAAGTCTATGCACTTGCAACCAGAGTCGGAAGAGCGGATGAACTTTCGTCTTGGTGACGTGGAATCTCAATGGAGAGAGTGTCAAGTCATATGATCTTAAGCCTTATATACAACTCCATTGGCAACAATCTCTCGTACAGGGAGTCTCCCAACAAATGACCAATATCATTACCAGACTTGCGGCAGGCATCCTCGCGATGTCTGTCGCTCTCGCTTCTATCCTCTTCATGGGTTACGTCTTCTGGAACGAGTTCTATAGTCGCGGTGTTATTTTCTACGAGCCTAACCGATTGATCGCTTTCTCAGAATTACTCTTGACGGCTTTCAGTATTACGACAACGGTTATGGTTTTCTTTCAATGGGTAATTTTCCTCAAAAGGTTGGCAAAACCATACGATCCAACGGAGGACTTGTCAGAATGATAACCGATAGAGACTTGAGGACTGCTGAATCATATCAGAGAGCGGTCCGACGCGAGGATCGTGCATGGCAGAAGTTCGTGAAGGAATTCCGTAATACTCCGGTGAAGCGGGTCTATCATAATTGAGCATTCTCGACAACGGCAGTCTCAATGGTTACATCCAAGCTGGTTCTCTGATCTTCTTCGTGATCTTCATGATGTACGGTCAAAAGATTCAGAGCATGACTCTTCTCGCTCAGATCGGTCAAAAGATGAAGCGGTTGATATTTCTCCGGGATGATGCGCTCGTTAACTTGAGGATTCATATCAAGAAACACATTGCGACGATCTCTCCTGAGCAAGAATCCGCTATTCAAGTACTGTTGAACTCTATCGCAATTCCTCCGGTTGCTAATCTTGATCCTGCCGGGATGGTTCCTAAGATGGAGAATATTTTCAAGACCTACGATCACTATCTGAAGAATGGTCTTAAGAGAGTCGTTAACGCTCCAAACTTGGAACCGATTTCTCAGTCGGACTTGGAGAATTTGACGAATAGTCTCGAAGTTGCTATCAAGTTGAACATCTTCTACAAAGTTGTTGAGCACTTTGTCAAGCTCGCGAAGAAAGGTGGACTTATGTGGGTCTATACTCTTTCGATGCAACTTCCTATGTTGATGGACATGGCAGAGTCTCTCGGTGCGGCAAGTGGTCACTTTCAGTCGGGTCTTCCTATCGGTGACGGGTTCGGTCCGATGGTTGCTTCAAAACTTTCAGCAGGTGGTGTTGAATCATGTAGTGATCCAGAGACGAGCGTTAAAGATTTGACGTTTGAGGGTCGTCGTCTTGTCGTGGTTAAGGCTCGTGGTCCCGGTGGTTCTGTCGGTAATCCGGGTCAGGTGACTCAAGATGTGATCCAGACAACTCAACCAGCACTCGTGATCTCAATCGATGCGGGACTTAGGCTTGAGAGCGAGAAGACTGGTGAAGTAAGCGAAGGTGTCGGTGTCGCGATGGGAGGTCCGGGCATGGATCGTTTCCGCATTGAAGAGTCTCTCGCTATTTTCCACATTCCGATTCTTACGGTCGTCTGTAAGATGTCGATGAAGGAAGCGATCTCTGCAATGCCGAAGGAAGTGCTCGACCAAGTTGATCCAGTCATTGAGCGTGTGAAACGTATGATCCTCGAAAACACAGAGCGTAGTCAATCAGTCGTCGTGATCGGTGTCGGTAACACGATGGGAGTTGAGTAAGTTGAGCGAAGACAAGAAATCTAATCTTCCAGAGTCGATCAAACTTGACGCGGCAGAAAACTTGATTGATGTAGTAGTGAATAGTGGTACTCCGGCAGAGAAGATAATACAGCTACCAGTGCAAGCACTGACTCCAAATGATTCAAATGCGGTGGTCGTAAAGAAAGAGCCAACGTGGTCAAAGAAGGAGCGACGCATTCTAAATCTGCTTGCGGTCTTAGGACTTGTCAACTTACTCGCTTACTTCATAACTCAGAACTCATTCATCATGCAGAACATCTATTGGGTCTACGGTATCATTACAACACTTGATGGAATTTCATTCTTAGCACTCGTCGCGGTATACGACGATAATAAGAAGAGGCACTTTAAACTTGCTATGACACCGTGTTTCAAAGGTGGTCTGGTAGCTATGGGACTCTGGTTGATCTCGATACCAGTGGTCGTTATCAGCTATTATCTTCCAGTTATTCCATTCACTTTGATGGATGTTGCTAACGTCGCTTGGGGTATCAGTATCGCTCTGAGTGCGGCATACAATACGATGTACGTCATGGTTGTTGTTGGAAGCTGGTTGGTAAAAGGGATGGAGCTTGAATAAGTTGAGTGATTCTAATCCGCTTCCAATAGAAATCGTAAAGATGTCCGATCATGAATTCAAACTTTACGTCAAACGCACAAAACAGTTTGCGTTTGAAATGGTAAAGTTTCTCGCTGAACTGACTGAGGGAAAGATCGAGAAGACGGAGGACATTGAATAAATGAACGCTTCTGACAGAGAGATTCAAGAATGGATTGTTCTCGGGAAGAACGCTTTGAAGCGTATCGCTCCGACGACTAAGCCTTCATGTTCAGCAAAGAAGCTCAGGATTGTTAGTCGTCAGACTTCGATCAGTGGTCAGATCATTGAATACGATACGGTGGTTGCTTACTGATGAAGATTCCAAGATTCAAGCGCACTGTTCCGAAACAGAAGGGCAAGATTATGATTCCTTCGACTTGGAGACGGACTGCTTACAACGCAATCAGACGTTGGATCGGTAAGCACTGGAAGACTGTGATCTATCTCAATCTCGCTTTCTGGTTAGCGGCTGTTCCTACGTTCTGGTTGATGTACGTCTTCTTCTGGATCGGTCGTTTGACTGCTAAGTGGTCGTTCAGTCGGAAGAAAAAGGCAATAGCTATCGAAGTTGCAGAAGTAAAGGTGGAGAACTAAATGAAAGTCGTCGTCACGATCAAGAACTTGTGGAACGTTAATCCGCAAGAGAAAGATGCGGTTATGAAGGAAATCTTGACTCGTCCCGACTTGATCGAGAAGACTAAGGCTGTTATTGCTCGTCGTCTCGAACTCCGTCCCGGTATTGACGAAGTAGTGGTGGAGAACGTAGAATGAAGATTCTTCACGCTCTCAAGCTTCAACTGAAGCGGTGGATCATTTTTAACTTGTTCACCTTCCCATTCATCGCGATGTTCTACGTCCCGTACAATCTCTTCTTCTTGCAGTTCACCGCTATTCAACTGCTCAAGTGGGTTACGACTTCAGCTTTTCTCGCGGCTTTCTTTAACATCTTCTACCGTCCCTACGTCGGCTTTGTTACTCGACTCCTCGACCGTCGCTACGGTAAAGCGGTTCAGCTTCCGAAGATCACAATAGTGAAAGGAGAGAAGAAAAATGAGTGAAATCGTTCGTCGTGGTCACTTGAAAGTGATCGTGTTGAAGGATAACAAGACTATTGATTACATCCTTCCAGACGATGCGAAAGAATCTGCGTGGGACTTACAGATCAAGCAAGCCTACATCAATCAGAGGTTCAAATAAAAATGACATTTAAAGGACATAGACATTCTAACGAATCTCGTCGCAAGATGTCTGAATCTCAAATGAAATTTTCAAAGTTGACTCGACGTATGTTTCGTTTGAAATCATGGAAAACTCGAAGAATGGAATATGGAATCACGGGACGTAGTGATGGAGTTCCTCTTCAGAAACTTTCTATCGAAGATAAGATTTGGATTGCGTGTGCTCTTGATACTGAAGGTTGTTTCAGTAAACAGAATAATTACAAAATTATAGTAATCGAAATGACTTCAAAGAAATTCATATCAAAATTTTCTCGATTGGTTGGTCAAAAAATTTATCACAAGAAGAATCCTTTGACACGAGATACCCATTCTCGTAGACTTGATTCATATCGTGTTGTTATTTCAGGTTTGAAGGCAGAAGCATTACATAGACAAATCAAAGAATATCTTCTGATCAAGAGGTTTCCAGATTGAAGACTTTCCGTAAGCCTCCTGCTTCAGTCTCCGGCGTGAAGGAGATTTGTCGGTGTCCACCGTCTCATCCTCGTGAGCTTCACAATAAGTATGGTTGTACTTCTGAAGTTGTGATCTTCAACTGTGCTCGGGTCGGTCATGATCATAGGAATGAGAACTGTATTCAGACGACTCGTTGTCGTTGCCGCGTCGCATTTGGAGGTCTTGAGATTGGTAAAGCGATCCAAGAAGCAGAAAAAACAGCGTAGGGTTATCCGTCTCAAGCTCTACGAGGTTGTGATCGAAGTTGTCCATCATGGATTTGTTCATAAAGTTCCGGTTGTTGCTTACGCTTCGGACTGGAAAGAGGCTGTCGGTAAGGCTCAGAAGGTCCAGTTTTGGAAGAAGACTGGTTTACGACCAGTTGAGGAGTTTAGGTAAATGATAACATGTCGCTCAATCGTTAAAGTGCTTCCAAACGGTGAAGTTCAACTCTGTGAAGCTCCCGCGTTCAAGTATCGGGACGGTGTTCCGATTTGTCTTCAACACGAACTCGCGGCAAAGGCTCAGGAGAAAAGCGGGAAGTCCGAAACCGAAGAGGGTTCGAGGTCGAAATAATGACAGATAGTAATCAGCGTGGTAAGGCTCATCGTCATGATCGTCCTATGCCTAACCGTAGACGATTTGACGAGTCTTTGAAATCTCCAACTATTCCAGAGATTCAATTCATTCTCCCGGACAACAACACTTTCGGTCATTTGGACCTTCGCTCTCTTGTTGATCAGCTTCCGAACGAGGGAGACGATTGATGAAAGTGAAAGTGAAACATAATCACAAAGAGCATACATGTTGTACGAAGGTTCTTTTCAACATGGAACCGTTTGTTCCGACTCCACAACTCGGGACGGAAGAAGGTAAGGCTCTTCATACCTGTTGTGTGCTCGGTTGTGTTCAATGTTCGAAAGCGTGTAGTGTGTGGTAGACAATGAAACCAAGTCTCGCTCGTTGGGTTAAGAATCCAGAACTTGAGGATAAGGTTCGATTGATCGAGCACAAGTTCTCTGAGGATCCTCATTCTGTCACATCGGTTCGGGAAGAGCTTCAACAGATCGCTCGTCAACACGCGGTTGATCTTGCTCTCAAGAATCTTCAGAATGCTTTGTGGGGAGCGGATTATCATGTCAAGTAGTCCAAGAAACCCGTCTCAGATTACCGCATCAATCGGGAGACAGTTTCCCGGATTAACTGGTAAGGTTCCAAGTCTTCTGAGTGGTCTTCCTGCGTCTGATCGTAGGGAGCTTCGTAAGGTTCAGCGTTTGAACGAACTGAAGCTTGCTCGTAAGATGTCTGCGCTTGCGACTCATCACATGCAGGTTCTCGGACTTAGATATAATGAAGATGTATTCGAAGAGTACTACAATCTTCACGCGAGTAGCGATTCTATGCGAGCGATGGAAGAGTGGGTTCTTGATCAGTTCTACAAGACTCTGCTCGGTGAACAACGCAGTCTCGACATCTTGACGGTTCGCGACGGTATTGAAGCTATCCGTGACAATCCTAAAGCTCCGAAGGGTCGGACTTACAATTCTGAAGAGTTGTCGCATATGGCTTACCACTTGACTGCTGTAATGTCGAAGACCAGACGTGACGTTCGTAAACTCTTCCGTCAGAGCATGGGTCTTCCAGCTTCCCCGAGGAGACAAAAGTGACAGGTAGACTTCACGCATGGTTCACAAAGTACGAACCTGAAGTCGTATTCGTGATCGCTGTCGGTATGATCATCGAAACTGCTGTAGTAATCTTGCAGTATATCAGGGGTCACTAAAATGCCTGCGATCAAACCCGAGCGTCGAGAAGCATATCGGAATACTCTTACTGCATTACTTGAACGAATGTCTGCTTTCAATGATGCTCCGTTTGGTCTTGAAGACGGTGACATTACTTACTTGATCACAAAGATTCTTGTGTGCTACGTTAAACTTCGCAAGAAATCGTATAAAGTTCTCAAAGATGTTGACGGTATTCTCGGAACCGCTTCAAAGGAATTCTATCGTCAAATCACCGCTCCTTACGAGAATCAGAAATTCAAAGACAATGATCCAAAGGACGAAATCTACGGAGAGATTCGCTGATGAATTTCGGGGTTTTATTTTGCTTGTTCGGTTTATCGGCTGTCTTTATCGGAATATTTGTCAGAGAAGTGCTTGACGAATACAATGACAAGAAGAGACAACAATGATCAGTCTCGACTTCCTCATCTCTATCGGTTCTCTCGGTCTTGGATTTTCGACTCTTCCCGGCTTGATTAATAGAAAGTCTCAGTTTCCACGATGGTCAAGCTTTATCACTACTGGATTCCTGACTTACTACATTCCACTCTTCTACTTGTCGGGTTTAACTTTAACAAGTGGGACTCTTTTCGTTCAAGCGATAACGTGGTGGTTGATTTTCGTTTTTCGACCGATCAAGCGAAAGTCGGAGAAGGAAAGGACACTTGAATTTTACGAGAGAGAGCTTACAGGATTGACTAAGCGTATTATGAAGCTTGAGAAGAAAAAAGGGAAGTCTGATCCTGATCCAGACGAGAGATTGTTCCAATGAGTGCTGAAATTCTCCTCGCTGAAGCTCTCGGAATCTGTATAGGTGGTGGATTCTTGACTGGTTGTGTCGTGGGACTGATTCAAATTTACGGTTCGCGTCTGAAGTGCTATCAGACTGAACACTTGAAATTCTACTATGCTGGTAACAGTGTTCTGAAGTGGTGGCACGAACCAACTGGTAGTGAACCGTGGAGGGAGCATGTCTGGTGGTGTGGTCGGTGTGGTTACGAATCAAGTGATGAGGCTGAATGTCGTAAGGCTCTCCGCGATTACGGTTATGCGGGTCCGGGTTACGCGGTAAAGGATACAGGATTCGAATGAGCACTTTCGAACTTCAACACAAGCACACTTCTGAGTGTGGACCTATGACTTGTCCATGTACTCCGTATCACAGGAACGAATCCGGAAATGTTGTATATGATAGTGAACCTCATCTCTTTCCAGATGATCACCGTGAACTCGAAGATGTCGGGATGTACTGTCTCAAATGTAAGGACTGGTGTGTCCAGTATTGACAGACGAATTAACTGATGCTCAAGCGGAACTCTTAGCAAAACTCATTCTCTGGGTTGCTGATTGTCCGATCAAATTGGAAAGCGATACTGTTTGGTCAATTCTTGCTTCTATCAAGATTCAGAAAATCCGTCAAAGACTTCGAGATATTTCAGTGGAGAAGGTGAAGTGACTTGCTCGGTCACGAATTCTGTCTCGTATGCGGTTGCGTCGAGCGTCTCGGTAATTGTGATTGTTCCTGTCATAACGATCTGAACGCGGAGAATCAATAATGAATCCAGTAGTTATCGGGATAATCGGTGAAGTCGTTACGATAGTTGCTGTTATAATCTTTCTTGCTAAGAAATACGGTGTGAGGGAGAAATGATTCCGGCAGTTCTTCCGTTCTCGGGTCTTCTTGCTCTGACCGTTGTATGGATAATCTTCATCATTCGTACTCGACCGCGACGATTGAATAAGGAACTCGTGAAGACTGAGGGAGAGAAATTCGTGGAGACTGTTAAGGCTTTGACTGAGAAGGAACCAGTACCAGCTTCAGATCGCGGTTTTGATCCAATGAAGAAGAACATTAACCAGTTGAAGCGTGACATGTTGATCGCTGTTGCTCGGGAGAAGCAGAAGAAGGACAACGAAGCGAAGAAAGAGGGAGAACAGTAATGGGTTGTCCAGTTTGCGGTTCTCACGTTGAGGATTGTGGAGAGAAGCGCATGATGAGTTTTGACGAAAAATATTATACTGTTCGTCTCTTCTACTGTCGTAACTGCAACGCTAACATCGAATGGACGGAGTTGTTGAACGATTGAGCGCAAAGAATACTAAACTGATTTGTCATGCAAAGATTTTTGATTCTATCAACGGTCTTGCAATCGGTGAATGCGGTGGTCAACTCAAACCCGTTCATCTCTCAAAACAGAAGTATCGTATGACGAAGTGTCTGAAGTGTGGCAAATCTGTATTGGTTAGTGGAGATAACGATTGATCATTCGTCGCGTATGGGCTATGCCTGACCCGTGGACCTTTCACATCAAACCGATCAAAGAACTGATTGAAAAGTACATTGTGCTCGGACCGGAGACATGGTTTGATCCATTCGCAGGTACGAATCCCTTTAATCTTCATTATTCGAATGATTTGAATCCTGAGCAACCGACTACTTATCACTTGGACGCTGTAGAATTTCTGCTTGAGCTTCGAAAACTGAACGGTAACAAGAAGATGAAAGGTGCTCTGTTCGATCCTCCTTATACTCTTCATCAGTCGAATCAGGTCTACAAAGGATTCGGTGTTCGTAAACCCGTTTCTCTTACTAAAGACTTGATCGCTCCAATGATCGAGATGGGAGGATATGTTCTCTGCTTCGGTCACAACTCGGGAGGTATGGGTTTGAAACGTGGATTCGAGTTGGTCGAGATTCTGCTGGTTCCTCACGGTGGGAGTCACGACGATACGATCTGTACGGTCGAGCAGAAGGTCAGAGAGTGGTCACGGGAGGACGACGAATGAATCGTGATAGTCGTAAAGCGGTTTTCAGTAGTAATTCGACTGAGTGGGAAACTCCTGACTCTTTCTTCAAAGAGATGCAGAAGGAATTTAATTTTACCGTTGATGTTTGTGCTACTGCTCAGAATACAAAACTCTTTCGATTCTTCGATCCAAAGATGGACGGTTTAAGTCAGGAGTGCTTGTGGACTTAGGTATTTGTCCATATTTTCATTTTGTCCTCATATATCCGCTTGCTGGTCGTCAACACAAAGATACTGTTGAAGAGATTGATCGTAAATTACTTGAGCGGATTGAGACTAACCACGAAGACAAGTTCAACTCGATCTGGAAAAACCTTCTGTGAAGGACTGGATTCCTGTTCTGATCGTTACACTCTGGTTTTCACTCGGTGACTTAGCGGATATTGCGACGACTCTGATGTTTCTCGGTTCTCCGTATTGTATTGAGACTAATTCTTTCTTCGCTCCGTTCTCTAACGCTCCAATGCTTCTCGCTCAAGCATATTTCTCTGCATGGTTTATTCCTGTTGCGATCTCGTTCTTCTTCTACTTAGCGATCAAGCATGTTAAGCTTCACTGGATTTTCGGAATGTTCTGGTACTGGACGCTTATCCTTTGGGGATTTCAGCATTCTATCGCGGCAGTGCATAACTATCAAATCCTCCCGCTCTGCTGGAAATAGTAATGTTTAAGTACAAGTAGATTGGCAACAATCTTTCAGAGAACTCCATTTACCATGACTGACAGTAACCCAATTTTAGGTCCGACGCGACCAAAGGCATACCTCGCTCATCCCTTCAGTACGATGGCATGGGGATTCGAATTTTCTAAGAAGCTCGAAGCTATCGGTATTACGGTGATCGACCCCTTTAACCGTCCCGGTCAGGAAGAGTTGAATAAGATCGAAGAGCAGAATCGTAACCGTATGGGTCGGGTCGTCGGTAGTGTGGAGTTCTCTCAACAACAAAATCGCGAGATTGTCGAGATCGATATGGTGAAAGTTCGTCAGGCTGATATTGTGATCGCAGTTGTTGACGGTTCCGACTCGAAGGGTACTCACATGGAATTCATGGGAGCGGCTTTCTTTCTTCACATGCCGTGTTTCACTCTCTATTCTCAGAAGGGTCGGATTCATCCGTGGTATGCTCATCTATCTCGTGCGATTGCTCGGACCGAGGACGAACTGCTTGAGATTCTCAAGAAATATCTCGCGGAACCAAAGCCTTACGATTGGTGTCTCTAAAATGGAGCAGGAAGGTCAGGAAACCAAAGGGGTTTCCGAGTCAATAAAACCTGAGGATCGCGGTCTTACCGATAGCGGGACTCGTGCCCAATTTTCCGGTGGAGCAGTCCGTGATACGTCCTCCGGGAAGGGTCGGTACGATCTTCTTGCAATGTACGCGACGAATCTTCTTGCTGAAGCAGTTTACAATGATCCAATTTCTGCTGATGATAATTTGGATGATTCGTGGGAATATGCTCGCTTCAACATGGGAATGATCTTCGATCAGAATTCTTCGGTTGAACATGCAATTGCGGCAATGCGCGAGATAGCTTCGTATATCCAGATCAAGTATTGGAGAGATAATAAGATCACTCCGACTGAATGGCAACAGAATCTCATTCCGACTCACGCGATCTTCCGCGTCGCTCGGGTCTACGAGAAAGGTGCTCTGAAATATGCCGCTCGTAATTGGGAGAAGGGTATAAATCTTTCGAGGATGCTCGATTCTGCTCAGAGACATTGGTATCAGGTGCTCGAAGGTAAGGAGGACGAAGATCATGCCGCTCAAGCTCTCTGGAACGTGATGGGTTGGTTGCAGACTAAATACTGGATCGATAACGGTATTCTTCCAAAATCCTTTGACGACATGCCCGTCTACAAGCGAATCGAGGAGAAAACTATTGCCTAAGTCGAAGGAAGATCTTCAGAAAGAACTCGATGCTCTAAAGCAGGAACAGGAGCGTCAGGAGTTAGAGCGTCAGGTGAAAGAGTTGAAGTCTAAGGTTGCTCCGACGACTGGTGATAAATTGAAACGTGGTTTGTTCGGTGGACTCAAGACGGTTGCGAAGACTGTCGCTTCCGACATGAATGGTTCATGGCAGGAACAGGAAGCTCAGAAGAAAAAGAAATCTCCGCTTCGTAAGAAGGAGTCGGCTTAGATGGAATTCCAGATTCGCAAGATGAAGTACGTTCGCGGTCAGCAGATTAACATTGAGCCACTTAGCGATATTCACGTCGGTGCTCGCTTCCATGATAAGAAGAAGTTCGCGGAAGTTGTTGAGCGTATCAAGAACGATCCTCTGCGCTTCACGTTTATCATGGGAGATATTTTCGACTGCACCGATCCTGACAACAAGTTCTTCGATATGCGAACCCGTGACAATGATCTTCCAGAACTCGAAGATCAGTTCAACTATATTCTGAAGATTCTGCTCCCGATTCGTCACAAGATTCTCGGTGTTCATACGGGTAACCACGATGAGCGTCAGCGTAAGCGTCACTTTGATGATGTTGTCGGTCGTTTGGTTGCCGCTCTGAATGCTGAATACCCGGAAGCAATGAATGTTCCGAAGCTTGAGTCTCCGATTAAATACCTCGGTTACATGGCTATTACTCGTCTCGTTTTCGTCGGTGTCTCGGAGCAGAACAAAGAGCATATAGATTCTTCGTTCGACATCTTTACTGCTCATGGTGGTTACGCTGGTCGGAGAGCGGGAGGAAACTTGAACTCTAACGAGGACATCGCTAACAACTTCTCTGCTGATGTGTATCTGACGGGTCATACTCATCAAGTCGTGATTCACAAGAAGGAGAAGATCGCGATGGATCAGTTCGGTCACTTGCAGAAGGTCGTTAAAATCTTTGGTATTTGCGGTTCTTTCGCTCAACCGTACAACGAGGGATTCATTACCTATCCTGAGTACAAGATTCTTCCAGCTTCCCGCGTCGGCACGATCACCGTCTCAATCGACCCGTGGAATCGAAAGTTACAGGCACACGAATGACAACTGAAGAAGAAATAATTCAAGCAGTGATGAATAGACCGACTCCAAGATCAGATAAGGTTTGGTTGGTTAAGCAAATTCTTCTTAGAACTATCGGACTGCTTCTCATCACTACGGGGATCATTACGGCACTCGGGAGTCCTCGCTATTCCAGTCCGGTTGCTTGGATCGTTGGATGGATCGATTTTCCAGTTCTCTTTACTGGTGTCGTTCTTGCTTTTGGTAGATATGAGAAAACCAGTAAGAGTTCGTTCAAAGTCGGTGTTGCTGGTAGTGAAGTTGCTTCTTACGAAGAAAAGGACGGTCCCTGTTGTGAAGGTGGTGACAAGTGTGACGGTTCCTGTTGTGATCACGACGGTCCATGTGAACATAACCGCGATCAGATCATTTCTCAGAAGCAAGACGAGATAGAAAGTAGGGACTAAATTCTTGCCTGACGTACCGTACAAGTACAGTACGGAAGAACTGGACAAGATGTCTACGGAAAAAGTGAAATATTTGACAGTGGTTGAGTCTCTGCTTGATCAGTTCAAAGCAGAGATGCTCGCAAAGTTGAAGCTCAGAGCGGAGAGACATCCGAACGACAATATTCTTTCATGTTCGGTTGAGGACTTGATGAATTACGATCTTCAACCGATTATTGAACACTTCAATCTTGAAATCGAGGAACTTTATACTGCTCGCGGATTTCTCGGTCCAAAGGAGATTCGCAAAGAATGTGTGGACGTTGCGAACATGTCGTTCATCGAATGGATGATTCGCAAGATTCAGGAGAAGTAATGAAGGAGTCTAAATGGTATGTTTGGTGTACTTGTACTCAAGTAGATGGTGTTCCAAAGTCAGCAGTCAGCGTCGTAAAATCTTTGACTCCTGAAAAGATTACTGAAATCATGATCTCACACGGTCTTCTGAAGACGGTGAAGCAAGTGATTAATGCTCAGAAGAAGGGAGCGAAATAGTGCCGCTCTTAAATCCGACTCCGCTCGATTGGTCTAATCCTTTGACTCTTGGTGCTATGATGAAGAGTGCCGGAGCGATCTTTGACAATCCGAAAGAGAGGACTCGTCGTTATCTGTTGTGGAGACAGATCAAAGATTCTCGATGGGAGAAGGGTCACGACTTTTTAATGTTCATCGGCTTGAATCCTTCGATTGCCGATGAAAAGCGTCTTGATCCAACGGTGACGCGATGTTACAACTATGCTTATCGTTGGGGATTTGGATACTTGCTGATGGGTAATCTCTACTCGAAGATTTCAACTGATCCAGATAATGTTGATTTTGATATTCTCGACTTGGTTGATCAGACGGAGAACTACTGGTATCTTCAGAAGGCGATGTCTCTCGCGTCTATGATCGTTCTCTGTTGGGGTTCTAACGCTTCTGATCAGATCGCGGGTCACTTTCTCCGCTTGACCCGTATGACTATCAGCAAATCTCTCTACTGTCTCGGTACTAACGCGAACAAGTCTCCAAAGCATCCTCTCTATCTTCGCGGTGACGCGGTTCCTCAACTCTTTGAGGTTGATCTGAAATGAGCGACATAACAGTCAGAACCAACGGTAAAGGCGAAGTCAAAGTTCACTATAGTGTAATCAAAGATATTGCTGATCACTTACGGTTGGAACACAATCTTCCGAGTACTTATGATACACTCATCAAACTTAACGAAATTTGGTGTAAAGGCTGTGATGCGGAATGTAACGCTCGGGAGAAACGATAATGAGCGACGTTCCTGATAATTATCCGACTGCTAAAGATATTGCTGAAGAGAGGAATGCTGATCACAGGAATAAAGTTTACTTGCGTATTCGTGCAAATCTTCCCGGTGACTTTGAGCAGTTCTCGCATGAGATGTTGACTGAGATGATCTTCGACAAAGATAGAGGTTATACGACTACAAAGCTTGACTCGAAACTTGTTGCAGAATTCAAGAAGTCTCCGCGTTACTTCATGATCGATATGCTCGAAGAGATCAAGAAGAAATGTGATACAGTGCTTCACCTACTCGGATGCAAGAAGTGTGGTATCGATCTCCCGGTCGGAGAAGAGTCTGCATGAGAAAGAGTAGGGCTGTTAAAGCGGCAGAGGCTCAGATCAATGTGACGGTTGCACTTGCTATTGTTGTTATTATTGGTTCTATCATTCTTTCACCGAAGCAGGCTCGAAAACTCAACAGGTTATTCAAATGAGATGGGACACGACTCGCGATTCGAAACCAAGTATCTTTCGTAGCGAAAAGTTCTGGATCGTCTGTATCATAATCGGTATCGTTGGACTCATGGCAGTTGCCGCTTACAATCCTTCAAGTTCTAACCAGAATACTCCATCTCCTGTTGTCTGTCACGCAATCAATGGTTGTTTTCAGGGTCAATTGAATTCTACTGGATTATGGGAATTTTACGGTCGAACGCAGAACGTTACGATTGATGTTGGCTCAAATACGTCATACGTTGAAGTCTACAGTGTTAATGCAAATTATTCAGGTACGGTAGGATTTTCGTTCTTCAGTCATGACAACTCGACGCAAGCGATTTCTATGATTCGAGTCTCTGATATGAATTCGACTCAGTACTTTACTTCAACTTGTTTTAGTGCTCCTTCTGTTCCATGTCTTGTCGGAGAAACTTATCGCTATGTTGTGATCGGTCAACCGTATGTAAAATTCAGCTTTGGTCACGTTTACCGTATCGACGTTACTTGTGATCTCACGATTGTCTCACAATTCTTCAGGTTGAGTGTAAGTTGAAGGCTCTGGTCACGGGAGCATCCGGTTTTCTCGGTGCTCATCTTGCTGGAACTCTTCTCGATGTTGGTGATGATGTAATCAGTATTCAGCACGACCGTTTGCCGCTTACTCCGGCTGACGTGCTCGGTATCTACGACGAAGTAACGTGGTGCGATGGTGACATTCGTGACACTGCTCTCATCAAGAGGATCCTGAGCGACTATGATGTTCGAATAGTTTATCACTGTGCCGCTCTGCCGATTGTCAAGATGGGTCAGCGTTCGTGTGAAGCAATTCTCGACGTGAATACTGTTGGAACCATCAAGATTCTCGAAGCTATCCGCGATCTGAATTCTGCTGTTCGAATTGAGGAATTGAAGAAGAATCAGGATAACGACGACGGTATCGGATTTGTAATGCTTTCTACGGACAAAGTATACGGTCCAATGCTCTACAACCGTCCATACTTGGAGACTGATCCACTCGAAGCTCTCGCACCGTATGAGACTTCAAAGGCTTGTGCAGACTTGATCGCTCGAATGTACTACGCTATGGACTTCATCAAGAACGTCATTGTTTTTCGACCATCTAACCAGTTCGGTCCCGGAGACTTCCTGAACTACCGTATCATTCCGAATGTGATCAAGAACTGTCTTCTCGGTAAGCGACCGATTCTTTTTAACGGTATGACTTATACGCGGGAATTTACTTACTGTGAAGACCTGATGCAGGCGTTCTTGCTCGCTCGGAATAATCTCAAGTCTATGAGTGGTCAGGCATACAACGTCGGGTCGGGAGAGCAGAGAGATCAGAACGGTGTGATCAATGAAATCCTGAAGCATTTTACGGGCGTTGAACCGGAGCTTCGAGAACCGGAGGCTTACAGTCGTAAAGAGATTCCGTATCAGGTTCTCGACTCGTCTAAGATTCGTAAGCTCGGTTGGACTCCAAAGTTCTCATTCGAACGCGGTATCGCTGAAACCGTTGAATGGTGGAGAGAGAACGAGGATATTTGGAATTCTAAGAATTGAGACGCACTAACAGAGAAGAAGTAGAGCATGACTGTCGTATTCACGGTGGTCCAGAATGCGAGATTCAGGAAGGTCCAATATGATAAATCTTCCTGTAAGAATCGGTGACGCTACTTTCGGTCAACCGGAGATCGATCAGATTCTTGATTCTCTCAACAAGAGGAAACTTACGATGGGAGAGAAGGTCAAAGAACTTGAACGTCGTTGGGCTGAATATTGTGGAACTAAGTATGCTCTGCTGACTACGAGTGGTTCATGCGCTAACCTCTTACAACTTTCAGCTTTGACGGTTGAACCGTTCGCAAGAATTCCGCTCGGTAGCGAGGTGATTACTCCGGCAGTGACGTTCGGAACGACCGTATTCTCAATCGTTCAAGCGGGACTGAAACCAGTATTCATCGACGTGCAGGGAGACTTCAACATTGATCCATCTCTGATCTGTAAAGCGATTACTCCTAAGACAAAGGTGATTATGCCTGTTCACATGCTCGGTGGTCCGTGTATGATGGACGAGATCATGGAAATTGCGAACGATCACGATCTGATCGTTATCGAGGACGCTTGTGAGTCTCACGGTGCTGAATATCACGGGAAGAAGGTTGGTAGTTTCGGTCTTAGTGCTTCATTCTCTAATTATTGGTCGCATCATATTACGACTGCCGGAGAGGGAGGTCTTGTGACGACTGACGATGAAGACATGATCGAAGCGATGCGGTGTCTGCGTGGTTGGGGTCAACCACACCAGATGAAATCGAAACCGGAGATTGTCGCAAGATTTCCTAACGTTGACTCGCGGCATTTCTTCTACGCTTGTGGTTACAACTTTAAACCGAACGAACTGATGGCAGGTTTCGGTCTTGCTCAGATGGATCGTATTGAGCACAACATCGCTCATAGACGGGATAATTTCAAGTGGTTCGGTGAAAACTTGATCGGTGATATTCGTCTCCCGTTTGAAGCTCCTAACACTCGTCACGTTTCACTCTTCTATGGTTTCTTTGGAAAACAGAAGCGTCAACTGATCAACTACTTGGAGCGTAACCAGATTGAGACTCGGAGTATTGAAGCGTCAAACTTTGTAACGCAACCAGCTTTCCAGTATTTGCCGATACGGATAGCGACAGAGCTTCCAATCGCTGAATACATTGATCGCTATGGACTCGGGTTCGGTAATCACGATGCGGTTGGACCTGAAGAGCGTGAGTACGTCAAAGAAAAAATCTCGGAGTTCTACGAATGGTAAACGATAAACCGTGGGGTTCTGGTTACCCGAAGATACTGATCACGATTCCGTGTCGTAGCATGGAAGAGTTGAATTCAAAACACGAAGAGATGTCGAGACTTAGAGAGATCATGAGTCGCTACGAGAACTCTTCCGAGTGTCACTACTTCTTCACTTTCCCGACCGAGAAGGGTTACGGTAATGCGGTTCGCAACTCGTGGCTCAAGAATCCGTGGTTCGACGTGTATGTTCACTTGGATAACGATTTTGCTATGCCACCTGAAGAAGTCCCGTTGTTGATCAACAGAGTTCTCGATGGTTACGACGTTGTGATCGGCAGTCGGTTCATGAAAGAATCGAGGACTGATCGCAGAATATTTCGCGGTCTTCTGTCGAGAGCATATAGCTTGAGCATGGCTAAAGCATTCAACATTCCAATCCACGAATTCTTTTGCGGATTTCGAGCTTTCAGTGGAGAATTCGTCAGAGTTGTGCTTCCTGAGACGGAAGAGCATCATTGGGGTTGGCAACCGGAGTGTATTGTTGTCGCTGATCGTTTAGGACTGAAAGTCACTGAAGTTCCGATCAGTTGGAACGATAAGAATCGTCCTACTCCACTGAAGAGAATGCCGAAAGACATTGCTGATACTCTTCCAGCTTTCATCCGGTTGTGGAGGGAATGGAGATAATCGCAGGAATTTATAGGTGGTGGAACAGTAAACATCCGATTGAGCAACTGATAATCTTCTTTACATTCTACTTCGGTATTTCATGTCTTGCTTACATGATCATTCTTGGACTTCTCGTGATTGGTGGAACGGGAGTTGCTTCACCATGAGACTCAGTGATCTTTGGGACGAGAAAGACGCTGAACGCGGTATCGCTCTGGGTCTTATCGTGGGAACGATCCTCGCGGCAGTCTTTACGACTTCAGATTATCTCGCTCTGAACTTCGACTACGTTCGCGGTCAGAATCCTTACGGTGTTCTCTGGTACGCTCTGAATCCTCAGTTTTGGACTGATGTTCCGTACCGTATCTGGGTAACAGGGTTCCTCTTCGTGTCGGAAGCGTTCATGTACTTCGGATTCGTTCGTAACGGTAGACTTAGCAAATTCTTGTTCTATGCGGGATGGTTGCAGTCTTTGATCTGGATGCGTGGAACGGTTTACCAGAACGTGACGGTTACAGCACTTGCACCACTTGGTTCAATTTTTCCGTGGTTGATCATTCCGTTGATGTTGCTTCAGAAGCTCCCTATCGGTTGGTCCTTTCCAAACATAACGGCTAACGCTCACTGGTGGTGCGCTTTCACGGGTAACACGGTTTTTACAAACGGTGACACGATCACATTTCCTAACGGTCAGAAATTGATCTCTTGTCCCGGTGGTGCTCTTCGCTGGAATATTCAGTACGCATGGTTCTGGTCCTACGCAATGATCCTGTTCTGGGTACTCTATCCTCTCATCTACTATCTCGTCAAGTCGGGTAAACTCGGGAAATTTTCACGTCGTTACCTGCATTATCCGGGTTACCTGCAAACGTTCGCTCAAGCAACAGGAACCGATTGGACGATCCAAGACTCTGCCGCGTGTCACATGAACTATCCGAACAATGAGTGGTTCTGTTCTCTGTGCGGTGAATGGATGAAAGTCGATTGGACTCATCAGAACGGTATCTGGTTCAACGGTGAATGGTTATGCTGGATTTGTTGCTTGACTCCCGACGACGTGGTGCAGGAAAAACTTTTCGAAAGTGGACTATGTGAATGACAGAGAAAGAATGTGGATGCTGTAGAGCTTACAAAGAGAAGACTGGTAGTTCTGTAGGTGGATGGTTCCACGCTGAAGATCATTACGAATGGTTCCGTATTGTTCCAACAAAAGATAGTAAGGGTCACGAGCTTAGACTGATGGTAGTTTCTAAACGTCATGCCGCTCACGTCGGTTACGAGTCTGAAGCTAAGATGGAACTGATCAAGCAGATGCTCGCTCACGGTTCTGACTTTGCAGTTTTTCAACCGACTCACGCGACTATTCCTGATCATTGGCACATTGTCGCTTCAACTCTTGGAGAATCGAATGCTTCAGATACTTATCAGATTCAAGACACTGATCGTATCGAGATCAGATTCAAGTATCGAGTGGGAAAGAAAGAATATTGACTCCAATCTGTCCGAAGTGTGGTCTTCCAATGGAACTGATCGTTGACGATGATGGTAAAATTTGGCAGTGTTCTAAGGACGGAGAGATAGACGTTAGGTGGAATGACGATTGAAGCAGTACATGTTCTCTCCATTTATCGCTAAGATCGTGATGGTATGGTTCATGCTGGAACTGGAAATCTACTATCTCTGGACTGGTCACACGGATTTTGCTCTCAAGATCGAATACTATAACATTCAGGGTTTGAACTTTCCGAATCCATACGGTGCGCTTTGGAGTTTGATCAATCCGTACTACTGGAACGACTTCATCTACAAAGCTTATCTAACGGGTTTCGTGATCGCTTTCGCGGCAGTGCAGTTCATGTTATACAAACGCGGGAAACTCAACTTCTGGATCATCATCGCAACAAATCTTCAGAACTCGATCTGGATATGGGTTACGGGTTACCAGCACATCATCGGTACAAGTGTTCAGTCTCTCGCGTTCTGGAATCCTCTATTTATGATCGTTTGGATTTTCATACAGTTCCCAATCGGTAACCCTGCCGGATGGAACTGTGATTTCGGACCGGATAAGTTATTCTATTTCCTCAACAATCGATACTACCAGCTTTGCGGTCCCGGTATAACATTCGGCAGTATGGGATTGATAATTTGGCACACAATGGAGCTTGCATGGTTCGCTGTTCCTATGATGTATTGGGGTTTGAAGACTCTGAGATTTGTATGGAAGAAATGGAAATGAGATTCGTGTCAAGAGTGAAGTCGGTCGTCTGGAACTATGAGGACGCAAAACGTGGAGCACTCCTCGGTTTGATCACATCATTGATCTATTACATGATTCCGGGTTCTACTTCGATTCTCGGATATTATGACTACGATCTTGCTCACTATTCAATAGAACCCTACGGTCGTCTCTGGTACTTGCTGAATCCATTCTTTCAACAGTGGATTCTCTATTCGATCTCGACAGTGCTGATCTACGCGGCAGTTCTGATTCCTCAATTCTGGTTGGTGAAGAAGGGGAGGTTGAATGGTTGGATCGTCTTGTTGAACATTTTAACCGTGATGGTTTTTAGGATGAATCAGAGTTCGCAGGATATTACAGTGATCATGTTTGCTCCACTCGCAACGATCAATCCACTCTTCACTTTTCTGCTTCTCGCTCAGAAGATCGCAGTCGGTTGGTCGTGGAACTTGAGTGATCGGTATTTTGCAGACTGGAAATATCAAGTTCATAATGATCCGTTTCAGATTTCCTACTTTCTACTTGCGTTCTGGATCGTTATCCCGCTTATCGTTTGGTCGCTCAAGTGGTGGAAGACTGATAACATTATGAAACGTCTCAGGCGAAGACAGAAGAACAGGAAGTTCTTTGAGAATCTGCATTGTGGTGACTGCATCTCGACTGGTTGTGATGATCCTCACTGTCACTGCTGTAACGGTGGAAAGCATGAACCGAAAGAGTTTCATCTTCCTTCGTGGTTATGGAATAGAGACGCGGAACGTGGAGTGATTCTCGGATTGATCGTTGCACTGGTAGGTATTGGAATCTTCGGAACTAATGATACGTCGCTTCTGATCGATATTAAGAACGGTGTTCTTCCTTACGGTGTGCTCTGGACTTGGATGAATCCGTGGTGGTGGACTCAACAACCGTATATGATGGCAGTTACATTGATCGAATGTGAAATGTATATCGTTCAATACATGCTGGTCAGACGCGGCAGACTCTCGAAAGACTTGGTATTGATGAATCTCTTCACGAACGTGTTTCTCAACGCTACTCATGTCTTCCAAGAAGGGACGGTGATCATGATGGGTCCGTTGATCGCGGCAACTTCTAATCCACTCGTAGCATTCGGAATCGTTGCAGTGATGATCCTCGAAAAGCTTCCGATTGGATGGGCTGTGCCGTGGGACTTGAATAATCCACATGTCCAGTGTGGTATCTTCGGTCAGTGTATCGCGTTCCAGAATTCACGTCTTGATATTGCACGTTCTGACTTCTTTACGCACTTAGCGATCATCTTTTGGATCGTTGCCCCTCTGATGATCTTCTGGAAGAAGCGTACCGGGAAGATGCCGTTCCTGAATCAACTTAACTGGATGAACCGTCACCGCAAGATCATGTTCCTGATCTGGTTGCTCTTCATGCTCGGACTTGTGATCTATGCCGTGAATCGTAACGGGAACTTCTTTACTGCTTGTGTCGGTTACGGTCCGAATGATCCAAAGCCTTCATTCTGTTAACAATGAATCTGAAAGAGAAGCTCTGGAACTCAGACGCGGAACGCGGTGTGATCTGGGGATTGATTGCTGGAACAATACTGATGGGAATAATCGGTCACATTGATCCTGCTACAAAATATGATCTCGCTAACGGTGCAAGTCTTCCTTACTCAATATTCTGGACTTGGATCTCTCCGTTCTGGGGAAACGATCAACCTTACATGTTCATTCTTATGCTTCAGTCTCTCGCGATCTATGCTCTGCAATGGAAACTGGTGAAGATAGGAAGGATTCCGAGGAATCTGTTCGTTATGAACTTAGCGGTGAACACGATCTGGATGGCTTGGTCAACTCCTCAGTACGTTCTACAGACGATATTCGCACCGTTCGGAGCGATCAATCCGATTGTTCTTCCGCTCGAATTCATCATGAAGCTTCCCCTCGGTTGGTCATGGAATTTGAAAGATGGTCACTGGTTGTGTGGAGTCTACGGTCAATGTGTAGGATACAATCCCGGCAACCGCTTTGTCGGTTTGAGTCCGTCGAATTGGGCACACTTCTTTCAGGTGGTAATGTGGATCATCCCGGTAATCGTATGGATTCAGAAGCGGAGAGCGAAGAAATAATGTGGCATTCAAGAATGGTGAATGGAACATTGGAGATTCACAGAGGAACAAAGGAAAATTGTAGGATGTGTTCAAAGAAATGAAGCTCTGGAACTCCGACGCGGAACGAGGGACTGTTCTCGGTATGATCGCGGGTCTTCTCTTTCTCGCTCTGACTGGTTCAAGCGATGCAGACTTGAGCGTCGTTCATCAGCAGAATAATACTCCATACGGTGTGCTTTGGACTTGGTTGAATCCTCTCTACTGGACTAATCTTCCGTATCTGATCGGACTCTTCGTGATCTACGCTGTGATCTTCAAAGTGCAGTGTGTCTTCGTGAAACGCGGTAGACTGAACAAGAATCTTGTTTGGATGAATCTGTTCTCGGTGCTGTTTCTCTTTGTGATTCATGCACAGCAAAACGTGACGATTATTATGCTCGGACCATTCGTAGCTCTTTCACCGCTCGTCCTAATTCCAATCATGTTGCAGAAACTCCCTATCGGTTGGTCGCTTAACTTTCAGGATCCTCACTGGAACTGCGCTTTCAACGGTTCGAGTAACGCGACGGACTGGTATCAACCATGTCTCTCGAATAGTGTTCACTTGAACATCTTTCACATCTACTCGCTCAGTTACTTAGTGATCCTGTTCTGGGTTATTTTCCCTCTACTGCTCTGGTTGAAAGCGTGGAGACATAAGCGAATGATCGTTGGAAAAGTCGAGCAACGGAAGAAGGCTCTGATCGCGGCAGTGCTCGAAGAGATGTTCCGTGACGCTCAGGAGCAAGAGATAGCTGAAGGACTTGGATCATTCTGGAATATGATAGAAGAACCAGATAAATACAGGCGAAGATCAAGTGATGATGATTACAATGTTCCATACGGAGCAATGTAGATGAGACTTCAACGCTTATTCGATTGGTGCTCTGGTGCTTTGATGCTCTCGGGACTCTGGATGATCGATGAACTGTTGAGTCTCGCGAAATATTGCGGTAAGGATTGTCTCTATCCTATTCCACTGCTCGGACTCTGGAACCAGTACAACGCTGAAAGTCTTGCATGGATTATGATCCTCGGTGGTCTTCTGCTGGTTGAGCTTCCAATGTTCCACGACTGGTTCAAGATGTTGAAGAGATTCAAGAAATGAAGCGTCAGGTTGGATGGATTGATATTCTTATCTTACTTGCTCTCGGAATTACGATGCACGACATCGCATCGATCTACGGATTTCATATTAACGGTTTACATGCTTTGTACTTTTCTCTTCCAATGATCGGAATATTACTCGGGTTGAAGATCAAGAGATGGATCAAGAACCACAAAAGTTAGAGATGTCGGAATGGAACGGAGGAAAGGTTCCGACTGAGATTCCTGTAGATACTGCGACGTGGCTCGGAATGTTTCGAGCGGGTCAGGTCGAGAATGTTTACGGTGATTATGATTGTCCGGTTCCGGGTTGTGTCTGTGAGTTCTCAAGTCTTGCCGATGTGATTCTTCACATTCGCAACGGTAAACACGGGAGTATTGCGAGTCGTGAAGACTTGATGAATCGTCAGAAGTTTAAATATTTCACGCGACGGGAGAGAGTGAAGCATGAGATTTACCGCGAGCAGAATCTTCAGATCACAAAAGAGAAAGTTGAAACGAATACGCAGAAAACACTCAAATGAATTGGGATTATTTAGCTGGATTGTTTGATGGAGATGGTTCAGTAGCGATAGGTCTTAGAGATCACAAACAACCAATCTTTAGGTTTGAGATTACTTCTTCATCAGAAATCTTGAATCAGGAGCTAATTAAGTTTTTGAATTCAAGAAAAATTAGGGTTTCACAGACTTTTCAGACGAACCATCTTGGTAGTTCTCGACATTTGACTGTTCAATCACTTGGAGGACTTACAAAAATTGTTAGAATGTTGATTCCCAGAGTTGTTGAGAAACGAGAACAATTATTAATACTCCGAGACGCAATACGAGTTAGAAGTGATCTTTTACAACTTGATTCTTTGCGGAGACAGCTTCATGGACTAAGTAAGAAGGGACCGAAGACATTGAAGTCTTGGGTAATCTTTAAGTAGTAGTGTCATGGCAACAATCTTTCGAGTAGAACTCAGGAGGTCAGAAAACCAGTATGCCCTTAGCCAAACGTGCTCCACTACCCGACAATGTGCCTCTTGAAGTTGGAAAGAAGTACACCATTACCGGAATTGAGCAGATGTTCGATATGAAGAATGGTGGAAAAGGTGCAATCCTTCAGACCGATGCGGGACTTCGAAGAACGACTTCGAAAGTCATAATCGGACAACTGACGGATAAAGGCACAACTTTCCCTGTGACGGCAACCGTCGAGAAGCGGAAGAACAAAGCCGGAGCTTTCTACCAAGCTCTCGCGGAGTAGGACTCGGAGTCGTTAAGACTCCAAAACCCCTTTTTTTGTGATTATGCCTTTTTTCCGAAACCTTTAAATAGTAGAAATTCGGCAACAATCTTCTGAGAGAGATAAATAACAAGATGTCAAGTGGAGACGCGTCGAGTAAGCATTATCTTCGGACAGTGGTTTACTTTGCCGTGGTCTTGCTGGTCGTAACCATTATCGGAACCATCTTCTCTAACGGTACGATCCAGACAGACTTCACAGCAGGTGCGGTTCTTGCCGCATCCCTTCTGGGAGTAATCCTGTTCCTCGGTGCGATCAAACTGGTCAAGCTTTAGACGGCTTGATCAGTGTGGTTGCGGAGAAGAGTCAACAGTTCAGACACTCTTCTTGCACCGCTTTTTCATTTGAGCGGATAATTCAAATGTTAGGATGGTCATAAAAATGAGCTACAGAACTAACCGGAAAACCCGTGGCGTGTTCAAGTTGGGTACTAAAGACGCGACTCCTCCTCCGATGGGTACGATCATTCGTGACGCTCCTGAGATCGTCGGTTTTGAAGGTGTTGGATCGGTATACGTCGAAGATGGGGAAGGTTCGCGTTATACTGTGAAATATGCTGATGGTCACACTTCTGAAGTTGAAATTTCTGACGCTCTTGATACTGAGGGTTACGGTGAAGATGAAGCTTCCGACGAGGATCACGAGTATCGTAACGTTCGTGTCGTCTGGGACGGAGCGGTTGATTTCGAGGATGGTTATGACGGAAATTCTGAAGAGTCGAAGGATGAGATCACCAGAAGTTTGATCAAGCGTTATGGTAAGATTGCTGAAGATTTTCTCGGGACTTCTGAGAAAGATATTGATGAAAAGATTCGTGGTACTCAAACTCCTGCGTCGCAGTTGAATGAGGGTATTCTTGACGGTGCTACTCAGACGAAATCTCAGTCTGTCGGTTTGATGTCTGTGACAAAGAAATCTAAAGAGTCAAGTGATGATGATGGGAGTCTCTTCTGATGCCGCGTCCAATTATTAGAACTCATCGTGGAACTCATAAGAAATATCCAATCGGTACTCAGGGTCACATTGAAAATATTGAAGAGCGGAGAGCAGAACATTCAATTGATGTTCAGTTCAATCGTGGTATTCAAGTCTTGAAGCGTGAGAAGATGGGTCTTGCTTCTGATCAACCGATGTATGAAGTTGGAGCGCATATTCGTACTAACGGTGGAACTTCCGGTACGATCATCGGTTCTGCTCAGTATGTGTGGGGTTGGGAATATCGTATTGAACCTGATTCTGCTACTCGTGATCTTCGGAGCGGTAACAAGCGCACGATCTACCGTGAAGAGTGGGAGATTGCGGGTCCGAATCCGGGTTTCTTTGATCTTACAATCAGAGATATTTCAAGTCCACGTCCCGGAAAGGATAGGGTTCTCTAATCATGCCGTCTCGTTCTCCGATCAGAACTGATCGTCGGACCAAGCGTAAGTATCCGATTCGTGGAGCTACTATGCCTGTAGAGGGAGAGGTTGAAATTCTCAGTACTGGTATGGCTAAGGGTCGTCTTTTCAAGTCTGGTGGAGAGATCGTTCCGTGGATCGTTGAGTCTCGATTGCGTGATGGTAGAAAATTCACTGTTAGGATTCAAGCATATAATCAGTCTGAAGCTGGTAACTTGTTCCGTCAACGTTTTCCAGTTGCTACGATCATGAGAGTTCACCGCGAGGGACATCCGACTCTTCTGAAGATCGCGAAGGCTATCGGTCCTCCGGGAGTTGCTGGAAATTGAGTATGTCTGAGTCTCAACCTACTGCATTCCGAACTAATCGTCGGACTAAGAGAGTCTATCCGATCTCGGGCACGACTACTCCAAGTCTTGACGACATCATTGCTACGAAGTCAGGTAGGACTCAGAAGGAGTATGTGAAGTTTGCGACTGACCGTTTGAATTCTCTGAAACCTAAAGCTCCGGGTTCTGAGAATCCTGAGCGTTACAACGGTTGGTACAATTACGATACTTGGGCAACGAATCTGATCTTGACGAATCATCAGTCTTCGCAACGCTGGTTGGATGCATGGAGAGATAATTGGAGACAGAAGATGAAAGGTGGTCGTTTCGTTCCTGAAGCGGCTGAATTTGCAGTCTGGAAGTATCTGATTCCTGCCGCTCAGGGTAAGGGTCCGTGGGCTAAACACTTCACTGAAGTCGAGAAATATCAGGGAGGTCTTTACACTCCTCAGGAAGACATTGATCGCTCGAAAGTCAACTACAAAGAGATTGTTGACGCGATCTTGGAAGAATAGAGTAGAAAAGGAGGTCGAGAAAAAAATGCCTTATCGTAAACATCCTCGTAGTCACGGTGGGAAAACGTACTTCATTGCGGGAGCGATCAAGTCTCCCGGTGCTCTCCGAGAATATATTCAGAATACTTACGGTTCTGCCGGATTTGCTCCCGGTGGTGCGATCAAACGTGAGACTCTTGAAAAGATCGCTTCGGGTAAGTGTCCAGTCTGTGTCGGTAAAACTTGTACTTGTCCAACCAAGCTTACTCGTCAGCGAGCACGTTTCGCGAAACTCTTGAGGAGCTTCCGTAAATGAGTTACCGCACTAACCGTAAGACTCGTGGAAAATTCAAAATACCTGTTGAAGCTGATGTTAGAGTTCAGAAATATGAAGATTATTTTGCTGATCGACCTTCTGATCCTGAATGGGTAGAGAGACATGTAAGAATTGAGAGAATTTTGAATGATGATTCTATTGATCGTGCATTTCTCGGAATTGCTATAAAAGGAGTAATCTACAAAGGATGGAAAGCCTACAAGTTTGGAGATCGTATTCAACTTATCGAGCCTGAGTCAGAAAGTGTCGGTTACGGTCCTCGTCAAGTGCCTCCCGAATCGGTAATATCAGGTCATAGAGGCTCAACAAGTTATGCAAGTGCATTGGAGTTGTTAGATTACTAATGCCGCGTGGTTACAGAACTGATCGTCGGACTCGGAAGGTCTATCCTCTTCGCGGTGGTCTTGCTTCTATGCCTTCTGTCGGTCGTCTCGGTCATGAGCGTTACAGTTGTGAACGTTGCGGTGCTGGTATAGTTCAGGGTACAGAGACTATGATAGACGGTAAGATCATGTGTCCACGTTGTGCTAAACAACCTGAGTATGGTTGGTGTCCTGCTTGTGAGAGGGAAGGTCATATGGTTCCTGCTGGTAGATGTAATTTGTGCGAGTCTCATCACATCAAACTTCACGTTCCAGAAGGTTACGAAGGTTTCATTCCTGCTCGTTCAACAGTTCCAAATATTGCAAAATTACTCAAGCGCAGGGAATACAAACCTGTCGGTGCTCGTGAGCCTCGTGACTTCTTCGCTCATACGCGTACTGCTCGTGAACTTGCAGAGATGAGGAAGAGGGAGCGTGAATAAGTAATGGCTCATAAACTCGGTCTTATGCTCGGTCAGATCAACCGTCGTCAGTACAACATTCTCGTAAAATTGAAGCTTGAGGATCCTGCACAATACGAGAAGCTTGAATATGCGTGGGGTACTACTCGTAAACAGCTTGAGCGAAAGTATGGTAAAGCTAAGATCGCTGAACTTGAGGGTTCTTCTGAGACTCGTAAGTCTCGGACTCAGTTCCGTACTCGGAAAAGTGGAAAACGTTACCCGATCAGGAGTCGCGGTGATACGACAACGGGTATTGATACCAGTTGGACTAAAACGCGAGAGAAGGACATCTGGGGATACTGATTGTCGTATCGTCACAATCGTCGGACTGGTGGAAAGTTCAGGGTCTCAACTCGTAGTGGTTGGAGCGATGCCGCGAAAGAGTGGGTTGATGCTAAGACCAATTACTTGATCTATGAGGAGGGTCTTCCTGCGAATCAAGCGTATGCTGAAGCGATCAGTCTTGCAAGAAAGCAGGGTTACAGGATCCCGGAGCGTAAGAAATAATGCCGAAATATGTGATCGTGTCAGGCAGAAGTTCTCATACTGTTACTGCTAAGAACGAATTGGATGCGAGACAGAAATTTCACAAGTTGTTTCCGTATGCACACGTTCGATTTATCAGTTCTGTTCCAAATAATGCTCTAAGTTTTCGTACCAGTCGGAGAACTCACAAGCGACATCCGATCTATCAACCGAAATCAATTCTCGATTCTGGTCCAGCAGATTACGCTTAGGGAGGGAAAACATGGGTAATAGAAGGAAACCGCTTCTGTCAAAGTTAGACTCCGGTGGTGGTCTTGTCGGTAGTGCTGGTAGTGGTGCTTCGACTGGTCCTTCCGGTGACAAGATTTACGACAACATCAATAACGCTGTCGGTAAATTCTTCGACTTCGTGATCGACATGACCGAGGAAGTTTTCGACGTGAAGCTGTCTCGGACCAAGAAGAAAGGCAAGTCGAAGTGGTTCTAAGTGTCTCTTCAAGAACAGAGAATTCGTAAGCGTCGTCGCGAGAAGAGCGGTAAATTCAGGATTCGTGTGCGCTATAAGTATCACATCTACAAAACGATTGAGACTGAGGACTATGGTTCTTTCAAAGAGATGTACAAGAAGTACAGAGGTAAGTATGAATTCTGGTGTGCTGATCAACCTCCTGAGAAAGAAGATGGTCACTGGACTGGTTACCGTCTGGATTCTGACATTAGTGAGAGTCATGTCGCGGGAACTCTCAAGAGTTACGGTCGTCACAAAGCATGGATTGATCCAACGTACAGAGTTGACGGTAAAAAAGTGATCCTCGTTTTCAATGCCGCTCGTAAGCGTGGTCGTGATCCATTGTTTGATCCATCGGTTCACAAGTCTGCTCCTTTCAAGATTCAGAGTTTCAGGACTAATCGTAGGACTCGTAGAGCTTTTCCAATTTCTAAGCCGACGCGGTTCGAGCAGGAAGTTCTCGATATTCTTCAGGGAGACAAAGATTTCTACTTGGAGTGGCAGAAGCGTATTGCTGAAGCGTCGAGCGAGGAAGAGTTGGATGCACTCTCGCGGGAGATTTACCACTTGAACCGTTCTGATTCTGCTAAGAAGATCATTCTCCAACTCGTGAACCGTCAGTCTGATCTTATTCGGAGGATCAAAGCAAAATGAGTTACCGCACTAACCGTCGTAACAGTGGAATTTTTCAAGTGTCTCGCAAGTTAGAATTTAAGCCTGATACTCTGGAATGTAAGATGTGTCACCGGATGCTTCCTATTGATTCTCCGCTTGCTCACGGGTTCATTCTCGGTTCTGAGCCTGTCGGTCCTCTCGGTGTGAAACTCGGTATCTGCGAGACTTGCCGCTCTCAAGAGGAAACGTTTAACCGTCTCGAAGCTATTCGTCAGCGTCACGAAGAAGAGCGTCGAATTAGGTATGGTGAAGGTATTCGAATTGATCAATTTGAGGCAAAGTAATGGTAATGATCAGGACTCGAAAGAAGGGTCGCGGGAAGGGCAAGAAGTATCCAATCAAAGGGCATGATCCTCACGCAATCGTTTATCCAAGTGGTTTGATCGATTGGGCACTTACGAATAAGAGAACTTACGATGAAGAACTGATCAACGAACATCGGTATCATTTCAGGAAAAGTCTGATCAATAAGAGACAGATTGTTAAAGAACAGAGGAGACAGAGGGAACTTTCAAGAAAAGAGCACGAGAGACGGAGAAAATTGTATCCTGATGGTTTCCATTTCATCATTGTTGACGAGAACGACGAGTTGGGGAATTTCTTCTGATGTCATACCGCACTAATCGTCGGACTCGCGGTATTTTCCGCGTCGGTCGTGAAACTGCTGTTCATCGGACTGTTGCAAAACATACTCTGCCGTCTGAGACTCAAGCCTACAAAGATGCGGCAGAGTCTTACGGTTTGAAGGCTCGCGTCGAGCAGAAGAGAATTTCATCGTTGAAGTGGAGAGGATTCCCAATGGGAGAAGAGCTTGTCGGTAACGACCGCATCGAATATATCAAGTCTCACATCAATTCTATTCCCCTGATCGTGATCAACGGTAAGACTGGTGACATTATCGACGGTAACCATCGCTATCGCGTCTACAAACAACTCGGATTCAAGATGGTTCCAGTTCTCGCGGTTTCTGGTAGCGAAGAAGGTCTTGATGCTCTCGAACAGTTTGCTCAGAACTGGAATAACAATGCGGAGTGGGAGAATCTTCCTGATAAGCCTTACGAGAAAACTCTTGTCTCTGAAATGTCGGAAGGTGTCCGTTGTGAATATTGTGGTAATCTTCGCGATAGGTGTTCATGTATAGTCGGTGGACTTAGGTGAAAGAGCACTCTTCGTGGAAGAAGTCTGATCCTCAACGTCGTAGTGGACTCTGGGGTAGGGTTAATCGTTCGCGTCGGATTCCGCACTTCGATACTTTCGAAAAGGTTCTGCTCGGTGGAATTTTCGTGTTGCTGATCGTTCTCGGTGGTTCCTACAGTTACTACGTCAATAATGTTCAGGGTCAACCGAACATAGTTCATACTTGCAACTATGGTGGAACGTATCCAAACTGTCTAACTGCTAAACAGGTTAAGACTGATCCATTCAGTGTTCTCTATAACGGCACAATAATAAATGGTTCTTCCGGTTCGATTGGTCCACCGCGTCTCGCTAATTCATATTCGAACGACGGACTTCATTCACCAGCAAGTTCTTCAAGTGTAGTAATTTCAACGGTCGCGAATACTGAAATCGTAATTGCAATCGCAACAACTAATGAAGGAGTTATGTGTGGTATTTACTCTCCTACTACAATCTGGGTTTCTGATTCTCAGGGTAATACGTTTACTCGTATTGGTTGTACTAAGGGTTCGGTGCAGTTTACTTGGACTATGGGTAACGATTTGTGGGCAGGTAATACCGGAAGCAATACGGGAGCGGATACGATTACCGTTGATGGTGGTGGATCGCTTAATGCTCCTGATTTCTACTACAACGTTTACACTTTTCTCGGTGTTTCTGGAACAGCAAATTACGCCGCGACTCAGAACTCTATTTCCGAAAGCACGACAAGTGGAACTGTGACTCTCAATGAAAATCCTCTGACTGTTGGATCAATACTTTTCCAGATGTGGCATATCTCACATTTCACAGGTGCTGGTTCTTGCCCTGATACTACTGACACTGGTGTTACTTTGCAGACGAAACTGAATGATCGTTGTATTCCAGCTACTCCATTGATAAACGTTGATTCGTCAGGTTGGTTTAGAACGGATACTAATCCTTCGACTACGCAATCGATTGGATGGACTGCTTCTGCTGATACTACTTACAATTCGACTGATTATGTTTACAACATGTTCGAACTTAAGAGCGCACCAACTCCATGTCCCGGTGGTTACAGTTGTTCAAATGCGGAGGTGGATAGTAACAGTAACATTAATCTGTTTGCTACTCCGAGTGCTCCGGCAGTTGCTCTTTCAACTTCTCCGATTGATACGTCTACATGTTCTTCTAAGGAATGTCTCTTCTACGAATCATGGCACAACGCGACCGCTTGGACAAATCTAAAACCGTGGGCTTGGTTCCTGAGAACGAATGCTACATTGCCGACTGAATCAACTTATGATCCTCTTCAAGACCCGAGTATTGCGCTGATCATCATCGCGTATCCAGTAAACAACATTCCGGGACTGATCAACTACTACGAGTACATGGCTAAGAGTGTCGGTCAGAGTCTTCTTTCAGCAAGCGGGTTCCCCTCTAATCCGGGAATTTCTTCTTGCTCGCAGACTTCAACGCTTTACGGCTGTCTTTCTGAAGAGCAGGATCAGGGAGGTTCAGCATTTTATCCGATGGCAACTGTTCTGAACTTCACGGGTTCAAGTAACAGTGACCTCAACAGTGGTCATAGTGGTCAAGCAGGTACATCTTTCTTAGCTGGTGAAGATGGAACTGTTAACAGTATCAACATTTTCAGTGGTAATCCGGGAGTTACTCCACCGTTGTTGCCATGTGCTGATCCAGATAGTGCGTATGGTTGTGGAAGTTACACGTTACCATTTTTCAACATGCAGTCAAGCTATTATATCGGTTTCTACTCTGCATCTGGACAATCATCAAACATTCAATTCGGAACTTCATATGGTGCTCCGTTAACATCTGCGTTTGCTCACAATGCAAATTCAGTGTGGTACTGGATTCCGACTGTGACAACTTCCGTTCAGGGTACGACTGATACTGGTGGATTCTTCGGATTTCTCGGGAGAACGTTTGGAGGAGCGGTCAGCACTGTTGTTAATTTAGTCGGTAGTGCGGTTGGTACTGCCGCGACATGGGTTCAGAACACCGCTCTCGGTCCTATCGGCAGTGTCCTTCAGGGATTGATAGCATGGTTAATTACTCAAATCGTCACGTTTTTGAATTGGGTTGGTAGTGGTTTTGGATTTCCAACTCTCGGTACAAACTTTCTTCTGGTCTTGACGCAACTTGCAACTTTCATCACAAACGTTGCCGCAAATATAGTTGCATGGATTACTAACAGTTTCACATACATCTTCAATATCATCGTACTGGTGATTACTATCGCAAGTGCCGGATTCATAACCGTTTTGATCACTTACATCGGTGGAAACATTTTGAATCTGATCAACTTGATCCTGACGGTGATCTCGATCTTCTTCTCATACTCGGTTCCAGCAAGTTACCTCTTGATGGTTGACTACATCTGGGCATGTGTTGAAGTATGGAGAAACGGTGTTCCGGGATTCTTAGCATGGATCCGTCTTAATATTTTCATCTTCACATTCGCATTCAAAGTACTCTATGGGATGGTAAAGTTCCTGTGGAGAATTTTTGCAATCATAAAGTCATTCATTCCAACAGAAGGTGGGACTCCGACTGCGGAAGACGCTCCTGTTCCAAGTGCGGCAGGAGTCGGTTGAGATGTCAAACTATCGGGAAGGTAGTGGTGTCGGTGCTCGTGATCGTGACCCGATTGCGATCATGTTGCTGATCTTCCTGATCATTGTGCTCTTCAACTGGTTGAGTTCTCCAACATTTTCTCCACTTCCAAGTTACAACGCTCAGGGCTGTTCGGCATGGGCAAGTAGTTGTACTACGAATGCTCAGGGAGTAAAGGTTGGAACATACGACACGACTCATTACTTTGCGTATCTCTTTAATTCAGTTGCGCTCCTCGGAATCTTCAAGCTGATGGTCCCATTGATGATCGTGATGTTCATCTACTACTGTTATTCTCTCGTCTTCGGTTCTGACATGGAAAAAGATTTCCGTGTAAAAATTAACCGTGAAAACATTGACGCGGTTCGTAACGCTACTATGGATGCTCGTCTTGCTCTTGCGAAGGCTCGTATGAAGACTGGTAAAGCGATGGTGACTAAAGGCAGGATCCTGTCAAAGCAAGAGATCGAGGAAGAGTTGCGGAGAAAGAAAGAAGGGGAAGATCAGAAAGTCAAGAAGGACTATGAAGGTCAGAAGAACACAAAATGACAACATTTAAATACAAGTACTCCGGCAACAATCTCTTACCTGAGAGTGTTCTACGGAAAGATTTGAATGATCGAGTCGGGAGTTCCTAATTTTGGGACGCTATGTCAAGAGTCCTTCCGACTCTAAAGACCCTTCGCTTAGATGGATCGGACTCTGGATCGCGTGGCTCGTAATTTTTCTCGGTCTTCTCCCTGCGATCATGGGTTGCGGTGACGCTGTTTGCGGTGTCGCTCCTGCAAAATCTTCACTGCTCTATCTCTGGTACGATGTTTTGACCCTTTTTCAAGTAGTCACCTATTTACAATTTGTATTTGGTGTCTGGGCATTTCTCGTCGTGATCGGTTGTTACGATATGATGTAAGAATGAGTAGCGAAGACAGCGACAAGATCATCGTGAAGATTCCGAAGTCTATGGTTCCGCATTCTACGCTGATGTCGAATCCTAATCCTAACAGTGGTAATTTCCGATCTCGTCCTGACGGTTCTCACTATCCAATGGGTAACACGGGTCCGAATCCGATTGATGAAGCGGTTAAGCGAATGAACGAGAAGAGATGTTCGTTGTGTGGAAAAACTTCATCTCAGTATCCTCAACTCCAATTCATCGACGCTCCTGAGATCGGTGGTTTTGTCTGTAAAGAGTGTATCGACAAGAAAGCGGTTGCTGAAGCTCAGAAGCAGGACGTGAAGGACTATACTTATCCTGATCAGCAAGACGAACCGGAAGAGAAGCATGACAGTTTAGGAATTGATAGTTTTGGTAAAGGAATTTTCGATTGAACACTGCAAAAGCTGGTCGTCGGGAGCTTAACGGTCTTGTGATAATTGCTCACAGTGATCAAGTGTTGGATGTCTCCGCGACGGTGATCGAGATGGAGAACGACGGTCTTGAATTGGTAGCTTTGAGAAACAACAGTACGACTCTTGTTCTGATGTCGAGTGAGGGTCAGGCTTACTCGAAGTCAAGACTTGAATCTATCGAGCGTTCTTTGCGACTCGCAGGATTCAAAGGTGATGGTTCAACTATTGAATTCAAAAGACGTGTCGAGACTCGTATCCATTTGAGAGCTATCGCGGAAGACTTAGCGGAGGAGTATTCAGAATGAAACAGATTGCAATTCTATTTCCAATTCTAATGATTTTCGGAGCGGTCGCGGGAGTGATACCTGTGATGCCTTTGGTCATGCAACATCGGGCAGTCCAGTTCTCCATACATCCGCATACCAATGTATCTACGACGCTCAACAGTATCAAGTGACTCTTTCCGTGACTGGTGGTGATGCGATTGTTGCCGGATTCTACAACAATCCCTTCTTATGGACTGATGCGTCATTGAATACTATAGGTAATGCTTCAGATACGCAGGCGAATACTTTCATTCTTAGAGAAGTTGGAGGTTCTGGATCAAATCTCAATATTAGATTTGTTACTGCGATTGCTAAATCTACGGGGAGTGATACGATCACGGTTGGTTCTACTCCGAATACAGGCACAGATAATTGTATGTTCGTCTCGACATGGGGAGGCGTTGGACGATTTTTATCGGTTCAGTGTAATGCTCCAATTCGTCCAAGTTTTTGTTCCAGTTTACCTATTTCTTCTCCTGTCTCATGGACTTTCAACACTGTCAATTCGAATGCTGTGATTGTGACTTTTAATTCTCCGGGTAATCCTTCAACATGTGGTGGTTTCATAACACCGAATGCGGGAATGACCACCATTAACAATTCGACTGATCACTGGTCTAATCCTGAAGATATGGAATATTTATCTGCTCCATCGGTAGGTTCATACAGTGTGGGATTTGGTTGGAATGCAAGTTGTGGTTCTATACAAGCTTATTCCGAAGGTCTTGAACTCGATCCACCTGTCGTAGTAAATCTATGTACTGTTGGTACGAACGGTGTGATCATCGGTGCTGGTGGACTGTTGATTGCGATGGTTGCGCTCGGAGCGACTATCGTTCAACAATCTGGAAACATTAGTCCTCAACAGTTGAGAAGAAGACTTGACGTTATCTTCGCGATCTCAATAGCGATCATTGTTGTTGCCGCTATTCTCCAAACTACTTCTGCCGGAGGTCCGTGTTAGATGGGAAAAGCAAGAGCACTTAGACTCGGTATCAAGAAAGGTGTTCAGCATACAGTCAGTGTTGTCGCTCGAACTGTTGGTGGTGCGGTTCTTCCCTCGGGTTGGAAGTGTCCGATCTGTCATTATCAGTTTGACGCGGTTGAAGTGAAGAAAGAATCCGTCGCATCTGGTAGATCGCCTGAATCGATTCTCGCGGAGCACATTGAGACTTGTATCCGTTCAAGATTTCCTAACATGAAGTCTAAATGTTACTTTTGTGGGAAGAAGTTTACGATTGACGAATTGAAAGAACACGTCGAGAAGGAACATCCAGACGATCCAAGTGACACGGATAACTCTGAAAGAAATTCCGTCAACACGGAGTCTCAAAGTTCTGCTCCGGTCACGGAAGAGCGAGACGTAAAAAGCTCTCCGATAACGTCGTATGAGGGGAGCGCAATGTTGACTACTGTATTCAGTACTTCACGATCTCCGACAAGTGCTACCGGAGATAAGTCAGAGAGGTTGGAATGTAACGAAGGAAAGGTTCCAACCGAGTCGGCAGGATCCTCGAAAAACGATGATCCTGTTCCAAATCATGATCATGAAGATTGTGACGGAGATCAGTGATGATGAGTCAACCGGATAAGAATGATACGAAGAAGGGTCCGATCATTCCAGTTCAAGAAAGCGGTCGTGATCTTCCAGAAGATGAACCGAAGCAGGAGTCTTTGAAATACTACCAAGTGCTGTGTCCTAAATGTAGGGCAAGACCGGGTTTTCCATGTTGCTTCAATCTTGTCGGTGAAAAACCGAAGCTGGATCCGTGGTCGATTCACATCGCTCGTATCAGTGCTTATGAAGCTTACATGATCGGTGTGATCAATGAACTCGGTATCGATTCTAACGGTAAGATGTTGCGTGGGAGTCTTGGTAGGGAATGAACGAAAAAATCTATCTCTTTCTCGCAGTGATGAACGCGATTCCTAAATGGTTGAGTGTTTTGAATTGTCTGCTCGGACCGTTCACGATTCTTTGCGGTGTACTGATGAAAGCGCAGGATCACAAAGCAGAGATTATCAAGCACAACGAGTTCATGAAGAAGTATCGAATTATTCGTAAGCCTTTCGAGTTTAAGACTCAGTACGGTACGATTCGCGGTTACGAAGTCTCGTTCGAGCGTCGCGAGGATCCTGTCTGTACTCAATGCAGTCACGAGAGCGGGAAATCTGAAACCGAAGAGGTTTCGAGGTCGGATAAGTGAAAAAATGCGACCGGATGCTGTTCCGAAACACAGACACCACTTCAAGTCTTACGTCGTTGACAAAGATGAGAAGAAAGGGACTAAGTGTAAGATCGTTGAGTGTACGGTTCCCGGTTGTACTGTTCGTTTTGTCTCAGAAAAATTTTGGAAGGGTTGACTGATGGGTCGTTTTAGTAATCCTTTCAGTATGAAGGGTAACGGTTATGATAACAGTGACTACGCTCTGATCATTGGAGTGCTTGCTTTGATTCTTTCTATGGCAGGTCTTGGTATCGCGAGTAGTATTGTTGTACCGAATATTCAATCGGGAACAGCATCATGTACGATTTCTCTTGGTGGAACTAATTGTGTAACGTCTACTATTTCATTTGGTACTGCTTATACCAATAAACCTCTCATTGGGCAACTGAATGTGACATATAGCACAACACCGTTCCACAATGTGGCAATTCTCGGTGCATCAAGCTACCAACGAGTGACTTTCCAGACACCAGGTAACTCGACCATTCTTCTTTACGATGATGAAACTTCTTCAACCATTACCATCCCAAACAGTGACACGGTTATCAAGTTCTATTCAAAGAATGAAGCATTCCCCGGGAATGTTATTATAGAGGGCGAAGGATACATTACTACTACGGCATTATCGACAAAACAGGTTATTACAATATCTGCCGAGGATAGTGGTAATATTGTGAACAGTATGCAGTTTGAGACTGAGAGCTTGGCAGTTGGAATAACTCCATTCAGTATCAAAGGAGTATTTCTTGAAAACACCTTCTTTACAATACCCTCCATCGACGTTAGTGCTCCTGCGGCTGATGCTAATACTCAAATCACATTGGTCAGTTTGAGAGTCTATGGAGCAGAGACAGGCTTTCGTGTATGGCAGAATATGCCAAGTGCAACTACCGAGATTTACGGGAGTCCAAATATAGAACAATTGGGCACTTTCGCGTTTTCACAGACGGTAACTATGACTTTCTGTGTGAATATTGTTCAGTTAAGTGTTGCCGCATCAGGTGGGTTTTTGACTCCTTATGCTAATGGAGTAGAACTTAATTCGGGTCTAAGAGTTGAGATTGACAGTGGTGGATTAACTGGTGTTATCTGCTCGTCTGCCTCTGTTGCAATTAGTACAGGTAATCCTATTCTTAGCGTTTATGGATTAGGTGGTGGTGGTGTAGGGGATATGCCTGCGTTCGGTTCGATAATTCTCACATGGGCACAGTCTACTTCGGGTCAAACAGTCGGTATGTTCGACAGTGCTCATCCCCAGATAATAGGTTTAACAGGAACATCATTCAAAATAAAGATGATTTTTGATGCTTCGCTTTCAGTTGCGGAAACTATCACATTCAATTGGCAGAGTATCGGAATTTAGGTGGTGACTGAATGAAAATTTTTAGTGTGATTATTCTGATTGCAATGGCTGTGATGATCATTGTTCCAACGCAGATTCACGCGACGAACAATGGACCTCTTCCGTATACTGGTGGGACTCTTTCAATCATAAAGCTAAAAACGAATGCTACTGGTATTTCTGCTTGTACTGTGAATACGGCAACTGCTTCGGGAGCAATCGTCAAAACTACTGGTACTCTCTTCGGTAACATTCGAATCGTCTTCAACATAACTTGGACAAAATCTAACGCTACTTATGATGTCAGTCTCGGAAACTTCTTCTTACTGATCACTCAGGACAACGTGGTAGTCTCGAATTCTACTAACATCAATCAGGATCAGAATCCAACGAATACCATTACTGATGTAACAATGTTTCCAAACATTTCGGTGACTCTGATCCTGTCGTTTAAACCAGTCTGTGTGACCACTGGAAGTCTCGCTCGAATGATCTACATTGACGGAAACTTTAACTTCGTCTTCAATCTGCCGTAATGCGGTCATGGCTCTACGCTCTTATTCGCGGAACGATAATTCCTGATCACTTAGGTATCTGTGATCGTTGTGCGGCAGAGTTTCACGGTGAATGTCTTCTCGCTCAACAATCGTATCTCGTGTACGGGCTGTGTAGATGTCAACGCAGGAAATGTGTGTGGAAGAAGATGTGTCCTCCGGGTCACAACAAGTATCGCTCGATCACTACTGAGGGAAAAGTTAAATGCTTAAAGTGCGGTGATCTGAATTGAGTGAAGAGTGGAAAGAAGTGAAGCACGAACGCGACGAGATTCTTCTTGATTATTTCTGGGGAGTTCTATTCTGGATCCTGATCGGTTCCGGTCTTATCTCTCTCGACCTGTTCATCCACGGTTTCCGTTTCGGATTCTAAGTCAAAACTCTCTCCCCAATTCCGTTTGGAAGCGTCTCGCGTCGGATGTAGTTTCTTGTGACAGTCAGCGCAGAGGTTCCGTGGAGGATCCTCACATGTGCATTCGTCAACGCGGTCCACGGAACCGCATTCATCGCAGTCGATCTCTTGTGTCAATCCACGTTCCCGGAGTATGTCGCGTGTCTTGTTCCAGTCGTATGACATGTTAGTTCACGCTCCATTTAACATCGGTGTATTCTGGTGTCGAGATGTTGGAGCTTCCGAGATCAAGATAGATCGTGAATGTGCCGCTTCCGTAGATCGTGGAGTTGATGTTCTGAATGATCGACTGGTTGAGCATTTGATAGTTCTGGTAGACTGTGAACTGAAGTTGTGTCCGGTTGACGCTCGGAGTGATCGTGACGTTGAATATTTCTCCCCAATGTCCGGCTGTCAGTCCGAGATACGTCGCGTTAGTCGGATAACTGTTTGCAACGACGAACAATCCATCGTTTTGAATAGTGACGAGTGGTGCAGTCGAGTATCCGAAGTGGAAGTAACTTCCGAATATGATCGAAACTGTAAAGACCGCGACAACGGTTGTGAACTTGACGGAGATCATCTTAGTCGTCCTCCAATGATCGGTCGAGTGATTCGATATTCATCAAGTTTTGAAACGGTAGCATGTAAGCGACCGGGAGTCCGAAATAGATCAATCCCTGAATCATGGCAGAACACCAGTATTTCGTAAGAGAGCAGTAAGTATCAAGATGATGATCGAACAACATAGAAGAGCTTCAGGAACAGTAAATTTCATTTGAAAAATCTCCGTACTATTCCGGCAACCGTTGAAACTCCGATCATTCCAATCGTGAGAACGTATCGGATGTCGAGTCCGAAGACATACGGGAAGATCGCGAACCGTTCGTCCAGTGCGAGCATTGTGACTTGTAGGACCATGACTGCACTGACAAATCCCGTAACGAGCTTCTCAAACATCTCTGTTCTCTCCACTCTACCGAGGGTTGAGCTTGAATATAAAGGTAGTGATTCACTTGGAATGCTCGATCCATTTCTTCATTTGAACGGTCCAGTCTTGAATCTTGACGTAGAACAACTCGTCACAATTCGGTTTCAAACAACTAAGGACTACGAACTCAGAGCCTTCAGATTCGAGACAATACTTATGGAAGTGAAAACCAGAAATGTCTTTTCGAACGGCTTTCCAGTCAATACGTCTCGCATCTCGGATGATCAGAATAATGCTTGGAACAAAGAAGAGAACTAATAGTAATTCGAACATGATCATTCACCTATTCTATCGTGACCCGGTTGACTTCACAATCTTCGGTCCTGCACTCGAAGGTTCCTTTGTTCTCGGGATAGTCAGCTTCAAACAAGTACTCTTCACAGACGGGACACTTGTACCGCGTTGATTGTCGGCTGTAGTGATCGTCTCCGCACATCTTGATTACTTCCCACTCTTCGGCTCTTCTCCAATAACAATGCCGTGAATAAATCGCAATATCAGACCGCTAAGTCCCACAACCGCAAAAGCCCATCCGAGCGGGGTAATCTGAGTCAATCCCAGTCCACTAATGGCAATCATGTAGAGAATAAAGATGATTGTTTTCATTCTTGATTACTTCTCCATACTACCGAGGGATTCCGTCCTATTTAAATCTGCCGTTTTCTCCGCGTCGGTCTTCATGTCGTTCTCTGAGACTTCAACTTCAGAATCTCTTGCAGACTTGGAGATTTTTCGAGTGTTGCGTTTTTTCGAAGGAGCGATGCAACGATGATACTCGTCGCAGTTCGGATATGGACAATCATGAGGATCCTGTGACGTACTACAGGTCTTGCAGAGTCCACAAATTCGACACATCATTGATCGATCACCGGAAATCTTGATAGTGGATGAGCACGAGTCTGAACTTGTTCCATTTCACAGTCGAAGCAACCGTAAAGTTTTCCAAGTACTCGACTGCCGGAGGGATTAAGATCAACTTGAGGAACGAAATCGAGTACTCCGCGACCGCACTGACACTTGACGGTTGTGGACTTAGGATATTTCATGCGACTCTACCATCCTTTTGTTCCTGTTATTTTTATTCGTTTGATTCCTTCTGGATCACACTTGTGACCGAAAAATTTCGTCCAATGACTGAAATAGATTCCGCATTTGGAGCAACGACCTTTGAGTAACTCGCGAGAAGTTGTGGAATCAGAATGTTTCAATCAGTTCACCGCATTGATCGACGGGTTTCAGGTATCGGTCGTCAATTGTCTCTTTGATGCCGTGGTTCTCCCACATGTGATTCCAGAGTTTGTCGGATGTTGTGTAAGTGCGTCCACATCCACCGACCGAA